>JAAUYG010251461.1_pt1 | contig 11311 bp, 10 predicted proteins | sample 7278091 | NCBI WGS metagenome assembly JAAUYG01 (sample SAMN14350201, study PRJNA611818) | marine sediment metagenome | isolation source: surface marine sediment (0.6m) | place: French Polynesia: Moorea | collected 2018-08 | reverse complement strand
GTTGACTCAAAATAAAGGCATGATTTTTGGGGACAAAATTTTGGTAAAGAAGTAGAACCGCAATTTTTTGATTGGGTAAAAGAATAAAACTTTCTTGATTATAGCGATCGCACGACTGCGGTGGGCTCCGCCCAATCGGCTTGAGGAGTGCGCGACGCGGTTGCGAAGCAAGTCCCGTCAAGCGGGATAATATCCGAAGGACTCAGCTAGTCATGCGTGGGCGGAGCGCAATCGCCTATTCTCTATGAGTTTGATGCTGTAACACACTGCCTGACTGGCATATTTAAAGTCGAACATAAATTCAACCCAATCAGTTTGCAGGGACTACCCAAAATACCCCCTTTTTGAACAACGCCAGAAAAAAGTTCAATTTTTATTAAAGAAGCGGGCGAACCAGCATGGATTTGCAGTAATCTAGAGTTTTCCTGAGAGCCAGGAACCTAGCCTGGTTTTCTGGAGGTTGAATCCTAAAATGCTTGCCTTGACGAAACCATTGCACTTTCAGAGTCAGAAGCCTTTGATCGCTCAAACTAAGGAGGATTACCATCATGAGTACTCATTCAGCCAGCTCCCAACCTGATAAGATGCCCTCCTTACTTGTTATTGGCTATGGCAATCCCACTCATGGCGACAATGCCATTGGCCGTCAAGTAACTAACCTAGTTCAAGCGTTGGACATACAAAATGTTGAGGTTTGTGCGGTGCAGCAACTGACACCAGAACTATCGACCAAGTTAGCAACAGCGGATTATGTCATTTTCGTCGACGCTTGCTACATGAAAAAAGCTGGCGTGAAGGTTAGCACCCTAGAAGCCTGTGGTCTGGAAACAGCTGGCTCGTCGGGATGGAGCCATTCCTTGCCTCCCTGCTCGTTACTGGCTCTCACCCAGTCCGTTTATGGCCGTCATCCTCAATCTTGGTGGGTAGAGGTCGCAGCTCAAAACTTTGAAACTGGGCATCACCTTTCTCCTCGGGCTAACCAGAGTCTTCAGAATGCTGTCGAGCAAATCGAGTCCCTAATCCATCAATGCCTATCTCCTAACCAAATTTCTCAGCCACAATTAGCCACACATGAGTCAAGAGAAAAGTTTCACAGCAAGTTGCAATCAACTCCATCCAGGAGTAATAAGCACCATCTTAGCTTCACTTATTTATCTCAGGAAGACCTGCTGGATGCAGGCTGTTTTGATATTCACCTGGTCATGGAGATTGCAGAAAAGGCCATGGTCGAATTTGAGAGACATCATGTAATTTTTCCTGAGAAAATTGTGCAGATTTTCAATCAGGCAACCCAAGAACGGATTAACTGTCTGCCGGCAACTCTTTTAGATGAAAAGGTGTGCGGGGTGAAATGGGTTTCGGTATTTCCGATGAATCCCATCCAGCACGAGCAGCAAAATTTATCGGCCATTTTTATCCTGTCGGAAATTGAAACGGGTTTCCCCATCTGCGTCATGGAGGGGACGCTCGCCTCGAATATGCGGGTAGCAGCCATGGGCGGTCTGGCGGCCAAACACTTGGCCCGCCCAGATTCTGAGGTAATTGGTTTCATTGGTGCCGGGGAACAAGCGAAGATGCATTTAATTGCCATGAAAGCCGTGTGCCCAAGCCTCAAGCAGTGTAGGGTAGCGGCCCACTCTGAGAGCTACGAAGAGCAATTCATTGCTGAACTCTCACCGCTGTATCCTGAGCTGGAGTTTGTCTCAACTAAGACTAATGCCCAAAAAGCCATGGAGGATGCCGATATTCTGGTAACCGCCACCAGCGCCCAGGCCCCCCTACTCAAAGCAGCATGGGTTAAACCCGGTAGTTTCTACAGTCATGTGGGGGGCTGGGAGGATGAGTTTGAGGTGGCCTTACAGGCAGATAAAATAGTCTGCGACGATTGGGAAACAGTAACCCATCGCACCCAGACTTTAAGCAGGATGTATAAAGAAGGGCTGATTGACGCAAGCAAGATCCATGCCGATCTACACGAATTGGTATCTGGTCACAAGCCGGGTCGTGAATCGGAAACAGAACGGATCTATTTCAACGCCGTGGGCTTGGCCTATATCGATGTAGCGATCGCCATGGGGATGTTCAATCGAGCCAGGGAACAGCGAAAGGGCCAAAAGCTAGACCTGCAACAGAGTATGATTTTCGAGCATCCTCATCTGAAATCGAAAGTGAAGCTTTGAGCTCGTGGAGTCATGGAAGGGGGAGTCAAAAAATAATGTTTAAGCGTCTGAGGGAATTCAACGAGCAGACAGTTACCGTCAATATTGAGGGGGAAGATGTCCGAGTACCGCTGGGGGAAACAGTAGCAGCCGCAGTTTTAGTCCATAATTTGGGTTATACCCGCACCACTCCCATATCGGGGGCACCCCGCGCACCTTTATGCATGATGGGTGTCTGCTTTGAGTGCCTGATGGAAATCGACGGGTTGCCCAACACTCAAGCCTGTCAGGTGCAGGTGGCCGAAGGGATGAAGATTCGACGCCAGCAGGGAGTAGGTAGGTCAGATGCCTAAGACATATCAGCTGGTGGTAATTGGTGCCGGACCTGGGGGACTTTGTGCTGCTATCACCGCTGCTAGCTTGGGCCTAGATGTGGTGGTCCTCGATGAGCAGCCCTCCCCCGGGGGGCAAATTTACCGTGGGATTTCCCAGACCCCCGATGATAGGTCGGCATTGCTGGGGGCAGATTACCAGCGCGGTGCTGATTTGGTAGCAGCCTTTAAGGCTAGTGGCGCTCAATATTGGCCCCAGACGACGGTTTGGTCGTTAAACTCCCGTCGTGAAATTGGCATCCTGCGTCAGGGTCGGGCATCGATCATTCAAGCCGAGCGGGTGATAGTGGCCAGTGGGGCCATGGAGCGCCCAGTGCCCTTTCTCGGTTGGACATTGCCAGGGGTCATGAATGCGGGAGCTGCCCAAATCTTGCTCAAAACCGCTGGGGTTGTGCCCGCCCAGGGGACGGTAATCGCTGGAACTGGGCCTCTGCCCTTGCTGGTTGCCTGGCAATACCTCCGGGCAGGGGTAAAGGTGAAAGCCGTGCTGGAACTCTCCCCCGGAACCAACTTGTGGCGTGCCGCACCGTATTTACCTGGGGCCTTAGTTGCCGGTGATTACATCAGCCGCGGTTTAAAATACACCTTGGACTTAAATAAAGGTGGGGTGCCAATTTACTACGGGGTTTCTCGGTTGCAGGCTCGGGGCAACGACCGGATTGAGGCAGTGGAATACGGTTGGGATATTCTGGGGAGCGATAGGCGCGAAACCATCATCACCGACAGTCTCTTGGTGCATTTTGGGGTGATTCCCCGTACCAATCTGACCAAAGCCGCTGGTTGCCAGCATATCTGGGATCGTGGTCAGCAGTGTTGGCGACCCCAGGTGGATAGGTGGGGCAACACCAATGTGCCTGGGATTGCGGTCATAGGTGATAATGCAGGGATTGGCGGCGCCCGAAGCGCCGAACATAGCGGAAGGTTAGCGGCCCTAGAAGCAGCTCGGAGTTGGCACCTAATCAGTACTCAACAGCGGGATCGCCAGGCTCACAACGATCTCAAATGGCTCCGAAAAGATCTACGAGTACGTCCCTTCCTAGAAGCTTTATATCGACTACCGGATTCACTACTCGTCCCCCCCGATGACGAGATCTTAGTCTGTCGTTGCGAAGAAATTTCGGCGGGGCAAATCCGCCAGGCAGTCCGAGAGGAACACGGCGATCCCAATCAAGTTAAATTTTATCTCCGCTGTGGGATGGGACCTTGTCAGGGTCGACAATGTGCCCCAGCGGTGGCTCAGATCGTTGCCGCTGAAAACAAGCGTCCAGTCGCCGACTATACTACCTTTCGGGTTCGTCCACCGATCAGAACCCTGACCATTGCCCAGTTAGCTAACTTAGAGAGTTCAGAGTCATGAAGGTTGATGTGGCGATCGTTGGTGGGGGTTTGATGGGGTCTTCTACGGCTCTACACCTAGCTAGGGCTGGACAAAAGGTAATTGTCGTCGAAAAAAATAGCCCAGGTCGCCATGCCTCCGGGGTCAATGCTGGTGGTTTGCGGCGCCTGAATCGAGATCCAGCGGAAATTCCCCTAGCGGTAGTTGCCGCCCAAATGTGGCGGGAGATTGAGTCCCTGGTTGGCAGTGACTGCGATGTTCAACTCAGCGGTCAGGTGCGGGTAGCGGAGAATGCTGCCGATTTACAGAAGCTCTCCGAACGCGCAGCCTTGGTACGTTCCCTGGGCTTCGAGCACGAGCAACTTATCACTCGCGAGCGCCTCTACCAACTAGTGCCAGCTCTGGCACCCCATTGCGTCGGTGGGCTTTATACAGCAGGGGACGGCTTTGCCCGTCCCTATCATGCCCTCACGGCCTTTCGCCGTCAAGCTCAGTCCCTGGGAGTGAAGTATCATACGGGGTTCCCGGTGACTGGTTTAGAGCGCTTGGGCAGCTGTTGGCGGGTGGTGACCGAGTCAGCTAAATTTGAGGCCCCCATACTAGTTAATTGTGCTGGTGCCTGGGCTGGACAAATCTGTGCTTATTTAGATGAACCAGTCCCCCTGAAAGTTGGGGCCCCCATGATGATGGTGACTGAGCGGTTACCCCATTTCCTCGACCCTGTAGTGGGTGCAGCTTCCCGTAAGTTGTCTTTTAAGCAGATGCAGAACGGTACGGTGCTGATTGGTGGGGCTTATCTGGCCGAACATGACATGGTCAAAGAGACGACGGAAATTGATTTGACCAAACTCAGTGCCAGTAGCCAAACCGTTCTGGCGCTGTTCCCCAGAATGGCTAACGTGCGGATTGTCAGAACTTGGGCCGGCTTGGAGGCCTTTATGCCAGATCGCATTCCGGTCATTGGTTCGAGTGCCAAACACCCCAGCGTTTATCACGCTTTCGGATTTTCGGCTCATGGCTTTCAACTTTCACCCGTGGTGGGGCGAATTATGTCGGAGTTGATTTTGAATCAGAAGAGCTCCCTGGCGCTCGAACCGTTTTCTATTCAGCGGTTTCAGTCTTCGGGTTGAGGATTTGGTGGTGATTCCTATGTAGTGAAAAATGAGCGCTCGCTCATTTAGTAATACTTAAGTACTGGATAAGCGACTTTGAGTCAAAATCCCTTGAAGTTATTTATAGTGGATGATATTCTTCTCACCAAATTTAATTTTATCCTGAGTTCGATCGAGCTAAAAATTTGGGAATTTATCAGTTTTATAGATGCCTCAATTGCTGATTATCTCGTTGTTTATATATCTCGCATAGTTCGAGGAAAAAATCATAACTTCTAACTCCGAATTCCTTGCCTCACTTCCTCTAGGCATCGAAAAAGAGAACGAGCTAAAGATTTTGGCTTTGATCGAGCGATCGGTCTTAAACATAAACCTTAGTTTCAATATCTTCTGATAAAGTTGACTCTTCTAAAATAGGAGTCTGAACTATCAATACTGAGCAGGGGGCATGATGAACTACATAATTGCTGACGCTGCCTAAAAATAGTTCTTTAAAACTTGAATGTCCCCGTCTACCAATGACAACCAGATCGGCATGACAAGATTGAGCAAAGTCGCAAATAGTCGAACTAGGATGCCCAGTAATCTGACTAAACTCAGTCTGCACTCCCGCTGCGAGCGCTTTTTTCGTATAAAAACGCATTAATTCTAATCCTTTTTGTTTGAAAAGCTCCCATTCTCGATCGTATACTTCTTTGGCTCTCCGCATTATTTGGGGATCGAGATGAATACAACTATCTTTGTGTTGTACCAAGTAATCTGACATTATCGGACTGCCTGATTCTTCTACTGACAACACATGGAGTAAGATCAAGTTTACTTTAGCAGCTTTTGCTAAAGATAAGGCTTGGTCAAATACTTGCCTACTCGCTGCGGAACGGTCAATTGCGACTAATATCTTGTTAAACATTTCACTACTCCTTTTGGTTCTTGGTTGTCAATTTGGTCGTTAGTCTTCAGTAACTTATAGTTATTAATTAGCAGTAAGTTCTTGCTGACTATCTGTTGATTCTGGAGAAAATGCCGAATCAGATTCCACATCAATAGGAGTACGCATGATTAAAACCGAACAGGGTGCATGATGCGTAACATAATTGCTAACGCTACCCAGAAACATTTCATTTAAACCTTGGAGTCCGCGACTACCTACCACAATTAGATCTGCTGACCAGTCAACTGCTAGTTCGCAAATAACTTGACCAGGATTTCCACTCAATTGTATGTACTCAGCTTCCACTTCTGCTGCTATTGCCTTTTGAGTTAAGTTTCGTAAAAAATCTAATCCTCGCTGTTCATATTCCAGCCACCTTTCGTGATATTCACTGTGGTCAGGATTTTTCAATACCTGATAGTAGATATAAGTAGGAAATACAGGATAATCTGGATCTTCTTCCGATAAGACGTGCAGCAACATCAAGGTTGCACCAGTTTTTTTCGCCAATGATACTACTGAATCAAAAGCCAATAAGTTTTTTGGGGAACTATTTACTGCAACTAATATTTTATTGCTCATGTGTAATATCTCCTGTTCTTTAGTTTCAGCGACTACTAGTTGGTAGTCACTTCCTGCTGAGTATCTGTAGAATCTACTGATGCAGTATCTTCCGAATTAGAAGAATCTATGGGAGTACGCATAATTAACACAGAACAGGGGGCATGGTGCGTAACATAATTACTGACGCTGCCGAGAAACATTTCTTTCAAACCCTTGAGTCCACGACTACCAACGACAATTAGATCTGCTGACCAATTGCTTGCTAGTTCGCAGATCATTCGTCCTGGATTTCCAGTCAATTGAGTATACTCCGTGTCTACTCCTGCTGTTGTCGCTTCTTGAGTTAGGTTTTGCAGAAAATCTAGCCCCCACTGCTTATATTCGATCAATTGTTTTTGATATGCTTCGTAGTCATGGTCTTCCGTGATTGGATAATAAGTATATGTGGGTAATAGTGGATAGTCCGCTTCAGTTTTGGACATAACATGAAGCAGCATTAAGGTTGCATTTGTAGTTTGAGCTAAAGATACTGCCGAATTAAAGATAGATTTACTACTTTCAGAACGGTCTACTGCTACTAAGATTTTGTTAATCATAATCAATACCTCCTTTGTCGTTGCTAGTTAGTGGTTGATGGTTGTATTTTTGTGCCACCAACCGATTATTACTAACTAATATTTCCTTCTACTTCAGCTATTTTTAGTCGAGTTTTTAGTACCGTATCGGGGTTGAGACTAATTGAATTTATTCCTTGTTCGACTAAAAATTTAGCAAATTCAGGATAGTCACTAGGTGCTTGACCACAGATGCCAATTTTGCGCTGTTTGAGTTTAGCGGCAGAAATTGCCATAGTAAGGATGGCTTCTATAGCAGGGTTACGTTCATCAAACAGATGGGCAACTAAAGCAGAGTCGCGATCGAGTCCCAAGGTAAGTTGCGTCAAGTCATTAGAACCAATAGAAAAACCATCAAATACTTCGCTAAATTCTGCTGCCAGCAAGACATTACTGGGCAGTTCGCACATCACATATACCTGCAAACCATTTTCGCCCTTGATTAATCCATGTTTTGCCATTTCCCCTAGTACCTTACGTCCTTCATCGGGAGTACGACAGAAGGGAATCATCGGAATAACATTAATTAAACCCATTTGATCGCGGACTTGTTTAAACGCCTGACATTCGAGGGCAAAAGCTTCACTATATTGAGGATCGTAATAGCGACTCGCACCCCGCCAACCTAACATGGGGTTTTCCTCTTGCGGTTCAAACTGTTTTCCGCCTAGTAGGTTAGCGTATTCGTTACTTTTGAAGTCCGACATCCTAACAATGACAGGTTTAGGATAGAATGCTGCTGCAATGGTGGCAATACCCCGCGATAGTTTATCGACAAAGAAGTCGGGTTTGTGAGGATAGTGAACTGTCTGACGAGCGATCGCCACTTTTTCTCGACCATCTTGTAGTTCCTCAAACTTCAGTAACGCCAAGGGGTGAACTTTGATGTGATTGGTGATAATAAACTCTAATCTTGCCAAACCCACACCGTCACAGGGTAAACTCGATAAGCTAAAGGCTGATTTAGGATCGCCTACGTTGATCATGATTTGGGTTTTGGTTTCGGGTAAGTCGTCTAACTGGGTTTTTTCTACAGAGAAAGGAATTGAACCAGCATAGACTTTACCTTGTTCTCCTTCGGCACAGGATACGGTTACATCTTGTCCTTTGGGAATACTATTAGTGGCATTACCACAACCGACAATGGCAGGAATTCCCATTTCACGGGCAATAATCGCTGCATGACAGGTTCTACCACCCTGATTGGTGACGATCGCCCCCGCTTGTTTCATAATCGGTTCCCAGTCGGGATCGGTTTTGTTGGTAACTAAGACTTCCCCTGGCTGGAATTGATCGATGTCAGTTACCTCTAGGATGACTCTGGCTTTACCTGCACCGATTTTTTCTCCTACAGCCCTGCCTGTAGTTAAAATTTTCTCCCCCGCAGTATCTAATTTGTAAGTCTGTAAGATCTTATTAGTCTTTTGCGATTGAACGGTTTCAGGACGGGCTTGAACGATGTATAGTTCTCCTGTTAGTCCATCCTTTGCCCACTCAATATCCATCGGGGTATAAGTGTTGCGTACTTTGGAATAGTGTGATTCAATCTGACTGGTCCATTGTGCTAGCTGGAGAATTTCATCATCATTAATAGCAAATTCCACCCTTTCTAAATGGGTTGTAGGTACGTTTTTAGTTAGTTTACTACCCCCTACGTCATAGACCATCTTGATTTCTTTACTACCCAGACGTTTATCTAAAATGGGACGATAGCCTTGCTTTAGCGTTGGTTTGAAGACAATATATTCATCGGGATTGACCGCACCCTGAACGACGTTTTCCCCCAAACCATAGGCAGCAGTAATTAAGGCTGCATCTTTAAAACCTGTTTCAGTATCGATGGAAAACATTACCCCAGAGGTAGCCAAATCTGAGCGTACCATTTTTTGTACGCCCACAGAAAGAGCCACCTCAAAATGGTCAAAACCATTAATTGTGCGATAGGAAATGGCACGATCGGTAAATAAGGAGGCAAAGCATTTATGACAGGCTTCGAGTACACACTGAATGTCATGAACGTTAAGATAGGTTTCTTGTTGTCCTGCAAAACTAGCATCGGGTAGATCTTCGGCTGTGGCAGAAGAACGAACTGCTACATCTACATTGTAGGTATACTTTTTACAGACCTCTTTCTCTTCTCCTTCAAATTGTTCACAATAAGAGAAATCGATACTGTATCTTTGACAAAGCTGGCTATAGGCTTCGGTAATTGCCGTGGTTAATTCTTCGGGAAAAGGTGTATTAAGAATTAATGCCCTGGCTTGTTTACCCCGCGATCGCAAATTACTGAGATCTTCTACATCTAAATCAGCAAACAGTTGACGCAGTTTAGTTTCTAGTCCTGCTTGTTTGACGAAATAACGATAGGCATAGGCAGTAGTAGCAAAACCTCCTGGTACATTAATGCCTTGTGGAGTTAGCTGCTGGATCATTTCTCCTAACGAGGCATTTTTTCCCCCTACTAGAGAAACATCCGACATTCCCACGTCTTCAAACCAGAGAACCAAAGCTTTTTCTTTATCTTGAATAAGTTCTCTCTGATAATTTGCTATTACGACCATAAATCCTAGTTCCTCCTATATTTCTACTTCATTGCATATATTGAATTAGTAATGCTTTAAGGTTGATAATTCTTTTGTAAATCAACAACTTGAGGAACTTGTGAAGATGTGACTGGTGGTTCAAAGCTAAGAGCTAGTTTTATTGAGGTGGTAGTAATTGTTTTTCTAATTCTTCCAAATAAAGCTCAGTGCCAATTGTACCTGGCAAACCCAAACACAGATAGGCGGGAATAAAATAAACTAGTTCTGCTTTACTTGCTTCTAAAGATTGGGCGATTGGCGAAGCCTAGCCGAAGGCATCGCATTTTGTTTCCATGCCTGTTTGATCTTTAATAGTTGATTTTCTTGGAAGTTATTGGGTTCTTTTCCTTCGCCAAAGTTATAGCCCAAAACAATAACTGAATTGGCATCGTTTAGTTGAGGCAGCTTTTCTATAGAAATAGGGGTTGGTGGCGAATTGGGTTTAGGGCTGTCAAATTCGGGGAGTGACACCAATTGAAATCCTAATTTTTCGGGTAAAGAGGTACAAATTGTACTACAGTCGAGTGGAATAATTTCTTTTAGTTGTGACGAACTAAATAATAGTATTTCGGGATGGGTAGCAACTACAGGAGCAAAAGCTTCGCGGGCTGCTGCAATTCGTCGTTCGGTTTCGGTTAAAAGTTGTTCGGCTTGTTGAGTGCGGTTTACGGTCCCAGCGATCGCTATTAAGTTAGTCTCTGGTTCAGACCAATTTAATAGTATGGTGGGGGCAATTTGCGATATAGTATCGTACTGCTTAGCTAACCCTTGAATACCAATAATTAAATCGGGTTGAACTTTCGCAATAGCTTCAATCGAAGGTTCGTAAGCCAAACCCACATTGGCTATCGGTTGAGTTATCATAATATTCAAAACTAATTATTGAGCCTTTGACGACTCAACGGTTTAGCGATCGCATTTAATAAATTTAGTCTAAACTCCAGTAAGAAGGCAGAAGCTTCAACAGTTCTAACCTGATGCCGCAGATAAAGGTCAACTGTTTCTCTTTCAATTGCTTGGTCGTGAGGATTATGGAGGAGGTTAAAAGCGTAAGCACCTTGGGGTAATGCTTGTTGAATTTGCTCGATCGTCCTTTCAATTCGATTTAATGACAACCCCCCACTGCCAAAAGAACTAAGAATATTGGCTTTGCCTAGAGTAATTACCAACTCCTCAGAAGCAATTCCCCCTGCCATTGCTCCTGCTGCATAAGCATATTTGACACCATGAAAGGTCAAAAAACTGCGAGCGCCAAGTTGTTCAAGAGAAATAGGTAGCATACTCATTAAGAGTTTTACTTGCTCGGTGTTGCCGTTGCTGGCGTAACTTATATTGCCTTCGTTGGCAATTCCAATTTTGTCTCCTACTTTAACGGCGTAACAAGGTTGAGTAAGATTGAGTAGCTTTGTTTTAATGCCAACTGGATCGAAGGCAACAGAATCTAGAGAACCCCGCCAAGTTGGACTTCCATCAAGGGAATTGAGTATTTGAGAGTAACGATAGGTCTTAGATATCTTAGAATTAGTAGCAAAATTAGTAGCAATCACAGTTTTTCTCCAAATTTTTCGGCTTAGATTGCGGTGTATTCTCTTTGGTAGAAGCTTGATTAAGTAGCTTTTCG
>JAAUYG010164937.1_pt1 | contig 11311 bp, 5 predicted proteins | sample 7278091 | NCBI WGS metagenome assembly JAAUYG01 (sample SAMN14350201, study PRJNA611818) | marine sediment metagenome | isolation source: surface marine sediment (0.6m) | place: French Polynesia: Moorea | collected 2018-08 | reverse complement strand
TTAAAAAATGGTTTGGCTGAGGTAACGTTTTAATGAGTTGTTTGAGTAGGTGCCATATTGGATTAATTACAGCTGCGCCATTACATTTGATCTTGGCTGACCTTGAAGGACAAATTCAAAGGTTCTGATAAGGATGTAGTATCTTATTGCCAACCGGGATGCCCCCCTCGCGTTGCACAGCAACCGACTGTCTAGTTAGATTTACTTCTCCCTCCCGCCAAAGGCAACCTCTCTAAAGTGGCCACAACTTCTTGGCAAATAGGGTGGCCTTGCTAGAGGGGGACTACTGTACATTCTTTTTAGTAACTAGTCCTTGCATGACCTACGTATGGTTTGTGAATACGGGGCCCAGGTGTCTTGGGCTACCCTAACCCTGTAGTTGCCGTGAAATGCAGATTCAGATAGCAGAGAGCGTTTTGCGAATCTTGGAAAACAAACCAAACCAAGGTTTTAAAAAAAATGTTTACAAGAATTTCTCTTTCCCTGTGTGCAGCTTCAGAATCAGCTGTCTGCAGCAGAAGCCAAGCTAGAAACCATGGTTCTGTCGGACAGGATCCGGAACTCGGAAACCGAGGCCCAGATTGCCAGTCAAGTGGCAGGTAGGTAGCAGTAGCAATAGTTGTTTTACTTTCAGAACATGCAACAGTATAACATGACAATCAATCAGTAATGAACACGCATGTTACTGTATGTGTGTATGTTCTAGAGCTACCTTTGTGGACCCACAGGCTGTACAAATCACATTTACTTATTAAAACACCTTGATATTAAGATATTTTGTCATATATTTATGCTAATGTTGTGATGAAATTTGTCATCTTAGGCTTTTCTTAGAACTTTATGATACACAGGATACTAAGTAGTTTGCTAAAGCTACTGTCAATGTAAGTAAATGGGGATGGTATGCCAAATTACTGTTAGTGTAAGCAAATGAAAAAGGTCAGCATGGCAAGTTTCTGCCAGTGTCAGTATCTTAAAGTGTAGTGGAGCCTTGGAATTAAGAAAACATGAGCAACTGTAACAAAAATCTCCAGACCTCTGAAGTGGTCTGGATTCTCAGGTTAAATTCCTCGTATGCAGTAAAGTAAAAGAAATTATGTTTATAGATGGAAACTCACGTTGACACCAGCGAACATCGGGCGAAATTTTGAGAAAACTGAGGTTTCCGCGTTGTCGTCACGTAACTCCCTGTTATTATATGGGTCACTAGGGTTACGTGACGACAACAGCTGTCTGTAGATTGGGGGGGAGGGTGTGACGACCTCGATCACGATTCAGCGACGGGCATTCTTCGGCATTATTTTATTGTAAAATTATGTTTTTACTGGGTTGTCTATTTTCTGGGGTGGTATCTAAGACATAGGCTGTACTATTCATTGTAAGCATAAAAAGTTTGTGGGTGATTACTAATACTAGTAGTTGAAAGACTTAGTTGAGAAACTATTGTCGCATTGATGTTGATATATCTTCCAATTCCTTGTATTCATTGTTGCTGGAAAATCTTCAGAATAAAACAAGAAAACACAAAAAAGCAAAACGAAACACTGTAGATCACAATATATAGGTATTTTGTAGCATCAGGTAGCATCATGTTTTACCAGGTGCAAATTTCCTAATGAAATTATTAAAGTTATTATGGCTATATTAGCTAACTATCAATTTCGTTTCTGCTGATTCTGTCCAGATGATAATTTATACGGTACCAGATACTCCAGACAGGTACATGTATTGTATGGTGCTACAATTCTAAAGTGAATGGTTCTGCACATATATAGCAAAATTATCAGTAGGCATGCAGTTTCAACAATAACACATTCAATTTCATTTTGCATAATTTACAGCGCCATGCATGTCCCGTGTACAGTAGAATTGAAATTTTGTATATGGTTGATAAAGGGTGGTGCATGCTGTAATCTCAAGACTCCTTATTTGTAATAGCTGCAAGATCACCTGTTCAGACCAAAAAAAAAATATGGTCTTAAATTGTAGGTGGTCTTAAAATAGAGGGATATTTATATTGAAAATACAAGAGTTGTGCCACTATGACCAGTCTTAAATGGAGGGAATTTTTGAACGGAGGGGTCGTAAATTGCAGAGACCACTGTAAGTGTATTCCTCATGCAATCCGAGTTTCTTGACTCAGTTTTATAACATGCAAATTTCACCAAAGACAATACATGCATGAAGACTTTATGATCGCATTGGTCATAATGGCCTTCAGGCCCTGTCCCACTGCAAGTCCATATTTGTGGTAACCTGAATTATGCATTATGATTTCATTACTTCACTTTTTTTTTTTTTTGGCAAGACAACTTCTGCTTAGTCAAGATGTACAGTTTTCTTTTTCAATAGCAATATCGACATGTAGTACTCGGGGTCAGTTTTCCTTCCCTTAATATATACACATTAGAACCTGTATTGAGAGACCGCTTCGTTGGCCATGAACATGTGATCTCTCAAAACAGCTAATCTTTGATGAGACCGAGGTTCAATTACATTGGCATGTAGGACCTTATGGGGGCCTGCTAGGAATGTGGTCCTTCAAGACAGGAGGTCTGTAATGGATGTGGTCTGTCAAGACAGGTTGTTGCCTTGTATTATTATAAGTATAGGCATACTCAAATTTCTTTGCTATTAAGTGTGTGTACAAAGGTCCTTGCAATTTAGGACCACTCATTAAGACCACCTTCAATTTAAGGCCATATTTTTTTCTGGCGGAACAGGAGCTCTTGAAATGCGGTTACCACTATATAGATAATGTCTTTCCATGTCTGTAGCCGAAGTTGAGGAGGTGTATCGTGCCCAGAAGGTCCGCGATGATGCTATGCTGGAACGCCTACACCTGGCCAATGAGGAGAGAGACGAGGCTCTCCTCAAACTGCAGAAAATGAATGAGTAAGTGCTTTGAGTAGTACTTTATACAGAGAATATTTCTTGGCAAATTAAAAATAAGAGGGATAAATTCAGAGGGAAAAATGGAGGAAATTTTGTACTGGAGATATTTCCTAAAATTCCTGGTTTCTTACCCAATGTTCCAAGTGCTGCTATACAAAAATGTCTCAAACACCTTCAAGTCCATGCAAATCCTCCAGTTTAGATAGTGATACTGCACCTAGCGTATAATGTTGCTAGGTAACAGCTACTAAGTTGCCATTGCCACCCAAGTACATTTGTACCAACTGTATCTAGCTCACAATACTTTGTTCAAAGTCCTATTTTTACCCCCAATCGGAGCAGAGTGCTGATGAAAGAAACTATAAATTGTTAGTTATCAGTGTACAAAACTTTATTTAAGATTTATTATGCATTCTTCTGTGTAGTAAAAGCCAGACAGAAGCCAAGATATTTCAATATACATGTACCAGCAAGATTAATAAGACATGAACGGATATGTTGGTGTTTAAAAATTGAAGGCAACATATAACCTTTATAAAACCTTCAGAGTATTTTTCGATATATATGATAAGTATACAGGCATGCTGATTTGATCTGCTTAAAAACATATCATTTCTGGTCTAGAAATCCAATGTATTTTTACCAGGCAAGTAAATAAAATTCACAGAAAAATTATAGGTTCAGTAACAGGTAAATTTATAGTTGACACCTACCTGCCACACTTTCAGTTGCATTATTTGGTGGGCTGGTAGTTTTTTTACTTTACTTTGGAAACACATTGTGTTCAAAAGTCAATTTGCGTTGAAAAAAAAAAACCTAAATGGTTTGACATCTTACTTTGGAGTTTTGAGGTGAGGAATATGTATGTTTTCTCTGCCGTGTGTCTTGTTAGCTATGAGCAAATACATGTGTGTGGTTCGACATACTGAAATAATATTTATCACCGGCCATAAGTTACCATCCGTGTTTGTTCATCCGAGCACCTGCGATCAGGCTCACTAAATATTTAATGAAAGCGTGGACATAAATTTTCTTTTCCCCCGCTTCGTTTGGACAAGGAAATATGACTTTGTGTGCTTTGTTTTTACAGGGATGAAGATATTCTGGCGAGCAATGGCTTTGACAATGAGGTGAGTGAGTGGGTTGAGACTTGAAGGTGCTAGGTTAATGACCACTCATTTGGTCATATCTGGCTCTTCCCTCCTATTCTGGCAAAGAGGAAAAAAACAGGAGTTTCTATTGGCCCCTATCTTATTGCATAACGAGACTTTTATGCCCTGGCTGGAGCCAAGAAAAAAGCACTGTCAAAAAATATATAGAAATGTAAGGAGAACAAATGTGTTAACATGCTTAGAGCCATTCTTTAGTGACCTTGAGCCCTAGGATGCTAGGCAACCTTTCTGTACTGCTGACTTGACTTGGTCCATCCGTCAGTGTAATAACTGTTCTAGGAACATAAATGTCTAAAACTGTTTTGGATTGAGAGTGTTAGCGGTACGTCCAGTGGTCCTTTATGTTGCAACATGTCACCAGCTAGTCTGCCTGGTGTGACACGCTTGGCTGGAAGGACAGCTGCAGCAATGGTAGACTCCTCGGATATATGATTCCCTATGTGGGAAGGTTGGCTCTTTGGCAGGGGAGGAGTCACTATTGCCAGTAGTTAGACTTCTGTTTATTGACATTAATGCTAAGTTTGCTCGTTTAGGTCCCAGGAGATAAAAATTTGGCTTTTTATAGATACAAGTTACGTCACCGAGTAGAGGCTATCAAATGTAATGACCCATAAACGTGTAACAGAGCTTCAGACATATCACTGGATGTCAACATTCATCATGACCCACACAATGCCAGTCTCTGACGAGGGATGCTCAAGTTTAAACTATGTTTTTCAAAACAAGGAATATAAAATTTTAATGCTGTTCCTCACTGAAAATGTACAGCAGAGATAGAAAAAAAACAAAAAAAAAAGAAGAAAAATCACCTGCCTTGCAGATGCTTTGTTGGTCCGAAAGATATATTTTGTGTGGCAATGGTAATTTTACGAAGTAGCTGACTTTTTTGTGTTGAATGAAGTGGTGGCAGGGAGGACTGTATTGAGCTGGTCACCCATCCTAGGGCCCTTTAACCAGCTGGTGAGCCTATGGAGGTTCTTCGCTGGTCCTTTAGAACCCTCGGTTATGATGATTCTGTTCTCAGCGGTAGAGACGAGGTATTAGAAGTGCGGCGATCGGTGAGGTAGGCTTTGTTTCAAATTCAGACAACAGCAGGCAATGAGGAGAGTGGCCGATGGTTCTTTTGAGGTGTTTACCAAACACCAGCTGCTGAGATGGACTCGAAACCCTCTCCACTCAGCCTGCCGCTAAAAAGGCAGCCGGCGAAATTCCCTGCTTTCCGCCAAACACTCTACGTCTCCCCATCTCCATATGACGATTGTAGCAAGATTCGCCAAGGCTTGGGGAAAAAAAGCAATATTCCAACCCAATTCTGCAACTGTTTTTCTGATGACTAGGTAAGGAGCTGCAAGCGTTCCTTTGTAGATGTGTACGGCGGTGGAAAATTTCTCCCACATCAGTCTACTGTGTCAACATGGCCACATGGCTGGGTAGGGGTGGGCGGGAGGGAGGGGGGGTAGGGTGACAGTAACACTATGGATGGGTGGGATACACACAAAATCTGACTATTATTTAGTGTTTCCCCTATGGGGCACAAAATGTGGGGGACAATCGCCGCAAGCGGTGCTCAAATGGCGGCTTTGTTTGACGCCAATCGTATTGAGTCCAGCCAAACTGGCCGTGAACGAGTCCGCTTTTCCCGACTCCTGGTCCACTTGCTTGGGCAGCTACTTGATTAAAAATCCTCCGAATTGTCACCATCTTGTGCCAAATGAAGCCTGAAGGCACTTTTTTGCCTGCAGAACTCCCAATTATAACTGCTGTGCTGGCGTTCAGGGCTCGGATAATATTGATTGTGTCGGAGCCAGGAAAATATTTCTTTAGATGTGTTAATGTGATGCAGTTAATGCATAGGAAATATGATATTGGTTTTCGCATGTTACTAGTTGCACTGGTGTCATAATGGTTCATCGCAATTTCATGGTCTGGAGAGAGGATGTTTTACAACTTGTAAAGACAAGAAAAGTAATATCGTAGTTTGAAACGTGAAAGGTCTCTTTATCATGTTTATACTATACATGTATATAATAGTGAAATATAACGAACAAAAATTATACACATATATCTACAATAATTGTCTTTATGGAATTGAAATAGGTCTTAAAATCCACCAAACAATGCACAGTTGTTCTGACACATGTCACCATGGTTTACATTGATACCAAAGCCAGGTGGAAGTCCAAATTATGGAGATCCTATCCTACTATCTTGCGCATAATGTATAGCATGTACTTACTATATGACAATAGAAAAAAAATTAATTAAAAATAATTACATTGCTGAAGCCATATGTATCTCCCAGTTACAAATTAAATTAAATTTTGCATCACATATAGACCTCGGAGCATAAAGCCATATCACACATGTACATTATATATGTACTGTCCGAAGAAATAAATTTTCAGCTAGCGTATAGCATGTGTACTGGTATATAGCGTTGACTTGTCCCGTGCATGAACTAAATCTTTAAAGCATGTGGCTAAAAGCAAATCAGTTCTTTTAGCCACATGGGAACCTATTAGCATTTGACTATGTAGGTACAAGTGAGGTAAGTGCTGGCCCAGATATAAAGCTAGGGCCTGGTAGTCAAATTTAATGAGGTATTATTAACCCTAGCTGGCTGTTACACATAATACTACACTAAAATGAACACAATTAACAAACTGCCAGTAACGCTGCATACGTTCCACAACAACCAAACAAATTTCCAAACGTTACTTTAGATTTCCCATGTTACTGGCTCAAGTTAGTGATTGCAGGTTTGAAAAATATAATTTCAGTGGTTAGTATTTTTGTGTTTAGTATATATACTAAACAAACATGCAAATACCAGTCACAGATGTTGTATCTTTCAAACCTGGTCCCAATCATGCCCAAATACTGTAACTTCATTTAAATCCCAACTGTGGACAGCAGAAAATCACTCTGTGCTACCCATATTATAAGTAAATTAATTACCATAGATTGTTTAACCAGTTATAAAGTGCTTCTCCAAATGAAGGCTGGATCAGCACAAAACGTAAGAAGCAAATTACTAGACCAGTTATGTACCAGTATTGATCTACTCACACTGTAAGTTACAGGCTGTCTGGGCTATTGCTACCAATTAGCCCCACAGCCAAATGCTAAAAGAACTCCCCTGTGGCTAAAAAAGTTTGTTTGCTTTTAGCCATGGTGGCTAAAGCCACTTTTACATCATATAGTTTAATATATAAATCAACAATTACATGAGAGCTGTCATTTAATTTATTTATTTGGATAGTTAATGTTAATTTAATCAAATACATGCATGCATCTTGATTTAGAATCTTTGGATCTGAGTTTAATATTGTTGATGCCTTTTACAAATATATTTCATGGCTCAACACACTCATTTTTGGCTAAAAGAAAGATATCCTTTAGCCACAGCAGCTATATATAACCAGGAAAATTTCGTAGCCCTAACCCAGCATCTACTCACAACATATGTTATTATAACATACTGTGAACCTATAATATAGGTTCTAATTTACCTATTGTGACCTAATTTACGTATTGTTACCTATACCTTACTGGTGAACCTGTAATATAGGTCCTAAATTAGAACCTATAATATAGATTCTGATTTACTCACACTGCAAGTTATGGGCTGGTTATAGTCTTTTAATCTACTTAATATACTCTACATTCTAGATTTTGATTTACTCACACTAACTTATAGTCTACAATCTACTCACACTGTTATAGTCTATAATCTTATTCTTCCTAATGCTTTAAAGTTAGCCTAAAAATCTATGCAGCTACCGGGGTATGTATTGTAGGTTACAGTCTATAACACACTGGCACTGTAAGATATCTATATCTACTCATACTAACTATTGTAACTCCCAAAGGCATCTTTATGTCTTTTAAATGTTAAATTTTTAGATTGAAAAAAAAATCTGATGTTTACATTGTGCAAATGGTGTTTCTCTGAGCCAGATGCAGTCATATATATAAACATGATAAATGCATGGAATTATGTGACCATGCAAGTGATAGCACCTGCTGCTATTTATAGGTACTCTGGGTCATCAGGATTCTATATACATGTATGTATGTTTCAAAGGAGGGCGTATCTGTCAGTGGGGAACCAACTTTGGTTTTGGCTGTTTGATTTAAATTATCCGACTTGTTTTTTCATGACCAGTATTTCTTTTCCCTATGTTGCAGGACATCATCCGCAGCTGGGGCAGTCACTTCAGTGGTGGTTCTTACATTGTGCATGAACATCCCTGCTGCCCAGCCGCATGATTTAAATCAACCTCCTTGATGAAACTGAAAAGACTTCATCGGGGTTGCAACTGCGGCTGCGTATTTTACCCATAATCCAAGACACCTGGGCCGGTTGCTCACAGGAAAAGATTGAAGAGTTCGGTATTGTTTGAAAACACAGTCGCCTTTTTCAGTCGCATTTGAGGTCCGCAAAGACCTAATCTTACCGGGCCCATTTTTAATGGTGGGGGTCGGACATTTCTTTAATTCTTCCTCCCCGCTCTAGAGAGGAATCCTTCCTAAACCTAATTACCCACAGTCGCTTGCTATGAAGATGTCCTGGGCTGTGGTTTTAAAAGGAAGGGCGCAGGCAGCCGCCGGAGCCGCTTGTGTCTTCCTAGTTGCTTTCATACGCTGTACTGCCGCTTTCATGGGATTAAAGTGGAACTGCATGGGACAAGACATTGCAATGATTTGCCGCCTGTTTTGCAAGGATTTCATGCTTGTGCACATCCCTTGAAAGGAGCAAGTCTCTTTAACATGTTTAAGGGGTTTAGGGGCCATAGCTGGTCTTAATTTGACGGCTGTGCTGATTCTGTCGTGCGGTTCCCTAAATGGCCAAGGGGGGGAGGGATGGGGAGTAGGTTTTTGCAAGGGGGTGAAAGGGGTAGAAGCAGCAATTAAGTTAAATCTTGCAAGGTTGTGATCGCAATTGAGCAAGCGGCGAGTTCAAAGGCAGAGAAGATGGAGTTAATTCCCTTAACATGTAGGGGTAACAATGCCTGCGGGAATTGATGTCCTGCTGTCCGCAGGGGTAATAAGGCGGCCTAACGCTATCACGAGGCGAAGGCTGCCTAGGGGACCGTGGCAAGGATGGGGTGAGGAGGTCGGAGGAAGGAGAAGAGGGTTGAAGCTTGGATGACATCCCTTGACCAGACATTAGTGAGATATCAGCCAGGGTGGGGTGTGATGGCTCAGGCTTCCCCGTCATATTTCACCCCCCTGTGTTGACAGGCCAAGCTGTGGTCCTCAGCTCTCACCCCCACCCCTCAGGCCTTCCTTACAACATCTTTACAACATTCTAAGAACAGAGCCCAGAGGAAGGGGATATTATAATTTTAATTCCAGCCATGTGGGGTGCGACACCCAGTTTTCACGGCGACTCCCAAGACATGGGCATGAATACATTGCCGTGGTTACTGGTGCTTCCTGATTTAATTGAGGAGCTGTGGAGAAAGCGGTGCTGATCTGACCGTGGCTGGCTTTTGACAAGTTAATTTGGGGCAAGTTTTGACAGAGGTTGATTGTTAGGGGGTGTGAAATGAGGGTGTCATCAGACGGCCCACCACTGCGGGTAACCGTATCAATGTCCTGACTCCAGGCTTCACGCATACACGGCCAGCGGCCCATGAAATTAGCCCCACCTTCCTGTTGTTGCTAACCACTCCTAGCCCACAGCTAATTGAAAAACTTGCTGCTCAAGCTACAGCTGTAATGGCATTTTGATGGAGAGGGTGTAGCCACGGCATCTTGCTGACAAATATAAGGAAAGTTGTGCGGCTCAGACCTGCGGTGACATATCGCCAGCCTCCACACACACCATGCCCCACTTGGAAAATGACCTCTGCCTAATGTGCTGTTTTGCTCAGTGTTTTGCCGGTATTGTCCTGACTCAAGAGCCCGTCATGTAGAACCTCCACGCACACGCACCCGAAGGGATGGCCATTGTCAAGTTTAAGACTCTAGGCTGGTACCACACATGCCACAACGGCACGCACTGGGACCATTCTTACTAGTGTTAGATATGACATAAGACCTGCCCGTGGAAAGAAATCCATTCTGCCATTCCTGTTGCCGGGTTTTGCTTAGGTGTTGCTTCCATGCAGGATGTACACGTGAAGGTGTTCTTGCCCTTTATTGGTACCGGTGGTCAGTGTTATGTCATATCAGTCGCTTCATTACCAAGTCTAGCGGCTAATTTCTGGAAAAATCTTAAGTTAGTAAAGAACTAATCACTTTGGGAACCACTGTCAATTACATTCTTAACGCCACTATTGGACTTCAGATCTTTCCTTAAACTGGCCCTATTTGTCACTGAGTGAACAGTAACTTGTATTACCAGATGACAAAACAGTGCCCTATTTCTACCACACTACATGTATGTTGAAATAGTTTCCCCTTAAAATCGCACAAAATTGTTTTTCTCTTCATATCTAATCAAGACATATTTGTAGCACACACATTAGAATTGAACAATTTCTTGTGAACATCCTTTCTTGAGACACCTCATCTCACATAATGCTGGCTCGATCTGAACCAGCAAGTATTTATTTACACTTCCAGTAAAATTAACAATATGATAAAGACACACGAAAAATTTAAACAGAAATATACTGTTGCCAGTAGTTTTATCAAACCACCAAGAACTAGATGCCTTCGGAAAAAAAGTGAAGACAAAGCAGTAGCCCATTGTATTCAGCGGAATGGGCTTAGTGTTTTTATCCTACAGTATTATGGTAACAGTGATGTAATATATAAATAAGAATGGTACAACCTACAGCTTTAACATCTATAATCTAACCTGAAATCAAAGTTAAGTAGACCCATTAGCTTGAAAAAAAAAAAGAAGAAATGGCCTGCTGATGACATTGCTGAAATATGATGATCAAAATTGTTTTACTTCATTCAGTCCCTTGACCTTGGTAATAATTTTCATAGCGATCATGTCCTCTACGTGAGCCGGTGATGATAGATAGATAGTTTATTCACACTTTCATGATGATAACAACTGTGACATGTTTAAATACGAAAATTTACATAGGCTTCATGAAAGTGTCGGCAATCCAGATAGCAAGGGAACTTAAGCTGGATGCCTTACAAGGATTTGAAAATATTAAATAAAAAAAATTACATCGAAATGCTTGTTTGGTGTAATGGTGGCACAAATTACCTATACCATACTATTTATGAAAGAGAAATCTGTGTAACATAATAATATTCGAAGTATTGTT
>JAAUYG010048784.1_pt1 | contig 11311 bp, 7 predicted proteins | sample 7278091 | NCBI WGS metagenome assembly JAAUYG01 (sample SAMN14350201, study PRJNA611818) | marine sediment metagenome | isolation source: surface marine sediment (0.6m) | place: French Polynesia: Moorea | collected 2018-08 | reverse complement strand
TTCCCAGTGGTTTTACTAGGCATGGTTGTATTTCCCAGTGGTTTTACTAGGCATGGTTGTATTTCCCAGTGGTTTTACTAGGCATGGTTGTATTTCCCAGTGGTTTTACTGGGCATAGTTGTATTTCCCAGTGGTTTTACTAGGCATAGTTGTCTTCCTCATTGGTTTTACAACGCATGGTTATATTTCCCAGTGGTTTTATGGCATGGTTGTATTCGCCAACGGTTTGACTAGCTTTTATTGTATTTCCCAGTGGTCCTTATATAGCTTCCACTGTATTGTCCAGTGCTTTCACTGTATACATTATTTCGGGCAGCCGATCACAGTCGATCTGAGCCTAAGAATCCACCTTGGTACTATTTGCTCTGTTATGTGATGTTTGCTTCTAGTCCTCAATGTCAATACAGTGAGTCTTAACTTTGGGTGGTCCTTTTTTCCAGGATGGTTTTAAGTAGAGGTTCCACTGTACACACTCACCCTATCAGCCAGTGGGTCCCAGTCGATGTGAGCCTGCACTGCGCGGTCCTGTCCTGGACTGCGACCCGTCTTAACTTGCCGGCGCAGTATATACAACTCCTCCTCCTGCTGGGCATACTTCACTTGGTCCTGGATCAGACGATCGGCCAGTGTCCCGGTCTCCTAGTAACACATAAACAATATGCTGAATATTGGAGTTCCTGTTACCTAGCAACATATAAACATACAATATCTGGATCCCTGTCTCCTAGCAACACACAAACAAATTTAAATAATAATATTTGTTTTTTTTTTCGAAAGAATTAAGTATACAGTGGTCCCTCTATTTTAAGACCACCCATAGGACGAAGAAAATGTGGTCTTATATTGCAGGTGGTCTTAAAATAAAGGTCATTGAACTCAGAAAATTGCCCTTTGGGACCCAATCGAGCGGTCATATAATCAAGGGTGGTCTTAAAATAGAGGGTTGTAAAATAGAGGGCCTACTGTACTGTCAAATAGTAATACTGGTAATGAAACTTGTATCTAATGTTCACCTTCGCGGCGAATAAAATTTTCTGATTTTGCTTAACCTACGAAATTAGTGGAACAAATTCCACATGAACATAAATCTACTTTTAGTGTAAGTGTTCCAAGCAATCAACTAAGCCGTGAGCCAAGTATAAAAAGATTTTCAGTTGAAGTCCTTGGTGGTGTGAACCCTACCACAGGGAAGGCAACGCAGCAGGAGTAAATACGGAAAGAGCCTACCGGTCGGTACATTTAGATATATAAACTTGCTAACATCAAACACTTAGTATAAACCATGCTTCGATAACGACTAAATGTTACACATATTTCACTTAGAACACCCGTATAAATAGGGGCCGCTTTAGTGATAACCCCCTGGCTACCCTAGGAACATCCCTCGGTAAGTGTCGTGTCGTGTCGGTCAGCATAAAGACCCGTAGAGGTGTCTGTAGCTGTGTTAACTGCTGTGTCGGTGCCAGTGACAGGCCGGCAGACGCTGTGTTAGTATTCAGCTGGCGGCAGACGAGCAGCGGCAACAGGCTACTCAGGAGATTGAGGGCAGGACGGGTTCCCGGGGAGGTAGAGGGTGCGAGAGTGAGAGGTTGATGGCATGGTTGACAGGTCAACCTGCTGAGGACAGGGAGGAAGGGTGGGGTGGGGTGGAGGGGACACTTGTAGGGAGAGGGGACGGAATGGTTGAGTAGGGATGAGGGTGTAACCTGCATGTTGGTGACATTATTACAGGAAGTGAAGTTTTCATACTTTTTCTTTCTTTTTTTTCCAATTCTGGATGCAATTTGATTAGCTAAGGTGATTCGTTCCTCACTGAACATGCTGAACAGTAATTCTCCATGTAAGACTATCAACGAAGAACTCACCAATGTATAGCATGAATAGCATGAGTATTACCAGCCTTTTACTGCATGGATACTAGTACATATGCATAAATGAAATGCAAACATAACGGTCGACCTTGCCAGCAGGCTCAGAGGCAAACGCAGTAGGTGCTGGCCTTGTGCGCCATATCGCTTATAATTTACATGTTTTCCTGTAATAGAATTTAGGCCCAGGCTCGAATCACAGCCATGGCTCCTTCTCTGCCGAAGAAACGCCTAAGTTTTTGTAACCGTCTTGTATGTACCGGTAGGATGAATCTACTGAACTTGGAGCAGTATCCAGGTTGTCTAGTGAACACCAGCAGGCAAAGGATCATGAGGACAACAATGAAAGTGATCTCCTGACTTATTGATCAGCAGTCTTAACACTGCCACCATCGAATCATCATGCTGCCTTTGTTACGACAGGTTTATATGTTAGCGGAGTCAGACAGACCCCTGCCAGCATTGCTGTGGTCCATGCTGCAGTGTCTGAGGAAAACCGAGACATTGAGAGAGTGGGAGATGTGACGGAGACATTGTCTATGACTATCTATGTGGACAGCTAACACAGGGAGGTGTTATTACATCCCCAGTGGGACAGGGAGCAGTTATTATCTCATTGTATGGTAGCGGTGTGCTATGGTTTACCAGACGCTGTGGGGGTATTGTTGTGAGGGGTCTGGCGAAGGGACTGGCCGCCGGGCAGTTTCTGGCCCCACTGTCCAAAGCTTGTCCCTGTCAGTGTCACAGGCAATGTGCAGTGTCCACACGGAGGAAATGACAGTGTTATGTCACACCCAATGGACAGTGTGACAGAGAGAAAGAAGCAGGGACGAGTGGAGGGGCGAGGGCCGGAGAATAGACATCACACAAATAGAGCGACCCTGAGGCAGGTCACAGTGGGGTAAAATATACAGTCTGGTCCAGTCAAGCTGGAGGGAAGGGAAATTGTCTCCTACAGTCTGTTTAGATAGGCTCAGATAGCACTTAGGACACAGACACACGATAGACTGAGATGAGATAGACAGTGTACAGCACAGTTACAAGCACAGTGTCCAGGTACAGTTACATTCATTATTCATGTTGTTACATAACAGTGCCCATACACTGTTACCATGGCAACATACTGGTAGTCACATACCTTTTCCAAGTTGTCGATCCTCTGCCGCAGCAGTCGATTTTCTGTCCGGAGTCTCTGTAACCCAAACAGAAAATCAGTCTTTACCAGATATTGCATAATACATGTAATAGTGTATTTCTGTATTCTGTTAATAACGCTGACAGCTTTTGACACATCCATTGATCATGTTGATTGGATTTTCAATTTTCTGTAACTTTTTGTTGGTAGATAATTGTTATAACTTATTTTTTTAGTCATTCACCTCCATGCCGATACCATGGATACAGTATGGCGGTTCCTCTCTTTAAATATGTTAAAGCTAGCATGCCATGCACACGGAATATGTACGGGATGCAGCAATAGCACGCAGCATCCGGCAATTTATAATTTATTATCCGGTGCATTTACAAAGATTCCATACGTGCGTCAATTAAACACAGGCATTTACGTACTGCGACAAAGGAATGCCAGCTTAATACAGACTATTGTTTTTACATTAGATATGTGTGCTATGGTCGTGGTTGGTAAAGATGGAACATCAAATACATTTATGGTATTCCAGTCCACTCTAGAGGATTTAATACAGAGCGGGTCATTTAAGAGAGGGACTGCTGTAGTTGCATCTTACCCCATGTACCCGGTACTACTAAAGTGCTAAAAATTAATACTCAAGGGCATGTAGGGCCAATAATTCATATGTCTTTAAAAGAGGGATTTCTGAACTTCTCATACTCTCTCTATTTTAAGACCACTTCATGTGCAGTCTTAAAATACATCAGTCTTAAAATGGAGGGGTCTTAAATTGCAGAGACCAGTGTATATCTCAGTGTGTATATATCTCACCCTCAGTTCGACCTGCTCCTCCTGTTCCTTGGTTTTCAGGGCGTTGTACTCCTTCTCCAGCCTGCAAATACACACACGATAGCTTTGTGAACAAACATGGACTAGAACCTAAGCATTACCATGATTACAGCAACTCACGACAAATTGCCGGGTTGGAATTCTAGAAAAAACTGAAATCTCCGTTAGACTTTAGTCACAGATCTCATTAGAATACGTGACTTACTGGCGAGTCAAAACTAAGACTTTCGCATTTTTGAGAGCCGACCACACGCTCAAGGGGCCAGCTAGTTGCTTGAAAAATCTTGAGCCCACTAGCTCTAGCAATCTTAAGCATGGAAACAACATTAAGTTCATTTTTTAGACTTAAGACTTCTCCAGAAATTGGCCCCTGTCCTATACTCAAATGTTGCAATCACAATATAAATGCGCAAACATGTTAAAATGAATGCAAGGGTTAAAAGAAGTGAAACCTGGAAATCCAGTGGAACATAGTTTATGGAGTAGTAGTACCTAACGGTAGGTAACTGGGCTAGCGCTAGGAAGTTTTCCTGGTCAGCCACTGTGTCTAAAGGATACCTTCTCTGTTAGCCACAAATAAGTTGTAGAAGATGTCAACGATATTTAATAAATTTGGATAAAATATTCTAAACAAGGATAAAAAGATTCTAAACAACATTCTTTTTTCTATTTGGCTGATTTCCTGTTGGTCATCCATATAGCCTAAAGGACAGCTATCATATATTCCGGTATTAGTAATTGATTCATGTAAAATAATACGATATCTGAGGTAAAAGTTAAGGTTTTAGCCACTGTGGCTAAAAGCAAACTAATTCTTTTAGCCAAATGGGAATTCTTTTAGCATTTGTCTATGTGGCTAATCATACTACCGGTAATACATGTAATAGGTAGCCCTAGTGCTAGCCTAGGGTAAGCATTTTATGCAACCAGATACCATGCCAAGTAGTGTCACAATTTTGGCAATATGACCATGATGACCATCCATCACTTCTAAAGAAATCAAAAAAGACCCACCGAAAATCTGCAGCTAGGCAATATAATTACATGAATTGACTTTGACCAGAGGGAAGCGTCCCTTCAATGAGAAAACTGTAACAAGATGGTCCCAAGGCCCGGGGTGGCCTAAATGGCCATAACTTGTCATAGCGTCCAGCCAGACAGCACTGGGGACTTAGCTAACGGTCCCCGGTCCCGGTCTGGTCCCGTCTCGGTCCCGCTGGTCTGGAGGAGATAGATTACCCAGGTGGGACCGGTGGTTACCGTGGTGGCCTGTACATGTCAACGGTCTGCGGTCCAGTGGCCTGGTTACCGATGATTAGAGAGGCGAATAAACAGACGATCGCTGCAATTACCTAGGGTCTCAGGCCCCTATACTCTTCAATATCCAGAAAGTTATTCTGTATATACTTAGACGAGCCGGAGAGTATGGTGATAGAAAACGTTATTGATCAACTCATTTAAAAGCAGTCCATAAGGACAGAATATAGTGCTTCAGGAGATTTTTATATAAAACTTCTTTCCGTCGGTTATTTTAGATGCAACAAGAAGTCCTAGGGGTTTCCGTGAAAGTAGGGGAGTTATATAATCCTATTGCTGCTCATAATAAGTGGGACAACGGCTCGGCTCGACTGATTTCAGCTGACAAGAGACCCCACTGTGGCCAAAGACTGGCACTGCGCAGGAGAAGTCGCAGTGAACATATCGCAGTGAACATGGTGAACACACCGGGTTTGTAACATGGTCTGATCACCTATACAGTGGTCCCTGCGATTCAAGACCATTCCATTTAACAATTCCCTCCATTTTAAGACAGGCTGTCAGTGGCACAACTCTTTATGTTTTCACATATAAATATCCTTCCATTTTAAGACCACCTGCAATTTAAGACCACATTTCTCTGGCTGACTGGGTGGGCTTATAACATGTATAATGCAGGGAACACTGTACTAAATAGGGAGTATTTGGCGCCACAAATTCGCAGTATGAATAATCGGTTTCATTCGGAAGCCAAACAATCTTGGTCATATGACTACCCTTTAGCCAATCATTATATTGCGACAAATAAAAGCTCCGCCAATCGGGAGATGCCCCTGTTTCGCGCCGCCTTTACCCTTCTTTCGGGTATCTTCGGAAAATTTTCCCGCCAAGGGGTTTAAAATACTCCCTATTGTACGCAGTCGACAAATTGTACATGGTCGACACCTACACCAGTACACATATATATATATATCATCCCGGTCAATCTGAAACTGCTCCAAATACATGACACACTGTCCTTTCTCCTCAAAATGTGTTCTATAGTATTGGCCAATACATCATGTACATTATCCAGCATGCAGATACAGTGGTCCCTCTCCATTCTCGCCAAAGGACACCTCTCTAATAAGGACAGAATTATTTGGCATCAAGTACTATGGATGCCTTTAATCCTCCCTCTCACCAAAGGACACCTCTCTAATACGGACAGAATTATTTGGTAGAATGGGTGTCCCTATTAGAGGGGGACTACTGTATGTTGTATGTTACTTGCAGCTTCTTATAAAGTTCATCTGCTAAAAGGTCTAGAGTGCATTGTAAAATTTGAGGTCACATGTATCAGTGTGTGTTACATGTGGTTATTAAATTTTGTCATTTAAGTCAACAGTTGAACAATCAGCACTATTGGTGTACTAAGTAAGAGGTACATTTACATGTAGCACTGAACTGGTATACATGGTATATGACCATGTTTGTTCTCTCTTTTTTTACTTCAAGCAGCCCGGTGGCTGGCCAGAGCTATATACGGATTCCCTAGGCTCCCATTTTAGGAAGAGAAAGTCTTTGCAATATTGATGAGAGGAAAATGCCACAACGTTAACTCCACTAACACATGTAACACGGGGTAATGATGGGGGCAGTCTGGGGGGTTAGCAGGGCAGGATAGGGTAGGGGGGTGGAGCAGAAGATGGTCAAGTGATGGGGGAATGGGGGACAGTTTAGGAACAGCACAGTGGCAGAATGGATGCTGAATAGTCGGGTCGCGATGGCTGAATGGTTAGGGAGTCAGACTATCAGCCACAACATCGTGGGTTCGAGTCCTGCGTAAGCCAGTTGGCTCATCAAAACTGTCCTACGCAGTGCATAGGCTATGAGTAATGACACATTGTGCCTCAGTTCACCGTAAATGAGTGCCTGGCGATAGACAGAGATGACAATTGTACTTAGAATACCCTTGCAGCCTTGAAGTGTTCAAGTGGGTGTATACATGGTATACTTCCCAGTGAGTTGAGCAGGCGATGGTTGTAACAAGTCTGCGAGGGGAAATAATATGCAAAGTGCTTCGAGGTAGCTTCGGCAATAAAAAGCACTACATAAGCACTGCATATTATTATTATAATAGGAGCACCACAGTAACACCCAATAATGAGTATTTCGCACTACAAAATCGCAATAAGAACATGATGAATAGTAACGGTTTCATTCGTAAGCCAAACTACCCTTTGTCACGATGCACCTTTTAACCAATCACAGTGTGCCGTATGAAAGCCTTTGACCAATAACAAATGCCACTGTTTTCACGGCTTTTTAGTTGTTTCAGGTATCGTCAGAAAATTTTGCCGTATTTTTTGTGTTGTCAAAGCGAACTTACCTCTCCAATGTTAAGGGTTCCACAACTAGCTGTGTCCCTTCCTTCATGGCCTGGGGCTCGCCCCCTCTGGCCTGCCTCGACTGGAAGTACACGCGTTCGCCCCCGGAGGGAGCCCCGCTATGCTGTACTGGTTGCCGTGGCAACAGCTTGGTGTTGGAGCTTTCATGCCTGAGTGGTTCTTCTTTCTGTTGTTGCGGTCTGGCTGCCTTGCGATGGTCTTTGCGAGATCTGTTAGCGGCGCAGGCCAGGGTGTTATAGCGACTGAGCGGGATTTTATACTGAAATGGTAATGTCCTCTCTGTCTCCTCCTCATCTTCATCCTCCTCCTCCCGGCCATGTCTGGCTTTGAGGACTGTCATAGGTTTGCCGTCCGACCAGACGACCATCATGCTTTCCTTGCTCCCCGCGGCATTCCTGGCCCCGCGGTTGAGCAGTGGTGGCAGTAATCCACTCATTGTGCAGAAGACAGGACGAGGCACTCACAGGCAATGATCCAGATTTGATCCGGATTCCACTTACTGGGTATCACAATCCAGGAAGTGGGAAGGTTGGTTGAGCAGTCCCAATATCCAGAAACAGTTACGCTTCACTTCACATGATCCTGGATATGGTCATGGTCTATTTCACGGGGTGGTGTGTGGCCAGTGTTGGGTTGTCTGATCCTGAGCAGGTATAAAGTTGACTGATATGACCTGGTAAAAAGCACCTAGTTACAATAACCCTGACAACTACCAGGTTTAGAATGACAGTGAGTCACCATCTGACAGTCAAGTAGTTGCCATGGTTGCTGTAATCTTGATACTTGGTACCAGTTAGTAATCTAGCAAATGAAGTAGCTGTAACAATGACCTGGTAACAAAAACCTGGCAACAGTGACCTGTGAAGTGACCTGGTAATAACATCCTACTAACAGTGACTTGACAAGGGTGACCTGCTAACTATAACCTAGTGACAGTGTCCTGGTAATAGTTGAGTCATAACAAATGTCTTCAAAGTTGATGGCTGAGCCCAGGGAAGATGACTCGGTAACTATGTCCCGCTATGTGAACAGCTCCAACAGCGACCTAGTAAGAGTGACCCACTAACAAAGCTGGAACAATGACCCACTAACAAAGCTGTAACAGTGACCCACTAACAAAGCTGTTACAGTGACCTAGTAAGAGTGACCCACTAACAAAGCTATAACAGTGACCTAGTAAGAGTGATACACTAACAAAGCTATAACAGTGACCTAGTAAGAGTGACCCACTAACAAAGCTGTAGCAGTGACCTAGTAAGAGTGACCCACTAACAAAGCTGTAACAGTGACCTAGTAAGAGTGACCCACTAACAAAGCTGTTACAGTGACCTAGTAAGAGCGACTAGTAGCGGCAACAGTGACCTGTTATCAGTGACCCAGTGAGGGTGACTCCACCACAATGGGACAGACGGGAAGGTCATCAAACATGGGGACAAACAAGCACACATTCTCTATTTACCAGTATATCAGGTAGTTGCTAGAACCCACAGAACAGACTACCTAGTACCAACAGGTATCCTTACTATTTCCATGCAGTCACAAGAAAATCCTGGAGAGATATTCAATGTAAAACATCCTGTTACTTTCAAGTACTCTCTGTGTTGATATTGCTGCAGCGTTATGCATTGTAGAAGCATGCCAAGTACTCCCGTCTGGTTGCTTACATCCTATGTACGCCACCAATGGAGATAGAAAGGGGAAGTGTCCATATTCCAAACACAGACTGAAGATTGAGATCCAGAGTACTACAACAGGCTGCGTGTCAGTAACCCAGTGTCAGGGTAGGGGCACTGTACATGCAGCAGTGCTGGTACTTGGTATATCCACATGATCCACATATGTTATATTAGCAACACACAGCAGTGTGCCACAGCATATACATGTACTAGTAGGGTACAGTACCTGTATCCCAGCTGAGCCCTTCTACACAGATCCGGAAGTCTACAGTGACATGAGACAGATCCAGACTCCTGTACTGAGTACGTCACTGTGCGTCACTGTCACAGTGTCACAGTTAATATTAGGATAGAGCTGTAGCTCTTCCTGCTTCCAAATGCAGACACACAGACCACCAGCACATTGTCCCTGTCAGCACTGGTGGCCCCAGTGTTATCAGTGATAACGGCAGTGTCTCGCTTACAGCCGCCTTGTCTCTGAGTCTGTCTGTATGTATATATTGCTGCCACAGGGTGGGATAGCAGGGTGATTGTCCAGAGACGCGACCCCGGCAACCCGGCGTCGCTCATGTGTAACCTCAGCCGTTTCAGACAAAGACGGTCCTCGCGCCAGCATCAAGTGTCCTGTGTGACACATTTAGATAGCCCGCAGCTGTCTCCCGCTGGGGACACGAGCACTGCCCCGTGTCCCACCTTACCGCAGGTGACAGAGACTACTGCACACAGGGCATAGTGTAAGGGCTACAGGGTGATTTAAACATGTTAAACAACTGCAAACCTTGGGTACAGTCAAATCTCCACAGCTGTAGCAGACATGTGCCCACAAGCCATGCTTCAGTGTTAACACCGATGATTGACCATGTTGACGAAGGCATAATTCTTGAAAAGAAGCCTTTTCTGTTTCGTGAATGGTTGCTAATATCCAAACTTTCTTCTTTCAGAACAAGAGCTGCATTTATGTCAGGACATGGTGCAACTTCACTATGGGACCACCTCACAATTAAACCATATCAAATTTAGGGCCACTTCCAGGACCAAAACTGACCAAAACTGACCAAAACTGTACTTTTGTTGTTGAATAGTCTCGGAAATAAGACCACCTAAAGAACCGAGACCACTTTACGTCAGTCTTTATGATCTTAATATCCGGGTTCCACTGTAAAAGTTGAGCTGTAGACCATCCAGGGTCCCTGCCTCTCCTTTAGAGGTTCTACTGCATTAGCAAACATCCTGTGGCAGTATCAGTAACTGTGGAGATCATCATCTTGCTGACGCTGACTGAGTCTTGTGTGCTGTAATCCAGTAATCCCCAATTCTACAGGTCCCACTGACAGACGGAACGAAACGGGGGGTCAAATACTGTTGCTATCCATGGCGAGCGTCCCGGGAGAAATATCGTCTACGGGCAGTGATGCGCTCAAGTAAACACTTCCAGAGAGATTCTCATCTCCGGGGCAGGACTCAGAGTGAGCGAAGTAAAAGAGTCGGGGTCGGTTGGTTGTCGGGTCCGGTATGAATTGCTTCATCTTGGCTGTGTGGTGTATATAGCGCTATAAAGACAGCACAATGACTCTGTGGTCATCCCCCCCCCCCTCGCCTCCCCTCCCTCTTCTTCTGCCACCCTTTATCCCAGACTTCCTTGCTGCTCACTGGACGGTCCACATCGTAGCCAATCACACGGCTTCCCAGACAATTGCGGCTGTGGTTAAACAAAGCGGAGATTAACTGCTGGCCCTGTGTGGTCAGAGGCAGAGGTTGGATGTCCACAGCAGCAGGTTCGCTGTATATAGAAATCCACGAACAGACAAAAGCCTTGTCAGCAACTAATCTCCATAAACCCAGTCACAGCATACCTTGGTAGATGCACATACGTCTTCTGCCTGCATCCACAAATCTACACTAATGAGCATCGTTAGGAGCTGACTATTCCTTAACCTCAAACAAGAGACAAGCAACTAATGAGCATATGTCAAACCATTGAAACCAAGTAAGATTTTTCTGGACATTCCACATAGAACAGAGTTACAAAACAGGTTTGCTCAGAAGGGATTTCTGTCCTTGAAACCCAGGGCCCGAGGAGGGGGGGGGGGGGGGGGGGGGGGGGGGGGGGGGGGGGGGGGGGGGGGGGGGGGGGGGGGGGGG
>JAAUYG010003396.1_pt1 | contig 11312 bp, 6 predicted proteins | sample 7278091 | NCBI WGS metagenome assembly JAAUYG01 (sample SAMN14350201, study PRJNA611818) | marine sediment metagenome | isolation source: surface marine sediment (0.6m) | place: French Polynesia: Moorea | collected 2018-08 | reverse complement strand
GTTGGTCTTCTTCTTATTATTATGATTATTGTTATTACTATTCTACTACTACTACTACTACTACTACTACTACTACTACTACTACTACTACTACTGACACTACCACTACTACTACTACTACTACTACTACTACAACTACTACTACTACTACTACTACTGCTACTACTACTACTACTACTGCTACTACTAGTGTCAGTAGTAGTAGTAGTAGTAGTAGTAGTAGTAGTAGTAGTAGTAGTAGTAGTAGTAGTAGTAGTAGTAGTAGTAGTAGGGCCAGTGGGTAGAATTACCCCTGAATACAACTTCAAAACAGCTGATACAGCCTCGCTATCGCTAAATAACTTAATGTACAGAATGATTCGGTTTTGGATTACGTTAGTTGGATCTGGGGTTACCCAGACGACTTAACCCCTTTCACGAACGTTGAACGATTTCCAGTTTTACCATCTTAAGCGGTTAGCCAACAAGAGGCCCATGGGCTTTGATACTCTGCTTGATAACACTTGCAAGAGCAGCAAGTACATTGCCATGTATGACAAATGCATGCTACAAGGTCAAAGTCACCCCATGTATGTTTCTTGTCGTTTGAAATTTTTTACTCACGTATGGTCCCAGGTTAACGAAAACGAAAAAAGAATTGTAAAAACTCAAACTTTTGAAAAAAGAGACTGGTCTGGAGATATGGTGGACAAAAATGGCGTTAACTCACGGTTTCTAAGAAAACGGGTTTTACGAACCGACAAACGGCGAACGGATGAAGGACGGACGGACGCCTGCGTGACATTAGCTCTGCTCTGCAGTAGCACAAAGGAGAGCTTAAAAAAAGATACCCTGCGTTATGAATATTCATGTCGGCGGGGTGTGGAATTGTTTGTCGCAGATAAAAAGGGCACGTGCCGCGTGTCGCTTCAGTGATGTGTCGCGTGTCGATTTTAAGATAGTTGTGTGTCGATGTGTCGAATTTAAAAACAGCTTGTGGCGCCGTGTAAAGGCATACATTATGGGACCCTTACAGTGGCACGGTATGATTGAGGTTGAAACTAGCTCAAAACCGCACATTGTACATTTTACTTGTGATATTCGACATTTAGCCTCATGGCTGCATAGTCCTTTTAGAGCTCACTAGATTTATCTCGCAATGCGTGGTTCATGAGATCAGGTTAAGAGGTTGGAGATCCGGTAGAAACGGCAAACCAGGCTGAGGGGCAAAACATAATAACATGTCATATATACCACTATATCTTCAGTATGTGTTATGCCCACTCTTTTTCGCACAACAGATCGACTGAACGTTTTCACTTACCGTGTTCAGCTGTCGATTTGAAAATCGCCACAAGAAGGAATGGCAGAATGCGAGCTGCAGCCGACGATCCAATAAACCTGGACATTCTTAGCCAACAGCCGGGCCAACAGTCAGTTGTTATGTCTGCGTATTATGAATATATCGAGGTCGACCGTATCGCTACCAGGTCATATGATAGAAAACGACACAGTATTGAGCTGGGATACATATGCCGCCTGTTGCCCCCCTTATGCAACGTTTTGAGTCCAGCATCTACAATGTACAAAAGCTAGTTGTTTATGCGGGACGTGGCGTTCCCCACATAGACACATACATGTATACACGTAGTGACCCAGTTAGAGTTAGGCAAGGCCTTAGCCAGCGGTGTGAATCGACCGTGCTTATGTATGCAACTGTCACTGTTAAGCGTGAAACTTGGTGATATAAAGATAAAGAGAGGTCAATATCCCCCCGGTTTGGGCGTACTGACACGCAGCGTTGTGGCTTTGGTGGAATTCTAGCCTCTCTAACTGCCTCTACACCCTCTCATTTATCTTCAGGTAGTATACATTGTCTTATAAGCACAGCTACTCATCATATTACAAGTAGCTGTGCTCCAGTGGCCGCCAAGGTCGTTTTGGTCTCGTTTTGGTAACTGCTCTCGGCCAATCAAAAGCAGTTCCGGACAGCCACCCCAAACCAATCATATCGAGCTGGATACCGATACCCGCATGTCGACAACAGTAGGTGTGGCGACCGCCATACCAACCTTGAGACGAGTGCACTGAAAGATTCCAAAATGACATTGAAGAATAAAAGTCAAACTTTTAAGGTACCTCATAGCATACAGTCATATATGACTATTGACTTGGTATCATGCTTTGCTTTACAGGCAACCGTTTACAAGTTAAAGACCAGTTTTAGATATGTACAACGATTGACCCCTAAGATGAACTTGAACCCTGCAAGGTACGAAGGTGCTAACATGCTGCCATACATTGAGTCCCATATTTACCCAGGCATATCTCTATGGCCAACGGTTTTCTAGTTACAGGCCATTTTGAGAAAACTGCATCAAATGACCTCAAATGACCTTAGTCATTATAAAGTCAAAGATACTCTATATCTAATTACTGGTGTCCCCGAGTTCATAACTCCCATCTGTTTTCCCCCAACACCCATTTTGGCTTGGCACCCAAAAATACCTGTCGGGCGTACATCGTTCGGCCCAAACAAGACAGGTCCACATTAACTCACACGCATACACCTGCATACACCACCGAATCCAACTTGCAGTGATATGACCATGAGTGGTTGAAAGCCGACTATAAGCCTGACCACACCCCACACCCCCCAACACCACTTTTCGAGTAGCAGGCATTTCAAACAGGCCCACCGCCACCGAATCACCCCGAATTACATCGAATCCTGAAGTGCCAAGGGTTCCCTATACACATGTATGCACCCTGGGGGCCGTTTCGCTCAAAGATTAGCCGTTTCTAAAATATTGCAATTATTCATTTTCCATTGGGCACAATGCTATATTTCAATCTTTTTGTAGCAATTTTAAAATGTGAAACGTTAAATTTTGTGAGGCCTGTCACTGGGAACATTTAAAAAAAGCTTGGTTGAAAAAAAAAAGAGTTTCGGGAAAAACCTTAAGTTCACGTGCGCCACAACAGTACCTTGGATTGCAGGGAAGCAGAGCTAAATATCCTTACTATATGCAAATTAGTGATAAGTTCAGACTCCCTTTTTACAAGGTTATACTATTCGTATTATTTGTTTGATGTTTTTATTCTACAGTTAAACCTGCTGTAAAGACCATCTGTACATAAAGACCACCTGCTTATAACGACCACATTTTACAGGTCTCAAGGTGTATACTCCCCACGCCATTGAGCCTGCATATAAAAACCACCTGTGTATAAGGACCATAGTTTGTTGGCTCCTATGGTGGTCTTTATGTACAAGTTTCACTGTATCTGTTTTATCACCTTGCAAAGCCTAGACCTGGCTGCAATTGTTATCGTAACTATCGTAAATATCAGCGTTTCGGTCAGCTCAAAACTATAGGTACTCTTAGTATTTTTCTAACTAATCGATTTGATATTGTGGATTCGATACTCTACTAGAGGACTGTCAGCCACATATCAGCATCCAGATTACTATCCAGATTATCAACGCTTACAAATAACTTAACTAGGTGAGTTGCAGGCGCTAGGGAGGAGGGCGGGGGGGGGGGGACAAATACCGAATCAGAGATGTGCCTAGGCAGACACCGGATTCAAACATTAAACATGATATCCTGGTATCGGTGCGGAATAAATTAGTGTCCAGGATTTAATATCAGTCGATACATACTATGTGACGGATGCCACGTGTGATGCTGTCTAATAGACCTGCCAGACACACGGGTACCGGATACAGCCAGGGCCGTCACCAAGTCACTGCTAACTGGAAAGCCATTTTGCATGCATCACGTCATTCCGCTGCTATATGCCATTGAGGATATCGTCTATGATGCAGTATGGATGCCTCCATTTATTAAATATGGCTTTGTTGTATAAAATTTAGACAGTTTTGTGGTAGCTAGGATTAAAAGGAAGTCAGTTACGAGTGTTCAGACTATCCGTGGCACTGTGGTTTACATATTACCGGAATTTCATCTTCAGTGGTAAGTAAACGCTCTAAAGTGAGTGCCAGTTTCAGTCCATGTCATATCTTGCAATCCCAGATATTACACAACAAAAATTGTTAATCACACAACTTTAGGAACAGAATGAATACCCAAACTGACATTTTCTGAACAATCAGTCCAGCTTAAACCTGGTACAATCAAGCTCGCCTGTGGCTACATCTACACCGTCGCCCTAACACGGATACACTTATGGATGTATGTTTCTATTTTATACGAATACTCAATAGGTATTTTCGCAAATACCTAATATTCTGTTGGTTAAAATTTGCTGACTGGTATGCAGTTTTGAAAATGTGCGATGCTAGGTGATCGTAATAAGCCTAAACCAGGATATAGGCCAGACATGGTTAATGCAGTGCTGATTAGAATCCAGGATATTGAATTATATAACAGTACAGAAATTGTTACCAGCCAAGCAGATGCATGTAGAAGTTTGTGCAGCACATCAAACGTGTCGATCTGTTATTATTAGTCATAACTGTGGGGGTGATTTCATTCTTCCCGGACATCTACCAGTTTGTGATATCACGCAACAACGCCAGTAAAGAGAATTAATCTCTCGGGCTTTATTTATACATGTATGCCTATGCCGATACGAATGGTAAACCATTGTAACTTTGTTCGATTTGGATTTTGATTTTCACATCATCGGTGACTAATATCTCTTCGGCTGATAGAATTAGTTCATGCATTTCTGACAAAAGAATCGCCTCCATGCGGTTCCATTAGGTTGCTAAGTGTTCATAAATCCGCCTATTAATCCGTTTATGGATTCCTTAATTTGAAACAGGCAGTATAATTTATGAACTAGGCAACACATGCGTCGTTCTTCGTCGATTATTACGCAGGTAGCGTTCTCATAGAGTTTGTTTGATTTCCATACATCCAGACCAGACAAAATGTCACCTCCAGTATCTTGCTATGTGCTGATACTATTGCTTTGCACCGCCGCACACAAAACCTCTGCAGTGTCAGATGACATCGAACGAAACGTCGACAGCTTCGTCCGGAACATCCTAAGCTGTCGTGACGTGATCGGCCTCAGTGTAGCGGTCGTCAGAATGAACGAAACCGTCCTGTTGAAAGGCTACGGAAGTACGGAACCAACAGCAGACGGACAGGAAGTGACGTCAGACACCCTTTTCGAACTAGGCGGATTGACTAAATCCTTCACGGCGACTTTGCTTGGCTATTTAGCGACCGAAAATGGGTAAGTTTTTATTTAAGTAATTCCTGCTTTTCTGCCAACCAGAAATATCAGGTTCATCCTTCATGTAAAACGATCCCGAAAATTTTTAATTTTCTTTTTCGCCGAAGAGTAGTCTCAGGTGCGATTCGAACACTCGCTTTTTTCGTTATGAAAAATATCTAAATTCATATAGCATACCAAGCCAGCACCACTACTGCTTTCGCTACCGAGGCTGCTGGAATTGCCGGCCGTTTGGTCAATATTTCAGGTCTCTGCTTGCTATTCTTCAACCCGGTAAAAGGCAAGGCTCGTGCCTCATACAGGCGGGTAATAATCCTACACCATATAGTAGCGAGTTCTATGGTGATGTCTTACATGAAGGAATCATCAAATATCATCAGTGATGATTCATAACCCATGGCCGAAATATAGTTGGTAGTTGGTTATGTTTGGTGGAGAATAGACATGTTTAGCAATGATATATTGTCACAGAAGCCAGTAAATTCTTTCACAGACTGTGACCATGCCTTTCGCATGTACCATGGCCAAAGTACGTGATGATAAAACACTGAAAAAAACAGAACCCAGTGAGATGGTTAGGAAAATTTCCCACCTCGATAGTGTAACATTACACAACTGTCTTGAAATTTAAACGCCACTAAAGCATCGTGGTTTTCTGGTTTGCCTAAATCTGGACTTCTTCTGGACCATTTTATCTTAATCCAAGATATCCATTGTTGCCGCACACAAACTGGTTCACCCGATTGACTTTCTGGTCAAATGCATTGAAATGTAAGAGTACTACAGAACAATAATTTTACCGCATTATCATGCTTCATAACAGGCCTCTGTACTTTCAAGAGTAAATGTGCCACCCTCGCCAAATTATAGCAAGGGCACCAGCAGCCACAGCAGTTAAATTCAGTAAATTGGGCTTATTATTATACGGTAAAGCGACGTTAGCAGTTGCAATTCTTGCAGTGCTGGAGTTGGTATCTTAATCCATATTGCCATCACCGTTAGAAGAACCACAGCTGCCGTTGCTTCCAGATGATTCAAGTAGATGGTGCCAGAGTGGCTAACCACTAACAGCCATGCCACTAGAGGCCCCAAAGTCATACTAAGACTCTCTTAATCTCTTTCCTGTCGACTAATCGCCCATCCAGTGACCATGGACTTGTTTGCCGGATTTGGGTTTCTATCAGTGTATCACGAACCCCATTAAGCAGTATCGCCTACTTCAAGTTTTTGATGTATGTCGTGGTGGGAGATATCAGGACTGCGTTCAGTATCGAAACAGTTTGCAAACGTTACGCAACAGTCGTGTACCAGGGATAGGAAGTTTTGCAAAACGTTTGCAAACGTTTCGATATTGAACGCAGCCCAGTTGCTGTTCCGGGTCCCATGTTAACGGAAACGAAAAGAAACTCTTAAAAATTTGAAAATTGTGAAAAAAAAAGAAAAAAAATACCATCTGGGAATATATATCGGATAGGCAGCGTCTCATAAAATTTGGCCTGGATCCATGCAACCGCTTCTGACGAACCTGGTTAACCTGTTGCCGGACGACGGACGACGCCCACATGACGACAGTAGCTCTGCTGTGTGAACACAAGCAGAGCTAGAAAAGGAGGAAGATTTTAAGCCCTAGATGTAGTAAAATTAAAGTTTTCTTCCGTCTACTTCTTTCCTCGTGGATATCTTGTCAGATATAGCTGGGATACTCCGGTACGTGACATCCTGGATCCGGATTTCTGCCTTCCTGACGTGGAGAGGAACCAGGAGGCCAGCCTGAGGGATATTCTGTCTCATTCCATGGGGATCCCTAGTCATAGCCTGATACGCCTCAGGGACGGTGTCAACAGAGAAGGCCTAGCCAGGTGACAATAACACAGCAAACCCCTAAAGAGTGTCAGCTATGGGGGGGGGAGGGGTCAGGCTTATAGTCGGCTTTCAACCACTCATGGTCATATCACCGACTGCAAGTTGGATTCGGTGGTGTATGCAGGTGTATGCGTTGTGATTTGTGTCAGCTATGAGAATTTAGGCGCAATATGTACGCCTAAAAAAACAAAATTATTCATTTTCTTCTTCTTCTTCTTCTTCTTCTTCTTCTTCTTCTTCTTCTTCTTCTTCTTCTTCTTTCTTCTTCTTCTTCTTCTTCTTCTTCTTCTTCTTCTTCTTCTTCTTCTTCTTCTTCTTCTTCTTCTTCTTCTTCCACTAATCCTCCAGACATTATCGCAGCAGACTGTAGCATTCTTCCTGTCAGGGGTGATTCTCAGTTTGACACCAATGGGTAGTAAATAGTTTTTCTAAATGGTGTAGAGGAATGCTGCCGCAAAGCCTAATAAAGCATCTTGGATGATTTAAATGCGCTGAAAAACCATGCAATGTTTTCGGTATCTCCGTACACACAAATGTGGTATATAGTCGCGGCGCGAAATATTTTACAACCCAGGGATCTGTTTAACGAACTGCTTATGTCCTGTGTACCTCAACGCTATATGTCAAGCAGTCTATAATTGCTGCATCAAATATTGACAAATAAAATAGAGTTACGTTAAAATTATTAACCTGGTTTTCATTTTTTTTTCTCTTTTCTTCCTCTCCTTTCTCGCTTCCTCTCATTTGCCGTCCTCTCTGCCCATGCTCCTCCCCTCCCCCTCCTCCTCTTCCTTCTCCTCCCTCTTCCTCCTCATCCTCCTCCTCATCATCATCATCATCAGCAGCAGCATCTCATTATTTCCTCTCTCCTTTTCTTCTTCCCCTTCCTTCTTCTTCTTCTTTGAAGTTCTTCTTCTTCTTCTTCTTCTTCTTCTTCGTCGTCGTCGTCGTCGTCGTCGTCGTCGTCGTCGTCGTTGTTGTTGCCATCGTCTGCTTATGTAAGACCACGTAAAAACAGGAACAACTTGAACTTGCTGTCTAACTTCCGCAGAAACAGATGGAAATTCAGAAACAGATGGAAATTGACTTAGAAAAAGTTATCATTACACCCAAACCTGCTTTGCTAAATATTTAAAATATTTTACGATAAAATAGTATTAGCGTTCTTAGACTACTGTATCTTGAGCTATATGTTGTAATATCAACTTGTTTTATCAGGAAAACCGCGCACCTTTGGCAGTTTTGAATCTGTGAGTTCATGGGGTTGGAGTACCACACACACTTTTAACTATATAACATTCGCAGGTCGAATTACACTATCTGTGAGTTCATGGGGTTGGCAGAGAGAAATACCACCCCCATTCTAACATAATCAGTCGACTATATTGTATATCACCTCCATTGGACGAATTACACTATCTGTGAGTTCACGGGTTTGGCACAAAGAAATACCACACACACTAACACAATCAGTCGGCTATAACACTTTCGTCACTTCCATAGGTCGAATGCTGGCTTAAATCCGGATCCAATTACTCACTCATGAAAGCTGAGAAGTCTGTGGTGAATGTCAGGTATGGAAACCGAGTCGACATGTACTATCTGTGGATTCCTATTCGTATCCCAACCAGTCTTTGGCGACGGCTCTGGCTCTGCTCCCGGCTTTGTCGAGCGGTGAGGTCACCCCAGCATGGACCCCGTGGTCGGAATGGAGCGGCTGCTCGCACACCTGCGGCACCGGGATTCGATCTCACCACCGGGAGTGCGTGACTGTGCGGGATGGGAAGATGACCAACGTAGGCGAGGGCAGATGTCAGGGGAAAGCCACGGCGTACCACGCCTGTCGCATGGCTGTGAGTAGTGGTGTGACATTATCTATTAAATAATATGGGGACGTTACAAAAATGGCAGTCTGGGCTGAAAAGTGCCAGAGTCGTTCAAAAAAATAGTCCCAGTCTAAATCTTGACCGTGAGTTTAAAGCTAAGCAATGCCATTGGGTATAAACCTGTCTTAAAAGTCATTTTTTTAGTGAAGTGGTTCAGATGTTGCCTCAATATGTCCAAGCGGTTGTAAAGACGAAAGTGCAGAGAAAAAATTGGTGTTCATCCTATAGGGGATTTTGAAACCATTTAGGTGACATGTTGTTTCTTCGTGCCTTGCATTTTCAATAAACATTTATTTCTTTATAGAGGTTTACAATGCGCACAGTGCAGATTAATGTTTACATTCACCTGCGTTTGCCTCGCATTGGAGCCAATTCATTCACCTCGTCGAGTACCAAAGGATAACTGCATATTGATACATTCCACTCCACATCATATTTTGTGTGTATTGTTTCGTCCAATTTAGCAAAGTAATGTGTACAAAACCGTGGCACTGTCATTGTATAGTCAGAATTTAAACATTTATTTCTCGTTAGATTTGTTTTATGTATTAAGTTGTAATGACCTTAGCTTTGCAATGTTAGTATCCCAAAGTATACGAGTACCCTATTTGTAGAAGCATACATTTTACATCATATACTGCAAATATTACCACTGCTATCACCGCAGTTATTTCAAGATTATCTGAGATATTTCAAAATAACACGATATGCCGCGTCCTATACTGCAGGAATGCTTGCCGTGGGCAGAAAATTCTCGCATCAGGGAGTGTGCTATGAAGAACCAAGAGATGATAAAAGGAAGGTTCTTTCAGTGGGTTCCGTTCTTGGGAGGTAATTTTTCTTCTAAATACAGTCTAACTTAAATGCTATTTTTCGCCACCAGAGCTCGTTAACGTTATGCATACACAGTGTTGCAAACGAGCACATGGAATGACATTTTTTGTATATGTTGGGCAATGTGGGCGCTAAACAATATTCTCCAAGCGGGATCAGAAGACTCGCTGTGCTTGAGTGGTTCCTTCCCATCGAAAAGGGCAAATTTTGATAAGGGGCACGGAAAATAAGTGACTCGCTATTTCAGAGTGTGTGCTTGTACAATACGACTCAATATGACTAGACAGAAGCAACGTTGACTATGACTACAATATGACAAGATAGAAGTAACGTTGACTATGACTACAATATGACTAGACAGAAGCAACGTTGGCTATGACTACAATATAACTAGACAGAAGCAACGTTGACTATGACTACAATATGACTAGACAGAAGTAACGTTGACTATGACTACAATATACTAGACAGAAGCAACGGTGACTATGGCTACAATATAACTAGACAGAAGCAACGTTGACTATGACTACAATATGACTAGACAGAAGCAATGTTGACTATGGCTACAATATAACTAGACAGAAGCAACGTTGACTTTGACTACAATATGACTAGACAGAAGCAACGTTGACTATGGCTACAATATAACTAGACAGAAAAAACGTTGACTATGACTACAATATGACTAGACAGAAGCAGCGTTGAGGCATGGTCAAAAGAATTATAACTGCTTCAGAAGTGAAGGGCAAAACATTTCCAGTACTGATGGTTTAATGTAACCATATGAAACTTCAAAATGATGGATATATATGTAATTAAATTTGAGTACAGATCATGATTTCGGTTGCAATTTGTTTCTAATACTGGAACAAAGCAGCACAACCTATCGAAAGGGCTTCTTGTCTTTTTTCTTCTTCTTTATCTTTTTTGTAGTTCTTTCTTTTTACACTATCTCTGCCTCTTCGTCAATCTATTTATTTTTCTTCTATTCTTCTCTCTTTTCTCCTTCTTCTTCTTCTTCTTCTTCTTCTTCTTCTTCTTCTTCTTCTTCTTCTTCTTCTTCTTCTTCGCATTCTTCTTCTTCATCGCCGCATGATTCAGTCTACAGTAACGTTGGAACCAGCCGTTCTCAAGTTGCTGACAATTGACAAAAAGTGCAGCGAATGACCTCAAAAATAACGTTGAGCACTAAAAGGACAAAGGTAGCCCATATGTGTTATGGTATCTCCGAGTCTCAAATTACAGCCCGCATCACTCTGCCACCAACCCTTTTTCAAGCTGAAGTCAATTTTGAGATAACGGCAATGGGAGACAAAAAAGAGCTTCTATTCACGTACCACCGCATATGTGTTTTGCTGGCGTCACATAGTTTAATTTTCACCATGTTTTGCTCTGCAATCAGCCAGTTTTACATAAGCTAGCATGCAACTGGCTGAGGACATAGGACTTTTGACCTTAAAAATTATTTATTTATTTATTTATTTATTTATTTATTTATTTATTTATTTATTTATTTTGTTTTCTCATCTGGGGTGG
>JAAUYG010003124.1_pt1 | contig 11312 bp, 5 predicted proteins | sample 7278091 | NCBI WGS metagenome assembly JAAUYG01 (sample SAMN14350201, study PRJNA611818) | marine sediment metagenome | isolation source: surface marine sediment (0.6m) | place: French Polynesia: Moorea | collected 2018-08 | reverse complement strand
GGAAGACAAGGGAGACAAGGGGACAAGGAAGAGAATTTTAATAGTTTTACCGATCATTAATTAATTGACAGAACACTATATATGTAGCATTATTTTTTAGATTTCATATAAATTCAAATACCATTGCAAAGATGGCGATCGCTCATCTGAAAATTATGCTTTAGATGACCATGTACTTTTGCCTCAGCTTGTTTCATCAGGTTATTAAATGATTCAATCTGCCACAATTTACATACTGTAGTAGTGCTATCTTCTCCCACAGTGATTAAAACTCGATTATCTTTACTAAATCGGACGTTCTTGACTGCCCCACCATAGGCTTTCCAAGCCGCAAATGGCTCAGCGTCTTGCAACTCCTGCAAGTTCCATAATTGTACTGTGCCATCTTCTCCAGCACTAGCAAGTAATTGCTGATGGGAACTGTATGCCACTGAACTTACTGGTGCAGAGGTTGGTAATAGGTGTTCCTGTTCGCCCTTGTCATTCCATAGGCGTATGGTGCGATCTTTTCCACCACTGGCAACTTGCTCGCCATCGGGACTAAACGCCAAGCTTGTAACTGCATTTACATGACTACTTTTCATTTTAATCGGCTGCCGATCTGGCGATTGTTGCAATTCGACAGTGCCGTTTTTGTTGCCAAAAGCTTTTTGGTTGCCATTTTGAATCATTACCTCTTCTCGATCGCCTGTTAAAGTCTGGATAGAAATTGGAGATTCCCCTGACTCATTACCCTGCAAGTTCCACAAGCGGATACTACCATCATCCCCAGCACTAAGTATTTGTCGATCATTGGCAAGAAAACTAGCAGTTCTCACTGGACCTTGATGCCCTGCCAATTCTTCTGACTCCAATTCCTGACTATTTAAATCCCACAAACGGACAGTTCCATTTTCGCCGGCACTAGCCAGTTTTTGTCCATTTTGGCTAAAGGATACATCCCAGAGCTGGTCTTGCTCTGTGGAAATTTCTCTTAACTTTTTAGCTGAGGTGGAAGCGTGTATATCCCAAAGACGAATAATGCCATCTTTATCCGCAGTAGCTATTTGTTCACCATTGGGGCTAAAATCAATACTCGTAATATCTTGATCGCTTTCTGCAAAAAATCTGAGGTTTTCTTGCCATTTGTTTTCTTTACGCTCCCATAAACCAATAGTGCCATCCTCTCCAGTACAAGCCAATTTTTTACCATCGGGACTAAACTCTACACTCCAGACAACATCATTGGTCTGCTGAGCGCAATCAAATAAGCAAAGAATTTCAGGTTTCTCAGAGAAGTTGTTGAAGTTCCAGAGCCGAATAGTACCGTCTGCTCCAGTAGTAGCCATTAGCTTGCCATTAGGACTAAAACTAATACTTTTGACTTCTCCTTGCTCTGTATTTAGTTGTTCAAACTCGGTCAGTTCTTTGCCCTGGACATTCCACACACGGACGGTGCCTTTTGCTCCAGCCGTAGCTAGTTTCTGACCGTTAGGACTAAAACGGGCGATTTTAACTGGTTCGCAATTTTCTGGTTCACAATCTATAGAATTCCATTCGCTCAAAGTCTGACCTTTGACCTGCCAAATACGGACAGTACCGTTTTCCCCTGCACTAATTACTTTCTGCTCATCTGGACTAATACTGGCTCTGACTGTCCCTCGCTCCTCTTGTTGGCGATCGCTCTCTCTCACGGTATAAACTGCCCTGAGCAAAGTTCCCCTCACTTTTTCTCGAAGATTAGTTTGGGACAGTAACTGCTCAATCCTCAGTAATAACTGCAATCCTTTGTTATTGAGGATCTTGCTTGCCTCCAAACTATCTTCCAGTCCATCTAAAGATTGGTTCTCTTGTAAGTTTATCTCTGCCGATTCTCTCAAAACTCTAGCTTCATTAATTTTAGATAATCCTAAAAAAATCGTAGCGATCAAAAATAATCCGCTTAAGCCTATAATTACCCCAATTGCAATGCGCCACCGCCAACTAATATTGCGGCGTTTTTGCCCCACACTTTCTTGTACGAACTCAGCTTCTACCTGATTAAAACAATTTTCATTAGACTTAAGTTTTTCATAGAGTACATCAAGATAAGGATTTGCATTCCATAAAAATTGTTGGGCTTTTGTGCTCAACAGTCGAACAAACTGAGTATTTATCCGAGTATTTATCCGAGCATTTATTTTGGTCAAATTTATTTTTTTAAATAGGTTTTCAATAACGTTGAGTTGGCAATCTAACCAGTCAACGATGAGTTCAGCTTGGACTTGTAAACCTGATAGTTGTTCTTGACTTTTGAAGTTTTTCCACTCCTGTGCAGCTGGAGTTAAGCGCCGTTGTAAAATCAAACTTCCTGCTTCATTTTCTTTCCAAGCTAACAGCTTTTCCCACCCTCGCACTAAAACGTCATGAGCTGGTTCTACATAAGAATTTCCTTGATTATCTTGTCCTTCCACCAGTAACCGAGCTTGGCTAAAACGCTTAGTTACTTCCTTAACCAAACTGTTTTTTTCTGGCGGATATTTCAATTCTGATAACGGTACGCGTCTGCGGGCTAACTCACCCCCACCAATTGCAACCATCCGCAGCATCACATGACGGATAACTTGGTCATAAGCCTGATTTTCTTCAACTAGCCCTTGATATTCCTCATCAGCCCTTTGAGTCAGCGATTGTATTACTCCCCCCAATTCTTGATAGTCTTCTTGAGTTAAGGCTCGATCGATTGTGATACCTATGTATTGCGCCTCCCGTTGTCGCTTTAAATACTTGAGATAAAGTTCGCTCAAGGCAAAGGAAAGTAAGGGCAATGCTCCTGGCATATCCGCCACTTCATCAATTAATTGTTCTACTAAGTCGTGGGGTTGAAAATACATTATCCGTGCTGATGCGGGTTTTTCGATCGCTTCGCGCAGTTCCCCGCGTGTCATTGCAGGCACAATAAAACGTCCGCTTTGCCAACTATTTTTTAATAATGTGTTTCTTAAGTTAAGTTCTTTGAAGACAAACTTTAAGCCAGCATCTCTAACCTGGGGTTCAAAGTCAGAGCGTAAGCTTAACACTACTCGTAATTTATGCCGATGAGCATTAATTGCTATTAGTATCTGTCGAAAAAATTCTTGGCGTTTATTTTCATCTTGACAAAGTGTAATTATTTCTTCGGTTTGGTCAATAAATATTAATAACTTAGATTGGGGATTATGTTTAGCCCAAACAGCAACACTTTGAGCCAGAGTTTTTTGTTTATTTTGTAACTCTACTTTTGGTAAGGATTCATCAACAAGGGCATTATTCAGGGCTTGCAAAGGTGTTTCTCCAGGGCGTATTGGTGATAAGATACACCATTTATCTTTAGTTTTTTGTTTTAACTGGGGAATTAATCCCGCTTTGACCAAACTGGATTTACCCGAACCCGAAGCTCCCAACACCACTGTCAAAGGTTGAGTTTTGACAAAAGTTTGTAATTTTTCTATTAGTTCTGTTCTACCGAAAAATAGTTGGCTGTGTTGCTCTTCAAAAGACTTTAAACCGCGATAGGGATTTTTGGACTTATCTAATGGTGGTGCGGGTGGTAAGTTAAGTCTATGTCCTGGGGTGAGGAAAATATATTCGCCTTTATCGTGCTTATTTAAACACCAAATACCAGGGGTTTGTCGCAGACGGTATTTTTCTGTGGGTATTTCCACTCTATCCCGTAAATACAAATACAATTCCGTTGCCGTAATTACTCCATCTCCAGCAGGTTTACCATTTCTAGAAGTAGGATAAGCATCTGCTTCGCCTTCTAGGGCTTCTAATAATGCTGTCGCGAAAGGGGAATGGTTGCCAACTTGACCACGTTCAACACTTAGATCAAAGTTATCTAAAGCTTTTTGATCGGAAGCCGAGGAAGTAATTATTTGCCAGGCGGGGTCAGTAATAAAACGGTCGTATCGTTCTTTGTGGATGACCTCTGGTGTAGCTAATAAATCTCTAGTACTTGACCAACGGAAGGCACCAGCAAAACAACAATCGAGAATTCCCAGGAAATGACGGCAGGGTAATTTACTTAAAGCATCGTGTAGCTTTGTCATTGGCAGATAACTATTAGTATCGCCCTGTTTTGCATCTTGGGGAATTAAGTAACCAGCAGGGTCATCATCACCATTGAGGGCTACTCCATGTCCAGCAAAATAAAATAACAAGCGGTCATTTTTAGTGACTTGTTCGGCTAATGTTTTTTCTAAAAGTTGATTTAAGTTACTGAGGGTTGCAAGGTTATCTAGGCATACCCAAACTTTGTAACCATGCTTTTTGCGGATAATTTCTACTATTTTTTGGGCATCATTGACGGCGGTTTTCAGAGGAGAAATACCGTTGCCATAATTGTTGATGCCGATGATAAATGCCAGATTTCTAGAAAATTTAGACATAAGCCAAGAGATAGTTTTTTTGTGGGGAAAATGACTAACAACTCAAAACAATAAGTAATGAGTAATGAGTAATGAGTAATAAGTAATGAGTAATGATTTATCAGCTTTGATAGATTTTTTAACGTTCACTTCATTTACGCCCACCTCCACTAGTTATTGTTAATTTTTTGAGTTGTAATAGCGATCACAATTCTGCTATTTCACTTCTGTTACCCTGATTGATACTCGGTCAGGATACCCATAGGTCAATACTGGATAGCTTTGTGTGCTGATGTAGTCTCCAAGATGAATTTGTTCATCCCTATGGAAAGTGATGTGTACGCGAACTGAATAGTTGGCTTGGATATCTTCAATCTCACCTTGGAGGGCAAATTCTACTCTATTCTCAGTTCCCCTGGAGTGGCTGACACCGGCGATCGCACTTTGGGCAACAATTTTAGCTGGAGCATCTTGAAGACTTATATCTTCAAGATATATATTCACCGTGGCATCATTGAATGAGCCTAACTCTTTAGGGAGAATGATTTCGCCTTGGACGAGGGGCGGGGTATCATTGGAGGGCATTAGTTAATCTAAGAATAGAGTAGTTTGGCAAAGTTTAATGAAATTCTTGGAGTCCGCAAGCCCTTAATTTTTCCATAATTTGATTTGGGATAATCTATTCAACCTTACAATTATCAGTTGCCTGAGAAACAACCAGCGTAATAATATAATCTGAAGCTTCTATTTCTTGATTACTTTTTGGATAAGGTTCAGCTTTGACAAACTCTATTACATATTTATCAAATCGTTTTATAGCTAAATCCTTACGACTTGCATTGTCAATCAGGTTTAAATTTCCGAAATCTTGCTCATCTACTAAAATTTTAACGGTGACTTGTATTTGCCCTGCCTCGAAACAATTTAGATCGGAAGGACATCTTGAATCCTCTGCTACCTCCAGAAACGTCAGTTCAACCTCTCCACAGTTTATACTTGCAACCTCACCAATCCGAAGTTGAAACTGAGTCCCAAAATCAGCACAAGTCATGCTTTTTTGAGCTTGACCAGAAATTTTATGGATTGGAATAATAAGATTTGTATTTATTTTTTTTTGGCGATGATTTAGCGCAGAGGCATCACGATTAGCTAAAAACATACTACCAAAGAGAATTAGAATCAAACTCCAGGTAATCAAAACTTTTGATTTTAATTTGGTTGATTTAAATACCATTGTTCACGATTGAAGGTGAGCTAAATTTGGAGTTGGTGAATCTGGGTATGATGACTTGAATTATCGCTTTTAATTATATGCTCAAAAGCTTACGGCTTATAGCTTATAGCTACAAAAATATTATTGATGGTTTCATACATTAAATCACCAACGCCCTAAATTTCTCCAGAAAACCTCAAGACTCCGAACTCCACCAAACTCGGATTTTGTTAGAAAGAGCAAAGGATTTCCCTCTGCTCCTTCTCTCTAGCTACAACCCAGCAGGTACAGTGAAATCTGCAACAATTCCATTTAGCGAAGCTGCAATACAATCTGCACTAGGTCCCATCCCAAATTTAGCAAAGGTTGTCCAAACTGCCTTTCTGACTTTGCTATAATCATCGCCGTTCAAGCGTCCCGCTGTATGCAAGTCATCAAGTGCTTTAAGAATTGCGTCACGTTCATCTAAAAAACTGGGATTAGAAGGAGATAGCTTTAACCCATCGACAACAATTTGCCAGCCAATTTGATGACCGAGATCTTGTGACTCTAGTGCCTCTCCGACCTTGCGGTTCATCTCCATCAAAGTGGCGCACCAAATCTCACCGATGTTGTGTACTTGGTTGTAGCGCCCTGTCCCAATCTTGTCAAAATGATCGGGAAAGTTACTATCGTATTTTAGACCCCGGATACCATTAGGATCATTAACTACCCAATCGCCAGTAACGACTTTTTCAACTGGCTTGCCGAAATTTTGAATCGTGAGAGCAAAATAATCACTCCAGCCTTCGCCCATGCCTCCGCTTTGCGGCTGTTCGAGTGCCCGACTATTCATCCGACCACCGACTAAGCGGTTAGTTACACCATGAACAAACTCATGGAAAACCACATCAGCATCAAAAGCGGTGTGACGACCAGTAGAAGCCACTAGCCCCATATTCATAACTGGTCTTCGACCATCTGGAGGGGTAAACATATTAGCCGTTCCGCGGACTGCTCCGCTATGAGCGCGAGCCTCCACCGGATCGTTAGGAGTTCCCTGACCCGTGAGATTAACGTCTTGAAAGTTACCAACTGCCTCATTAAATCCCAACATATAGAAGAAATCGTGCATATAGTTACAGAAGTAAAAGATATTCAGAATCTTCTGATCGTCTCCTATGCCACTAGCCGGATTGAAAACGATTTTTTCACCTTGGATCATCCCTTGGAGAGTAGTACTAGAGTTTCCTAAAGTAGCAATGGTATTATTGCCAATGCACTTATCGTTAGTACACCAATGACCAGGAAACTGAGGAGGCAGACTGCTAGGTTGAGGAACAGGATAATCATTCAAATTCCGAGGGAAAGGAATTATTTCCCTCGGTGTCGTGCCTGGATTTTCTTTGTAAACATTGCCCTCCCCCAGAACCGTTTGCATTAAACTTTGACAGTAAAGAATCTCTGGACTGGATTCATCGGCTAAGACAATGACTTCGTATTGATCTTGATAATCTGGTAAAGCAATTCGCACGTACCATCCGAGGCGCGTCTCAGGATTTTGGTAGAAGAGAACAAGATGAGCAGAAATTAGATCGGCAAAAGGTCCTTTATCCAAAACGGTCGGTTGGCTCGGCAGGGGAAAGTCTACCAGTACTTGCGGGGTATAATCAGAAACATCGACACGAATTGGAGTCATTGGCTGTCCCCAACCATCAGTCATTGCCTCTGTTTCGTTGGGGGTTGCAACGTATTGGGCAGCCGATGTCACTGCTTGGGTAACGTCAATTTGCGGTGCAATATTAATTTCTGGTGGTAGATTAACGTTATTTCCTACTACATCGCTAATTGCGTTGCCAGGAGAGAAGCGGACGGTGCGAACCATCTCAAAGACAGGAATGCCACGATAGGTTTGTTGTAGATGAACTGCTTTACTTTGGGAACTAGTGGTTTCGATAGTGGGGTCGGGGACAAATTCTACTGGTTCGTTTGGGGCAAATCCAAAGGAGGAACTGGTTTGAGTAACAAAGTTTAACGCTTGGTTGATTAGCGATTCTTCTGTGCTTGGCGCATTTTCCGTCAAGAGACTATTAGGCGTTCCCGTAAGCGAATTCAAGGCAGAGATAGTCACGGTTTGACTTCCAGGCAATCGCTCAGAGACAAAAGAAGCAGCCCGACTAAGTTCATTCATTCGAGTATCAGTCGCCCGATTTGTAGTAAAGTTACGAGTATCGATAGCACGTACCATTTTTACACCTCATTTTTAGTAATAAGAAAGGGAAGTTAGAAAAAAACAAAAACGAAATTAGGTTGTAATCACCTCCTAAAATCTGAATCAAAATTACGCATTTGCAGTTACCCATGTGGTAGCGGCAATAACCCGAGCAATATCAGCAGCGTAGTCAAAATCTACGAAGGTATCCTTATCTTTGTGATAGTTGGGATTTGCCTCAGCCTCTGGTGAACCTGGTTCTGGACCAATGAAAAAATCCTCAGAAGTAACGCAAGCAGCATAGCCACGTTCGTGAAAGCTAGCATGATCGCTTCTCCCAGCGGCGGGGTCTGGCTGTATATAAATTTGAGGGATTTCCAAATTGGAAGATACAGTTGTCCTCAGTCTCTTCATCCGTTCCGCGAGTACCAGAGACCGAGATTGAACATTTGCTGAAGGTATATAGCCAACATGAACCTCGAAGGAACGTGGAGGGGCAACATTGTAGCCAATCATGTCCATCTGATAAACCCCAATAATAGGAGCCGCTAACGCTGCTTGGGTTCGTGCGTAAGCTTTGCTACCCGCTAAACCGTGTTCTTCGGCGTTAAAAAGAACAAACCGAATCGTTCTCTTAGGAGGTTTAATAGCAGCTAATTGTTGAATAACATTGGCGATCGCCAAGACAGCAGCTACCCCACTAGCATCATCATCAGCACCAGGGGCAGGATCTTGCTCAGGATTGTAAGGATGGTCGCTGGAAGCAGCCGTAGAATCTAAGTGAGCAGTGACTAAAACAATTTCTTCTGATTCACTGCCCCGTAACTCTGCTTCTACGTTATCCAACTCTCGTCCTTCGTGGACAAATCGATCCATTCTGATGCGGAAATGACCGTCACCGATTTTTTCCAAATCTTTTGCCAAGGCTTCAGTGACTAGACTAATATCTGGACTGTGGATATGGCGGCTTTTAATTTTAATTTCTGTTGATTCATCAAGCGGTTTTACCCCTGTATATCTTTCTAGGTATCTACGAATTGAATCTGGGGTAATTGTTTTGAGCTTTTCTAATTCAAGATCGCTCAAAGTTTCTTCAACTGTAGGTGCTTGCAGAAAACTTGCTGCTCTAGCGTTGTTACCTTCTCCAAACGGTTCGAGTAAACTGAGATCGGGTAACAGCTTGAAATTATGTCCGTGAGATGCATCTTCAAAATGGTATTCTTCCACAGAGCGATCGCCTGGTAAGGCAACATAGAGTCCTTCAGGGGAAGAAGCCAAAACCCATTTTGACTCTTCATCACCAACAAAAAAGCTACTCGATTGTCCTTGAGAATTGAGAAAACCAGTACGAGTTTGACGATCATCCCGTAGCAGATACACTTCTGTTGTTAGAGGATCGCCCTCCCTACCCAGCAGATCGACTTGAAAGCCCAGATCGATGAGAGTTGGTATAGATGAGGTTGTAGCGATCGCGTAAACTTGATTTCCCTTTTCTCCCGTCACATATAAGGGAACGACTGATAGACTTCTAATAACCGATCGCCATGCTTGTTCGCTTTGTTCTGCTGGAACAGTGACACGAATATATCTCAAACGGCTACCGTTTAATACATCCCCAACTAAACATGGATGCGGCACTACTTGCCAACCTACATCATTAGCAGCTTTACGTTCTTTACTATCTTCCCCTACAAATAAGCAATTCTCAGGAGCGTTAGCATAACCAGCTCTTTCGGCTGCTAGCCGAAAGATTTCCGGAGAGGGTTTGCTAACACCAACTACTGAGCTATAAATGAGTAAGTCTGGCTTAAAGAAGCTATAAATGCCAGCTTCTTCCAGCACTCTCTTCATGTCATCTTCTGTTTCATGACCAGTATTGGATATAATGCCCATTTTCAGACCGTTATCTTTTAACTGCTGAAGGACATTTGGTATGTATGGATAGATATCTAGTCCTTCTAAACGGGAAGGAGGAGGCGATATCTTCGGAATCCCCAAAGTATGGCCAATATCCAAAAAAACTACTGGTGTTATGGTTCCATTCATGGCTAATCCTCTTATCTTAAGTCCCTGGTTGACTGACAAAACTTGTAAGTACCTAAGTCGTCAGACATAAATAAACAGCTGTGTGTTAAGAAATGTAAGAATAAAGCTAATTATTGTGCCACAGACTTTTTTAGGGTATTTACAAAACTTTATACAGACAGGAAAACTTCTGTCCGACTACTTACTTCGACTTGACAATATTGATCTCTTTACTTGTCTTTATTATGAGTAATTCATTTGTTAGTATTATGTTTCTAGCTTCTAGTTAGTACTAGAGGAAAAATTCAGGAATATTTTCAGGAATATTTTCAGGAATATTTTCAGGTAAATAACTACATCTAAATTTAGTTTGACTATTTGTTCTTTTGCTCTTTACTAGAACTGTCCTAATCTTAGAAATTTGAAGGATAATAGACATCTAAAAAACGTCTTGTATTTACTCTCAACGAAAGACATAAAGACTCTCTAACTTGCGCTTACCCTGATATTTACCTCTGACTAAAGATGCGATCGGCGTATCCTAGCCAAAGGCATCGCTGTAAAAATTATCGTTGGCGACTGCATTTATATAATTTATCTAAATCGGGCGATCGCGTTTTTAATAAAACGTGAGTTCGACAGATTTTATTTGAGCCATTAAGTATATATCTCTAAGACTAAAGTCTTAATAATAAACTAGCAATTATGACAAAAGTGATAAATCTAAGCTGTATAGTTGTAAAAAAAAGACATTTAGAAGTTTAATGAAAGGACATTCTGCTGAGCGCGTGGTTTTTATGATTTCTTCTGTAAAATTTCTCCCCAATCCTTTTCGCTTTCTGCTCGTCACTGAGTGGGTAATGCTTATCAGTTGCGGTTCTCTAGCTGTGGTGGAAGCAATTCGGGGTCATACTGTTCCCTTTCAACATATATCAATTCTAGTATTGTTAGGTTCGATGGGTTTGATCTTGCCTAGCGGGAGACTCGCAGTTAAAGTTATCTACACCGCTCTGGAGATTGGCTTAATTTTTTATGGGACAGTATTAGGATACCTTCATATCCTACCCACGCTATATCTAATTGTGGTGATGAGGAGTTGCTTTCTATTTGAATCTCTTGGTCGTTGGATAGTTGCTAGTTTAGTCTTTATTCTCTTCTTAAGCGATCAAGTTAAGTATGTTCTGCGTGTTCTACCCGCAACAGTAGACGAACAAATTAATTTTGGAATGCACATAGCAGCAGAAACCTTGGTGTTTGGTTTAGGCATCTTTTTTGTTTTGCAGTTGACCAATAAATTGTTAGTCGAAAGAATGATGCGACAAAAACTTGCTGATGCTCACAAACAGCTACGGCAATATTCCCAGAAGATTGAAGAACTAGCAACGGTACAAGAACGTAATCGTATTGCTCGCGACATCCACGATTCTTTGGGTCATGCTCTAACAAGTTTAAACATTCAGATGCAAACTGCCGTCAAACTTTGGGAAAGAGAACCTGTACAGGCTCGCTCTTTTCT
>JAAUYG010197330.1_pt1 | contig 11313 bp, 7 predicted proteins | sample 7278091 | NCBI WGS metagenome assembly JAAUYG01 (sample SAMN14350201, study PRJNA611818) | marine sediment metagenome | isolation source: surface marine sediment (0.6m) | place: French Polynesia: Moorea | collected 2018-08 | reverse complement strand
GCAGCAGCAGCAGCAGTAGTAGTAGTAGTAGTGTAGTAGTAGTAGTAGTAGTAGTAGTAGTAGTAGTAGTAGTAGTAGTAGTAGTAGTAGTAGTAGTAGTAGTAGAATATACTTCTGGTGGCAAAAATGGTAAACACTGTTGTTCGTGATGATGCTGATGAGGTGGAGGAGGAGGAGGAGGAGGAAGAGGAGGAGGAGGAGGAGGAGGGGGATATTAATCGTGATAATATGTTCACGGTAGTGGAAGAACTGGTACAAATTAAGAAGAACCGGTACAAATTAATAGCATTGTTATTGTTAAGGCGAATGCGTAGAACAATACATATATATATGAAGAAAACCCTACAGATTTATGTATAATTAATATAATATTTATCTTATACTGGTATGTTCGAAAGGAATCCCAGATGCCGGGCCGTTACTGCTCGAGGAAACCTTGTCGGAGCAGCAACGGATAATGGAGTCTATAGGTTTCACAAAAGTCGATTTTCGGGTGACCAACGTGACTCTTGGATCTGTATGCGGCGTATGCATACTCATTGTTATCCCCATATCTCTCCTTATTTTGGACGTGGGAAATATTAAGAAGGATATCCGAAAGAAAATGTGCAAAGACTGCCTCTGCAAAAAGACCCACAGTAACATTTAACGGCTTATTAATTTTCGTAGCTTGCCTTATTGCAAAACAAAAAAAAAACTGAACAGGAGTGCCGACAAAAAAGATGGATCGAAATAATCTTGCCTTATGCATAATCGACCAGAATCTTGTATAAGGCTAACCCACATAATGCCATAACTGTTTGTTACCAAGTTTGAGACGCTGTGTTTACTGGGAAGTTTGTGATGAAAGCCGGCTACTTGTTGGGTTATATGCTACAGACATGCAAGCTGTAACAAGAGTCGACTCGGGAAAGATTAATTTCAGACTCTCATTGTCACAATGCAACCCAGGGCCATATACCTTGAGAAGAAATATCATGTTCATCAGGAACGCCACCCTCTTAATTGAACGCCTCATGAGCTATAGTAGTGTGCTGAAAAAATGCTGTGCAAATAAATAGATGATATGCAGTTCTCTAATGGTATACCGATGTTACAGGAATATAGGTCCGCCGGAATGGTGGTACTTCAGACCACTGATGCTAGAAACGGTGGTCCTAGGATCTAAAATACTAGAAATGCAGGTTCCACCAGACCACTGTTTCTAGTACCGTTGGTCCGGGACGGACGTACAAAACTGAAAATGATCAGACCACCATAACTGCGGACCTCCGTTCCTGTAATAACAAACTGGAGAGCATCGCAAAGAAGCGCATGTGCACGCTTAGCATACAAATGGCGAGGTATGTGTGTGATTTATCATTCTGGTAACTTTACAGTCCTTCCAATAACTATCACATAAACACATGTTTTTTAGCAATAATATTCTGAGAGAGCAAGTTCTACCTGATACCTAGGTGATGATAAGCTATCGGGATCACAGAATGAAAATGTATAAAATAAATCCCACGTAATGCCAACCCAGATGGATAACAAAATGTGTAACAAACTGTAATGCAGCATTATTCTAAGACACTAGTCGAAATAAGGTTTAACGTGATAATTGTAATGTATATTGGCCAGGAACTATGATCAGAGCAATTAAATAGCATGGAAATATGACATAAAAATTTCACCATAAAGAACAACAAAGTCAAGGAATGGAGACTTTGTGTTCTTCATCTAATGTGGATGGTATGGCAGTCCTACAGGTTACTGTTGACAAACAGCTTTGCCCCAGATGTCATGGCATAACTTTAGCCGGCTCAATTCGGTTTAAATTTATATTATTGAGAATAATCCAAAACTTACAAAATTTACAACTTCTCTATTTTCATTGTCACACTTCCATGTATATCACTGTGATAACTATTTAGATCTGAATGTTCTCACACAGTGCAGTTCTTAGACTGTAGCCGCTTGAATTGACGTTGCAACCATTATCACCTGTTTTGGCACTGTATGACCCTTTTGGTGTTGATGTGCCGTTAAACTGTGATACCATCATCATCATCATCATGCAAATGATCTTTTATTTTAATTTGCTTTTTTATTCTTTTTATTTTTTGTTCCGTAAACACGCTTGCAAACACGATATCTCCAAAACGGTTGCAGGCTAGTAAAGGGCTATGAATGACAGGATTGAATTTGGTAATGATCTTAATCAACCTGGCGAATTAGCCTAATTAAGATGAAAATTGCTCGATAATTGCTGTCCGTAGAGCGTAAATAAGCTCCATTTCGACCAATATAATAGTGGAATGCTTAAAACATTTTGTACCTCACTTGAACTTATAATAAGAAGTTAAAATGAATTTAACTGTGTCGTACTATGTATGATTTAAACTGCATGCTAAAGATAACTTTTTACTATTGTTCCAGAATGTATTTACTCATTATGATAATAACAGAAGCGTTTCTAAGATGCCAAGATATTCATATTTATGTCAAATAATCAACGGAGTATGAAATCCTTTTTCGCTTTAACCGCTTTAACTTGATCCTTTGTTGTGGGTCAGTTATCCATTATATTTAACGGGAGATATACATGAACCTGATGATAATATTCCCGAAAAAGATATTGTATGTCGGTGTAGATATTGAAGACATATCCAAGTATAACGGCCAAAGAACATATTTTAATTTGTAAATAAACATCAGTGCAGCATGAAAATTTGAAACACTGAAAATATTTTGGCCGATTCACAAAAGTGGAACGTCAAGCCTTATGTCATTATATTATGAGAAACTTAGTTATATATTGTAATCTGGACAGTATGCCTGGATATACTATGACTGAGAAATCGAGTGATTAATAGAGGTGGCGGTGTTTGTATATATGTTGAGACTGGTTTACAATTTGCGTAATGACTTAAGTTTATTTGAAGAAGGAGGATATGATAAGTCTTTGTTGAGCTAACTGAGAAAGCTGTTGTTATCGGAGAAATATATCGAGTGCTAGGAACAAATTTAAATTCATTAAAGAGATTTATGAAATTTTTTGTGAGGACGTTGAATTCTGAATAATAATATTTAAACGTTGGATCAGATCTAAATATTAGCCTGCTTAAAGCAATCGACCATCCTAATACAGCAGCTTTTGTAAACCTAAACTATGCCTTTTGGTTTGACTCCATTAATGACACGACCAACACGTATAATATATTACAGCTACTCTTATTGTTAACCAAAAACACTCCATGTTAAATTCTGCAACATGTAGAATAATGAAATATCATATATCTGATAATTTTCCGATACTGCCACAAGGAAAGAAACGCAAAAGTAGAAGCTAATTCAATTTAAAGCACGAAATATAAATGCAAATAATATGGAGAATATTTCGAAATGGCTAGCTGAGAGAAATTGGCATATCTTAAATACTTGTGAAGTTGACATGTTTTACAAAGATAATTGAAATTGTATCACAACGGGTGGATCGTTTTTGCACAGTCAAAATAGTTAATACTCCACACAGAAGAACAATAGAAATCATCAAGCTTGGAATAGATACAGACAGTATAGAAACATGTTTAATATGCTGATGACTAACGCTAGGAAAGCATATTATCGTCTCATCTCTTTTCATTAGTCTTTATTTGTCCATTTAGGCCGTTGATGTCTTTAAGAAACGTCTCCCGATGGATCTCTTCCCCTCAAATTTGATCCTCCGCTGGGACAAATATGACGTATTTTTATTCAAATTGAAATTCATTGAACAAATTGTTCTATGTAGTTTTAGCCCGAATCGTAACATGGTGGAGGTAAACATGGCCAGAGATCTCGGCTTAGAGCCCCCGTTGGGCCATGTTCCTGTGTAGTCATTCATAAAGACATCGACATCGTTAGCAAAAAGAGAGTAGCAAACCAACCCTCGCCTTTCGATTTGATGTCTTTTCATGGAAAGGAAATTGGACGGCGGACGGTGCACGTTATTATGCGTGGACAAAGGGAAATCATTTTTCAGGTGGATGTGCTAGATAATGCTGGCGTCAAAAAATTCCGCGTATATATTATCCCAAAACTTCGATGGTAGAAACCCCAGCCTAGTTTTATGCATTCAACGGGTGGACATTTTGACGCATTTTGGTTCCAGTTGCGAGCAAACAGTGTGGTGTGGTGTTGCCATTCACTAAATGGCACGTGAAGACTAGCCTTTCCATTATCACACGCAGGTTTACCAGTATGCCTATTTGTCGAGTACACGGTAATCAGAGATGAAACTACACTTAGGTAATCAATGGAAATTATTTTTTTCCATTACTTTGTTGGATACCATGGTTTTCTGATATCGGCTACCATTACATTCGATCGTTTTCCACCCTACCACCTCCGTGTAAAAGCAATGCGCGACAAGAAACCTTACGATTATTGTCACTATCACAGTAGCAGTGGGCAGAACCTCACGCTATGTACAGAATAGCATTGTGGATAACGCTTACCATCAGTGGAGGTAAGTTTCCTCTTGTTTCTTGAAGTAAGATCCAACGGATGAGAAGAGGTTGAAATACTATTTAAATAACTTCAATAGAACAAAATATAATTTTCCCTCAAACGCGACTTGACGATGAATGATTTTAGAATGTTGCTATTAAAGACACTGGCATTAGAGTTCCAACACTGCGTAACATGTGAAATTATATTCCCAACTACTACATTTTCTATAAAGAAATGCGTTAATAGGATGCCCCATTTACATATGTACATGTCAATCTATTACCTTATTAAGTCCTAAAGACGCACAGTGGAACATCTAAGCGATCCAGAATCAATGAAGGTTGAAAATAACCTTAACAGGTTTAGTTCAAACACACTATGAACAAGTGCCTGAAATATATGGTCTTAAGTAAAATAATATAGGCTAACATGTAGATTATGGAAGCTGGTATATGGCTCAACAGTCCCTTTGTATTTCAAAATGCTGATCCTGATCCTATCCAAAAACCAAGGTCTGAGATTGTACCTCGGTGGTTTCCGGACATCCGCAGCTGATAGTCTGGCAGATGCTGGCAATTAGAAGAGCCAAAGTGGCACTCCAGCATATCTGCATAGTGGCTGAGTGACCAGAGAACCCAACACATGATTTTTTTTTTAAATTTTAATTAAATAAGGTGGCTTTTTAAAACGAAACCAAATCTACAGCTACGATTTTATGATTCTGTCAAAGATATGAAATTGCATCATGAGAACATAGCTAAATTCCAGTTTCCAGAAACTCCAACCTGGGCATTGACCCCAGTCAATATAAACCTTGAACCTGCCCATACCAGATATGAGTGAAAACACTCCTACCTTTACCGCACACAAAGAAATTCTAGAACATTTCCTGGATATAATTTGCTATACACCAATGGCTCTTTAAGTGGCAGCAAAGGTGCCTCTGCAGCCGGACGAAGCTCTAAGCTTCGTGAAGCTCTAAGTCTCAGACTACACGATAAGACCTTTATTTTACAGCCGAACTGTATGCTTTGCCGATAGGATGCCAGCATCAAGAAGACAGTACGAAGAAGTGTTTTAAAATTTTTAGTGTTTTAGTTTTTTTGGATTCAATATCGGCCTTGCTGGTCCTGCATGTCCTCCAAAGGGTGGCGCAATGAGGAATGAACCATATGAGAGTGATATAGTGGCTAGTGTCAAATATCTCGTATAACAGCGCATGGACGCCTTCTACACTAGTTTTAAAATGCTGAGTTAAAGTTGTTTCCTTTGCCTGTTGATTGAGTTACTTCGGAACCCATAGCTATGCACCATACTAACAGAAACAGCTCACTAGTAGACCATAACATGTTTGACATATGGGCTGTGCCACACGTACATGTATGTTTACCTGGTAGAAATCATATTACGACGATCATATCTCCACGTATCTATTTCTAAGGTGATCTTAATAACAATTTTCACTGTAGTTTTGATTACTAGATATTCTTTTCATTTTTTTCTGTCCTCATATCTATGAGATCAGCATTTCAAATGTCTACCACTTAATACTTGGCTAGTGGACACCTCCGTTTTCATTTAAGCTAATCCAGAATGCACCAGCACAGGATCATATTGCGTGAGTTCATGCACGTCACGGCCTGCAGGAAACTACCAGTCCTGTCACACCTGCCAGGGCTACGTTGCCTGTGGCGAGGGAGGAGTATTGTATGACAGGTTGTGTCCCGTAACAACTTTCTGGGATGACATTTCTAAAAACTGCCTTCCGGATTCTGCCACTTGCACTGGCTGTCAGGAGGAGGATGTCGATGGAACTATAGCTCCAGGTAACAATTTGTATTGTCAAAAATAAACACAGCATTGGGTACGTGCTTTATACAGTAGCCATCACGCACCAATGGAACGTAAGTTTCCCCCATAAAAAGGCCAGCCATCAGCTAAACTGGGTAAGATTTCCTGTGTCATGTTTTTCGTGCCAAAGAATGCACATATTTTCTGGAGATATTGTCTTCAAGCAGGCCTTTTATTAATAACACATACATGTAGGTCTAGGTAAAAGCCGAATTTGTATGGTAACCTATTAAATATACGGTACCTTTGGTTGTTAGTCCATCCGACTGGATGAAAGTTTTGCTGTACTGCATCTACCTCTCTGTTCCTTACGTAATTATACGTGTATATGTCAAGATTTACAGTAATTAAGTGGAAAAGTACCTTTCAGTAACTATTGCCAGTATTTCTGGAGAATTAGACTTTCAGCCTAAATAAATAGAACATGAACACTGGCAAGAAATCTTACTGTAATATTTCAAACGTCTGCTTTAACCCTCGCTGGGCTCTGACGCATTAGTTCCCCAAAGACAAAAACATCGGGTCATGATAGTAGTTGGAAGGTCATCTACGAAGTACCTTCTGGTAGCTATTTTCTAAGCAACAATAATGCAACGTCCTATATGATACAAACTTATAGTGTTGTTTTAAAAGGGGTCGGGAATGTTTCTCATTTTCTGGCTATTACATATCGGCTACATAATGAAAAGGGTCAACCGGGATTTGAAAACTTAATCATATGCATCGGATGAAGGTTTGAGGTTTTATTTCATATATACATTTCTCTAGGTTTGATTACAAGTGCCGAACCGACTGGGATCATGAAAACCTATAAATCAACCACTGCATCCAGCTCTGCTGCCACTATATATGCAAACAACACCTCGCCCAGGGTGGAAACAGTCACTTCAAATTCGAAACAATCAAGCAGCAGCGCAAACCCAAAGCCTTCTACATCAATGGACGGTTCTAGCGTTGCTGTCTACAGTCCATCTTCAAACGCAGGTCCAATGGAAAGTTCAACAACACTGGTCACTTCATCCACGGAATTAACCATACTAAGGTCCTCTCTTATCACTTCAACGACTGATGCACCGACGATGACAAATTCTTCAACGGGTATGCTATTTATTGCAATTTATCTTTGTTCTCTCTCTTTCTACGACGTCATTCGTTGTATGCCAGAACAACGCGTCTTACAATGGCACGCCATCTGTCTCGGTCTTTTGTTAGTTCACATAGTTGGTCAGTTGTGTTTCTTGTGCACGCTTGATCTAGTTTGGTGTTGATGTTCAATAGATCCTTAAATATCTTTCCTGACCAGATGTGTGCTGGTCTTCCTGTTGGTCCTTTCACTTTTTCTTTCAATATTTTGTCAGGTCTTGTCTTACGGGGGTGTCAGGGTGATGGTGCATCAGATGACGTGGCCAGTTCAGGCGCCTTCTTCTGATGGTGATGTTCCATGATTCGGTCTGTGTTCTGGCATGAAGTTCTTCATTGCTGATGGTATGGGCCCAGTGTATTCTGAGATGTTTCTAAGCTGCCTGCATTGAAATGTGTTAGTGGTGTTCCCCAGGTTCTTTGTCAGTGTCCATATTTCATTGTTGCAGAGGAAGGCAGGTATTAAAGGCTTTCACTTTAATCTGGATGCTGTTGTATCTGTTGTTGAAAATGTGCTACAGTGTGTTGTAGGGTGCTATGGCCAGGATCTTCCGTCTGGCGATGCCCTATTCCGTGTCTATCAGGCTTCCTAGGAGTTGGCAGGAATTCCATTTTTCATCTTGTCTCTTGATGTTTTGAATTTCTGTGTTTTTCTCATTTACCGTTAAATTTCGTTTTGGAAGGACTTGGTACTGTGACCTTGATATGGTTGATGCGATGTATTGCAGTAGAGGCCCATGTGATATCGTCTGCATATTTTGAATCGATTCCAAAATGGTTGCCTATGGTTGTTCTGTGATAGTTATGATCTTGATGTTCTGGAGCGATGGGTGTTTCTGCGCTTGGATAGTTGTGATCGCCTTATGTTGGTGTGAGGTTTAGTGACCTTGTAAAGCTTAAGGTAGCAGATAAAAAGCACAGCGCTGAGACAGTCACCCTGTGCAATTCCTACATTTGTTTTGATCTCTTCGCCTGTGTGTTTTCCTACTTTCACCTTCAGTTTGACATCGTTGTTCAGTACCGACATCATATGGAGTTCGTCTGGTTCTTGTACGTCTTGGGTGTCTTCAAGATTTCCTTCCGACTGTGTCGAATGCTTTGCTCATGTCTAGTAGTAGCATGTAGGTGTTGTATGTGCTGGGTATTATTGTTTTTTTTCTGCTAATATTCTGACTTCAAGCACCTGTTCCGTCGTGCTTCTTCCTTCTTGGTAGGGAGCCTGTGCTATTGGTATTTCTGTGCTCAGACGGCTCCAGCATCTGCGTATCAGGCATATGGCTAGTATTTTCCTTATGGTGGATAGTAGTATTATTGGTCTTAGGTTTGCTGGTGGTCTTTGCTTCTTTTTCCTGGTTTGGGGAGAGGTGTTAATATCCCTGGTTTCATCTTCTTTGGGTATTTACCGGTTTCTGCAATGGTGTTGAGTACTGTCGCTATCCCTTAATGTATTTCAGGTGGTCCTTACTTGATGACTTCAGCATTTAGTCCATCTTCTCCTACTCTGCGTTGGTTTTTCATGCTTTTGGCGGCTTTCCATATTTCTGTTCTTTGAAAAAGATAAAAGATCTGTCATTTTTGTTGGATGTATAGTTGGTATCTCTTCTGGCTCGGTCGTGAATATTTCAATGAAGTATTGCGATATGACAGCAATTTGTACCCTTTCTCATCTTTGCTAGTTCTCCATATTTGCTACTCATCTCTTGCTTTCAAATATAAAGTGATTTGCAACTTAATGCAAGGGGGTAAATACACATTGTAATAGGGTGCGAACCTAACACATACCTATTTTTCTGTAGGCTATATAAATCTCATCCCCTTACGTCCCGACGGGCTGCCATTTTCTTCAACCTAATAAACCAAGTTCAAAGAAATTATTTTTGAAAAAAAAGGCCAAGAACTTTCTAGAGAAATGGTGTTATACAGGCTGTAAATAATATTTTAATATTTTATATTGGTTTCTGTATTTTCTATATGTAGTATTCTTACATGGCATGTGGTTTGTCTTATCTAATATTCTTTTCTTAATAATTGTAACATAATTGTAATTTAGAACATCCCTTGACACATGTACCAAAGATCGTATACCCATAGGTAGGCATACCCATCCGTAGGTATAAGTTCTTTGCACATGTACAGTTGAACAACATTCCGGAGTTTCCCTCTAGTGTTTGAATGGGAAGACCAGTCTTCATAATTGTGTATAAGATCTTAGAATCGAAATCATAATGCAAATATTATAAGGTTACTTTGAAATTTTGTCATAGCCTATCGCTTTATGAAAATGGTTGCTTTTACTTCATTTATTTATTTGACAACTATCTTTAATTATATATAAATTACAATTCCAGTTCTAATTTAAATATGCAAATATAATCGATATATGATATAACAGTGTATACAAATGGAATTTTGTGATCAGCACGTTTAATGTGCCCAAAATTGGTTCACAGAATATATATCACATTTTGTGTGCATATCCTAACTTTTTTAAACTTCAAAAATATTGCTTCTGATTAGCATTAATCTTTCAGATGTGGCATTTTTAAATTGTTGCCACATAATGCGACAAAGCAATGCATTACAGTATATTTTGTATTGGGATCTCTAACCCAATACTCAATGCGCATCAAACTGTATTGTAATGTACCAAACGCCTTAAAGTCTGACCAGTCATCTCTCGCGGTGCAGACGGTTTAACCACGGCAAACAATGTACATGTACCATCATTAATTTTATACACTGTATAATATTGCTCTCATAAGTTCCGGCAAAATACTAAGCCTCGACAAACCTTATTAATCACAGCGACAAAATCGGAACCAATAGGAAGCTCTTTGGTGGTGGAACGATTCCGGATATACCCGAAAAAGCCTTACATGCACAAAAGGTACCGAAAGATTTGCACTTGTTTCACTGGTCAAAGTCACTTGGACCAATCAGAACTGTGCAAATGTGATCTGAAGACAACATGGCGGCAACACCACTACTCTATGGCAAAGAGCACATTGTTAATGGGTGTAAAACCGCACAAGTGGTAATGGTGTAACAATGCGCGGTTTCCCAGTGCACTTCTCTGGCAGTGAATTCTCGCTTTGAAAAAATCAGGCACACCCAGGAAATAGTGACCAGGTCGACTGACTCGCATTCGCATAACTCACTTTGAAAAGCCGAGAGCGGCCGATCAACAACTTGGCTCCCGACTGAAACCGACCATTTATTTGGCGATTTTGTGACGCGAAATACTTCCTATTAGTTAATACATAACCAGAAAAATCTTATAATTTTACAGCATCGCCGACAAGTGCAAGTAAGACGGAAACAACGAAAACCGTTACAGTAACAATACCAACAACTTCAAGTCCAGTCCCCAGACGTAAGTGTTGTACCTTATATCGTACCCCAAAATGTTATCGCATGCTTTTTAAAATCTTGACATGTTTGCAATGTTTGAAAATTAGCGATAACTACGTGGTGTAGATATGTTCTTATTCACTTCAGTTGTCGATTGCCGGCCATTCTGAAAGAGCAATAATTCTGGCGACAGTGCACGTACATGATATAGCAGCAGCAGCACTGATAGTAGCAACAGCAGCAGCAACAGTACTAGTAATATGAGGAAGAAGAGGGGAAGGAGAAGGATGAGGAGGGTTATAGCGCAGCAGCTCTTTCACAAGTAGTAGTAGTAGTAGTAGTAGTAGTAGTAGTAGTAGTAGTAGCAGTAGCAGTAGCAGTAGCAGTAGCAGTAATAATAATAATAATAATAATAATAATAATAATAATAATAATAATAATAATAATAGTAGTAGTAGTAGTAGTAGTAGTAGTAGTAGTAGTAGTAGTAGTAGT
>JAAUYG010208494.1_pt1 | contig 11314 bp, 12 predicted proteins | sample 7278091 | NCBI WGS metagenome assembly JAAUYG01 (sample SAMN14350201, study PRJNA611818) | marine sediment metagenome | isolation source: surface marine sediment (0.6m) | place: French Polynesia: Moorea | collected 2018-08 | reverse complement strand
CTTCGAGTGACCACGCCTTTGCCAGCACTTCCAGCATCTCCATTTTCATTGACCATTACCTTTAAAGGAGCCTTTCATCACAGATGATAGGCTTGCTTTTGCCTTTCCTCTTACTTTTTCTGCTCTGAGATAAAAGCTTTGACGTTTCTTTACATCTTTCCTTGTGTTGTCATCTTGAAAGTGAAGAGCTCTGAGACACAGAGGGAGAGCACCACAGGGAGAAAATTCAGTTGATATAGCCACAGCAGAAAATCCATACAGGCAGTACAAAGAGAGAGAGTGGGAAAGCGGAATCGGACAACCTTTTGCAAATGTACAGTGAGTGTACAAGGCAAAAAAAGCTTTCGCTCACAGAAGCACATTTCTTGACATTTCACAACTTTTCTGTTTGTTTTCATCTCAACTTTTGTTGCTGCAAACTTTGATTTTCATATTCGCTCTTCTGGCTTGTCTGCTTCAGGAAGCCAACTTACTTCCAGACCATTGTTTTCTTCCAGAAGATGGTTGTCCAGCTTCGTGCGGCTTCTTTGGCAAAATGCTGTTACCCTTTGTGTTCAACTTTTATACTGACCTGTACAGACACTTTTCTGTCAAAACAATGAAAGTGTGACTTACCTCAATGCTGGTGATAGATTCCTTGAGTTTTTTGTCTGATTCTTGTTGTTCCTTCAACTTCTGCAACCTCTCAATCAACATCTCCGCGAAAATCGCCGGGAATTTTTCGGCAAGACTTGCATCCTGCGGTGGTTTTTCTTGCGTTCTCTGCAAGAAGATCAAAAAGCACTGAATAAATACAAAAATATCAAAGGCACTCAATTGTGTGGAAATAATTTATTTCGTTTGTTGTTTTTGTTTGGGAGTAATGCCATTAGGAGTATTAGTTATCACTGAGGTGCATCACTTCAAAACGCTTTCACTTTGATGTTTGGTTGGTGCGCACGGTGTGGGAGTTCCAACCCATATGGCCGACGGGACTTTCTAGCATTACATATCACAACCAGTTATGTAAAACTTCATCCATTTTTAAACACAGCCCAAACACTCCACTGATACTTCACCAACAAATGTAGGACTCATTTAATCCCTCTAATAACATCTGATCACAGTGAATTATCTATCAGCCCGTCCTTGGTCCATCACATGAATACCAATATCTAAATTGATATGCTATTTGCTTACTATATGGTTCGTTTTCAAAGATGAAAGAGCTTACATGACTCAAAGCTTTGAATAACTAGGATCACTGGAGACTTCATAAATGATTTGTCACAGAAAACTACTACCTATAACACAGCTCAAAGGAAGCGGCATTGTAACGGCAAAATTACCAATAAAAGCCAACCTTTTAATTCAATTTATTAACTCGCGAGCTGTGTCTGCCGTGGGGATTAACTATAAAGGATCCCCCTTCAGAATGTACTGCACCAGGCTTTTGTAGTCGCAATAAAATATGTAGTACAGTCAATTGGGCAAATAAAACTCTTCATGCATTTTTGATCAAAGACTAAAACAGAGAACAATAAGCTGCAGATCAACTTCACAGACCCTCCCAACATCACTGTCCACACCCATATCCTGCTGCAAGACGACGGCCTGCAGTCGCTCCTGCAGCAGGAAATGGGTGACCATTTGTTACACAATGAGTCGGCACTCAATGCGACACTGCCATCACCCAGTCGCGGGGTCAGGTTTGTACCCATTGAGGATTGCACGTCTATAATTATGACACTCGCTCATTAGAAGCCGTGCGCGGCTTAGTGATTTTTCTTCATTAACTCCAAAGATGAATCACACTCCGATGGCAGGTCTCATTTGGGTTAATCGCTCAATACACAAACGTGCTTTACTTTGTTCTCTTTGAAACAATTACTGCGCTTCGGAAAGCCCTCGGACCTGCGACGTCCTTGTTTGGGTGAGAAAACAGCTTTTGGTCTTCTCAAGTTTTTCCTTGCGCGCGCAGGAAACCCAAGTCGGACAACTGGCGCACAACTTGCGCTCACCGCAATCGCAGCTGATTCGACCGAGTCGCGCAGGAGGCGCGCACAGCTTCACCACCGCACGGCGCGGGGAATCCACGCTACCATGACACTTACCGGGATGACAGTCTCGTTCAGGTCCGTGTGCCTGTTGCGCTCCAGATTGCGTCGCATTCGGCGGTCCTTGTACCACTTCCTGCTGCCCGGGTAGGGCACCTCGCGACCATCACTGAAACGAAACAAGTCAAGAGCGTCTTCAACAAAGACGATTCCTTCTTGTCCTCGGGTTGCATTGTTAGTTTATGTCATCAAAACTCTGCCGAGTTTCCAAGAGTTGAAAGGATAAATTGCTAGCGCGAAGTTCCCTGGAAGTAAATTCAATGCATCTTACCAACACTCCACGTCAACGACGATGCCTAGAGTCGGTATGATGAGCATGTGCCTCGCGATTCATTTACATCAGCAGAGAAAAGTTTAATAAATTATTCCGTTTGCAATTAGCGGCGAAGAACCTGTCCTGTCACGCAGCTAACATCCAGTCATCAATAAAACCACGCGAGTGGAGATTAAAACCACGATGACGTACGTCCTGACACAACGGCTGTGGATGCGTGTGACTGAATGAACCATCAGCGGCAAGACAGCTTCACGTCTATCAGCACAGGACTGCTTCATGCCCAGTCACACACACATGCGCGAGTGAAGCTGTTGCCTGACTCAGCAGCTGCGTGTGCATCAATACCCCATCAAACGCTTTGAGATGAATTCAATCGCTTTCTTCTTTTATCATTCTGCGACAACTTTTTCCCTTCCACTATCAACACACAGAAAGAGGCTTCAGTTCTGCGGTAGGCATTGATCAGGAACTCAGCTGGAGGGGAGAGGGGCGGGCTTTTGTTTGGATCACTTATCACACAAGACTACTCCCCCTCCCCACCATCTAACAACATCTTCAAAGTGAATTGCAGGTAGTCCATAAAAACAACCCGACATCAAAGCGAGCTGCTCATGAATACGTAATAAATACCCATATGGCATTTTCTATTTTTCCTCTTGATCCTCAACCATGGAGCAATGATCATGTGTTTCGTTCTCTTTTCGAAATGGCAAAAAATACTGGTCTTTCAGTCGTAGCGCTGGGAAATACTTTCTTGGGTAATAAGTGGAGGTGGAGAGTCTTCACTTGTGGGCTTTAATAACAGGGCCCACCCTGCATGCAGCACTTTTAAGTCATAATTTCAAGCCTCTCATCTTCACAGCATCCTTTTGATGCCTTTCCATTTAAAATTACCCTCTCGTTTATCATCTGAAAATTAAAAGCGCTCAGCAGATCAATCGGACGAGTTAATTTGCAAGCATGTTCGTCATTCTTTCTTCTGGGGTGTCTTTGCATGAAATTTCACGAGGGAGTCTTGCGCTCTCAAAATGAAACGGGTTTCCACGAGGGATGACGAAGAAATGAGACTGAAACAAAAGTCGCAGAGATCTTGTTGGCTGCGTCGTTTGTTCGTCCGACGCGTCTTGCCAGCAGCGCCTGATGTCTGTGACCAAGACGACACTGGTCACCGTCCCACGCGGGAAATGCAAGGAATACTGCCACTTCAATGTTAAAGGGGCGGGGTGCATTCACTCACACAGGATGCGGCGTTTTCTTTGTTGCTTCGCGGTTTCTGAAAAAGGCGCGGAAGTCGTTTTGGAGAAGACCGTGGTTCACAAAACCTTTTAGCTTTGCTCTGTGACCCACCCCATCACCGGAAGCGCTACCCCCCGCCACGGATTTAACGACCCCCCCCCCTTTCAGTGCACGGCGGAAGCGAAGTCCTTGGCTTTTGTGGCCAAATATCTGGTCCTTGTTTTGCCAGACAGAATTCCATAAACAATTGCCCAGTATTAGCCACATGACCAACCATTTCTTTGTGTGCTGAAGGTCCTGTTGAAATTTTGGCCAACCTTCGTTTTTATTTACCGCCATCAAACCCTTGACAAAACCATTTGAACCCTCCGTTCCCGAAGAGTGCGCCACTTATGACACACCCTCTGGTGGACCCAATGGGGCAATTCAATCTCACAACCCCAGACACCCCAACCACAACATCATCGCAGGCAAAATCTTTTGGAGGAGCCTGATAATGGCTTGTCAACAGGCATTCACTCCCTGGGGCCAAATGTTTGTCGCTATTTATGGGCAATGTGACAATCATAGCGACCCGTGATCATTGGAGCATTTGCCTGCTACCTCCAGGCCTTGCACAGCTCAAGATGCTACACCTGTGTGGCAGAACATTCAATTGTTCCTTCTCAGATTTGAGGATCTCCTTTATTGCTGTGGATTTCGCAAAAAAATGTTTGTGTCCAATAGAAATGGACAACACACACTCTCTCTCTCTCCCTCCCTCTCTATGTATGTGTGTGCAAACTGACGGTGGTGTTGCACAAGACAGATGGTGAAGTACATTGTACTGTCTTGGGAATGGTGGGTCAAGTAGGAATGCGATGCCACAGCTGCGTCCACACGCGCATCAGCCAAGCTTGAGGTATTCGAGCATGTACAAAGGAGCACATATGACCGTATTTGTCTGCACAACGCTGAGGAGAAACCACAAGCGTCCCTCGCGCATCAAGTCTTGTACAAATCTCAACACACAGCCACAATGAGGTCATTCAATACACCCGCGGAAAGCCCATAAACCAGCAGCCTGAGCCCAAAAGTAGAGAGGCCACTTTTAGCTGGTTTCCAAGATTAAAAGCCTTAGTTCATGGCAAATTAAATGCAGGTCCAGCCTCCGCGATTTTTTCTGTGTGTGGAGAGAAGTTTTACAGTTTGCGGGACATATTTGGTGCAAAGTTGACTCACAGCACCTGGTGTTGTGCCTTGCTGAGCCCCTCTAGAAACAGAACACCTGTTTACTTCAAAGACACCGCCCGTCGGATTTCAGAACATCAAAGGATTTTAAATGTAACCGACACAACGCCTGGACGACAACATGAGGACAGGAATTGCTAACAAAGGACACTTTTGTCTCGACGGCCAGCATTTTTGCACATGTCGACTTTGTTCAAAATGTATCCAAGAGACCTCATAGAGACACGACAACCTGGCCGGGTGTTTCTGCCTTTCATGCAAAAGCCAGAACAAAGGATGTTTAATTTTGCTGGCAAACAGACCTTGTGTTGCTTTTCTCTCTGGAACACGAAGAAAGGCACCAAGAAAATGCGACTTGCATACACAATTGATAACTCTATTAACAAGTACGCTTAGTCAGCGTGGAGGCCGAGCGCCCCAACCATCCATCACGTAGGGGGGGTCAGCCAGCCAGGGGGCGGGGGGGTCCTCCACGACAACGACGACGCACACGTGACTCCATTAGGCCGTTTCGACTTACAGTCGCGCTCGGCCTAAAAATATTGGGAGTCAAAAGGCACTTCACACACGGGTCTAGAAGAACTCAAATCAACGCTAGAAATGCAACATAAATCACGAAAATGGAATCAGCAAATGATCACAAACTCGAATGAAAAGCCGGTGCCCTCGACCAACGTCATATCCCCTGTAGATGTGAAAATCCTCCGTAATGTGGGCAAAATTGATAATAACCAGTAATCAAGTCTAATTATATAAGCATTCAATACAAGAGATTAAAATAATTCAGACTTCAAAGGGATCGCCCGGTCGATATCAAAGACGGGGTCATTCAGCAAAATAGGAATGTCAATGCTGAATAAAGGCCCCCTATCACCCATCCAAAAAAAGGCAACATCCATCTCCCACATCCTTGTTAATGAAAGAACCAAGCCCGTGTTCTTGTCCAACTGTAGGCAAGACAAACAACGCGCAGGGAAAGAATTTCACACAACGGATCTAAAAACATTGTTCATCTCTCTCCATTGATTACGGGGAAACCGCACACTTGTCAATAACAAGTTTTACAGTGGAAAATACAGTCGACTTTTCAACTTATCTATGGATTTTTTCACTGCAAAAAGGCTTCAAAGATAGCCGAGAGACGGCCTGGGTCATAGACAAGAGACTGTGAGTGCTAAGGCAAATATTATGAAGGCTTTGTCAACAATATCAGCATGCTGTTTGGAAAATACGCTTCGTTTGTAGTGTTACGTGTACAGGATTAAACTGATAATATTTTATGACTAATGTAAGGGGCCAAAAATGCACAGAGGAACACACAACGGAATACTAAGCTTTCGTGATCAAAAGAAACTTTCACAAATTATCAAATTTCAAACATGCGATCTTTACATTTAGCGCTGGCCTTTTACTTCCAAAACTGAATTCATTAGAGTTAAAATGGGCAGAACCAGTGGATCACACTGCAGGTTCAACAGTGAAATCGCGACAGTCTTTTCCGCAATGCTGCCACAGTCCATAATCTGGACTGCATCAATCGCATACAAAATTGTGTTCTTCTGGGTAGCAGATACACTGAACCACAAAGGAACGAGGACGCTTCAGGATTTGGTGCTTCGACCCTGATTCCCTCGACAGCCTGCATCTATTTTCGTCATTAACGAGTGATCCGTTTCCAACTGGGTGATCACAGTTCTCACCTCTTTCAATACCCAGCCTTGACGGGTCGGATCAACATCAAAGTCTCTCCCTGCAAAGTTATCCCCAGAATCAGTGGAAGGCCCCGGCGCACAACCGAATCACTTTTGTCTTTTGATCCAACTAATGACCGACAATGCGAGAATAACAATCCCTCCCGAGCAAAGGGATCAGTTTAACTTCAAAGCGCTTTTGTTTTTGTTCTCCTCTGTAGGCATTTAAACACTACCTGATATGATTTGCCAATGATGAGCTACTGTCTGACGTGAAGCGCCGACAGCACAGGCGGTCTTTCACACAGCAAAATATTTCCTTTTTCGTTTCGTTTTGTTGTTAATGAATTGAATTCATTGATGATGCTTATCTTTGTCTCATGACCACGGGTCAATGGTAAATTACTACAATAAACTGCAGGGGCTGTTCAGCCATAAAGTGTAAAACGAGCTGAATAAGCTGAAGGAAGGAATCACTCATCCACCTTGAAACAGATTACGTAATGATCAGCAGAAGAAAATAAGTAAGATCAATTTGTTCCTTTACCCCTGCAGTAGTCTGTCTATTTGTAATAAGAGGAACTACAAAGGCACGAAACGTTAGTGATAACCATTCTACCACCGAGGGAACCCTCTTACATATTCCCTTTGCACAATGAACTTTGCAGGCAGCGTACAAAGAATAACTAGTGCTTATATCCATTACGAAAATTACAAAGATAAAAGGCGCGCAGGAATTAAAATTTCATATCGCAGCCAAAGGAGATGAAAGTGCCGACAATGTTGTCATATTCGCCGGAGTGAGCAGCAATTAGGCCCCGGCCCCACCCCCTCCAGGGCCCATTACCTTAAACGGCTACCCAAACCTCACATTGGACTCATTGTGTGCGCCTTAACAGGCCCGATGGCGGCTCCCTTTGATGTCCTAATTCCGTTGGGGGACCCCTTAGTATCTGCTCTCGTTGGCCCCGGCAATTGTACGTCTGTACCTATATCACATACTTTCTAGTTTACACAGGCCGACTTTGATCTTTCAAACCAACAGGCTCAAGATTTATGGAGTGCTCCTACAGATTTGTTCTTTTGCGATTCTTTTATTTCCACCTGAAGTTCTTTTTTCACTGCTGTGAGAAGACATTTGAAAGTCAGTGGTTTTGAATTTTAATGGGTACTTTCGCAGCCAGCATGAGCTGTCAAACATGGACCAGAATGGTCTGTATACATCAGACTACCCAGCTGGCCAAAGAGTTCACGACAGTACAATGGGTGTCCTGGTCAAATGGATGATCCAGCCAACAATTCGGCATTATTCGTACACCATTAACTCCAAAAAGAATAAACTACTTGCAGTTTATGAAAACCTCAAACAAACGAGCGCAACATCAAAGGCAAACTTTCTTTGGCAACCACTTTAGCACTTTGAGGTGAACCTTGGAAAGGGGACAAAGGCAAGGAATCAAGCAGGATGCCAGTTTCAAGTTGCTTCTAGAGATTGAATCAATTCTCTCAAGCATACTTGGGCATGCAAATTGCTCGCCTATTCTTCTTCTACCTTTTTAGGAAGGTATTTCACGGCATCTTGTCTTGAAGAGGGGTCATGGGAACCGCATCCACGAATTCGTGGGGCGCAGTCGAGCGCACGCAGCTTAACCAAACTCTCGCCTTTGATGTATTGAGAGTAGCGTTCATTCCAATACAGCCATCAATTCAATAATGAGCCAGAGTCATTGTCATATTTTAAATATTTGATGCTAAGAAACAGCACCACAGGTCAATTGAGCATTTGTCATTTATCATGAAAGCAAATCACCAGTCTTCACGCCAAGGACACAACCTCTTTTGGTGCGAGTACACAGAAGGTATTCAGTAGTTGCTTGGGCGGCGAGGGTCAAAACGGCCGTTGTGTGATTGCACATCTCAGAAACACCGGTAACTGAGCTCCCAAGTTCTTGTATTCAACGAGTAAGCAAATACTCAAATCAATTTATTCAATTGCTGTTTCGCAACTCATTGCATTACCTCTGGACTGGCCCCTGTGTTGACTTCACCCAGAACATTGCCCACCCACCACATGCAATGAGTTTCAGTGTGGTCTTTCTTCTGTTCTTTTTTTTTTTACAACGTGCTTCAAAGTGATTACAGCGCAGTTGAACTTTCAAGTGTCCGAAATGTCTGAGCACTAATCACGTCCCTGCACATTATCTTTAATCCTGTATTCTCGTCGATCCTTAGACGTTCCACCTTTATTACTGGCACTCGTTTTGACCTCAATAAATGGCCAAACGTCTCTTTGATGTGCGCACTTATCTTTTACTTCACAATTGATTACAAACTTGGTGGTCTCGTAAATTGGCGAGCAAACTACCTGGGTCTATGACAAGCATAATGGCAAATGACAGATATAAAAGCTACAATCAAAGGGCCTAATTTGCATAAGTTTGTAGCAGGTAAGGACCTTAGATCACAAGGACGTCTGCCTTGTCATTTGCCTGATACCTATATAAGTACCTAGAGATAGATAGGGCCTGGATAAGTCAGCCCGTGGGTATTTACTTTCGTGTGTTGACATACATTCCAACACACTGATGTTACATGCATTTTTTACCGTGGTCACATCCTCTCCGTCGGCTACAGGTGTGGAAAAAATCGCCGTACATCTTCAGTTGATGTGACGTTCATTACAAACATTTCCTTTTTCTGGTGACTGGGCACTATCCTCACGGTCCAACACCATGAACTCGGCTTCAGGAAACAAACCTTCCCATGGCACTGCAGTGAAGACAGCATGGCAGCAAACAGATCTCAAACAATATTTGCAAAAGAAAAACGAAAAAAAGGCCCTATAGCCCTGATTCCTTTGCCCTCTTTCACCCCGAGCCCCCTGGGCTAAGTCAATCATGTCGTGGCACAAAAGGCAAAACGCGACGTTGGGGCCTGTCTAACCACAAGGTACTCTCATCCGTAGCATCTCAAGCCTTGTAATCTTCACCGTTTGCTTCTCGTGTTCAAACCCTTTGTTCATCCCCCCTTTTTTTCTGATACCACTAAGTCCATTTCACTTGAAAAATCTTGTCCACCACTTTCGCACACTGATAGCGAAAACCCATAAAAAGGGCTTCCCTCTTCTAATTATTATCGTAGATAATTTTCTGGTGATTATGGGCTCGCTGCGATTCAATCGCGAGCAAAAGCGTTCACTTGCTTTCTCCCATACATAGTCAGTATTTATAAAGAAATCTTAAGACCCTTTTTGCCATCAAAATACACACAGTGATTGCGGTGTTCAAAAGAAAGGAAAGTCTTGAGGAGCTCATTACATTATTAACTCCCCAAAGTAAGAATTGTGTGGACCGAAGCATCTTTGTCAAACTTTTATCATACAACACAAAATTGCAGGTCCCACCCAGCCCAAGTTCAGCAAATAACTTCTCGCAACCCCTCCAGGTTTTAGGTCTTTCCCAGCCGAGTAATTTTGAGTACCTCTGGGGCACCAATCTCGAGGTCCCATCTTCTGTCCAAAGATTGTTTTGTTTCTGGTGTCACCACTGCTTTCCCTTCACTTGCACCTCAGTTCATTTTTCATGTGTCCAGCATTAACAAATGAATTGACTTCCTGTCCATAGCAGAAGCGATGCTCACACAGAACACCAAAGAAAGGATGCAGTGTTGACTACACTTCAGCACTTGGGGGGGGGGTTGAAAAAAAAAAGACAAAGCCGAAACGGGGGACAGATGAATACTCACATGCTGCTGTCCGTCTGGGACATGGTATCGTCCGTGTGCGCATCGCTCGAAAGAGACTGCAGTTCACTGTCCTGCGCCGAGGTCGGAGCGTACGAAACGTGGTACGGATTGACGACTCTGCCTCCAGGTTGAGGTGGCTGCAGAAATATCCTGCCAAAAAGCAAGAGAAAACAAAATTAGACACGGACACAACGTGCAAGTACGCTTTCCTTGCCACGTTTTTACAGACCCCAGTTGATGATGATCAAAGAACAAAATCTCCGCACGTCACGCCACACATTAGGCCGTCGTTTTTCAATAACAAGCTTCACACAATCAATTAGAATTAATCCAAAAAGCAAACCTTGATCCCATATTGCACATGGTGAAAAATTTCACGCATCCACAACATTTGTGAAACACTTGCGCACATCAGAGCGAGGCGCATGCCGTTTGCCATCACTGGCACAAAAGCCTTTTGATACTGTTGACTTTTGAAATTAAAATTCTCGCTGGACTTTGAAGTCACTTTATGGATTGTTTTAATGGACACTTTATCACAGGATTTTCTATTTGTTTGAAAATTTCAAAGTTTTCATGGCCACCATTGGTATCAGTGCAGTAATTAGCAACTTCCTTTGATGCTTATGTCGTTTCACATCTCGTTTTCCAACCACAAGCTAAATGGCAAGGTTTTCCACCAACCTTTCAAATGATCCCATCAAATGCCATGGCAAAATGAATTGCTTTGTTCAAACTGCAAACTGGACAGTGGAATCCAGTTTTCATTTCTCCTGATAAACGCGCAGCAAGACAAAAGTGACAGCAGTCAATTTCCGGTGAATTTTTTCTGGTGGAAAGGTCTGTGCGGCAGCAATTCTTTTTTCTTGCAACAAAAAACTGTCGAGCATGCACAGAGCTTTTTCTTTTTACTTCGCTGCCGTTCAAGAAGGCACCAAGTAGTATTAGAGCTGCAGTGGTTTCGCAAGCAACAAGACCTTTGCTGTTCCCTCCCCTCACAAAGATGCCCCGGGGGGGGGGGGGGGGGGGGGGGGGGGGGG
>JAAUYG010094338.1_pt1 | contig 11316 bp, 8 predicted proteins | sample 7278091 | NCBI WGS metagenome assembly JAAUYG01 (sample SAMN14350201, study PRJNA611818) | marine sediment metagenome | isolation source: surface marine sediment (0.6m) | place: French Polynesia: Moorea | collected 2018-08 | reverse complement strand
CTTCGTCTTGTCTCTTCTTGATTCCACAGCTGTACTTCACCTTGTCTCTTCTTGATTCCATGGCAGTACTTAAGTCTCTTCTTGACCCCACAGCTCTACTTCACCTTGTCTCTTCTTGACTCCATTGCTGTACTTCAGCTTGTCTCTTCTTGATTCCATAGCTGTACTTCACTCTATCTATTCTTGATTCCACAGCTGTACTTCACCTTGTCTCTTCTTGATTCCATAGCTGTACTTCACCGTATCTCTTCTAGGTTTCATAGCTGTACTTCACCCTATGACTCTCCTTGATTCCATAGTTGTCCACCCTATTCCTCTTCGTGATTCCATAGCTGTCCACCCAGTGTCTCTCCTTGATTCTATAACTTGCCTTCATCTTGTTTTCTTCTAGATGACATAGCTGCCCATCTCCCGCGTCTCCTAAATTTATAACTTCCTTCACCCTGTGCCTTTTGTTGATTCCGTAACTGTCATTCACTCTGTGTCCCTTCTTGATTCCTCAGCTGTCCTCAATCATGTGACTTCGATGATTCCATAAGCGTCCTTCACTCTGTGGCTGCTGGTTTCCATAGCTATTCCTGCTAAAGTGTTGCTCCTTGATTCCAGTAGACCCGGCTTTGATGCTATCAAGCCGTAGCTGTCCTTGGTTCTCTTGGTTCTACATGTAGTTTGTACCATTTGCGTGGTTATGACAATTTCCTATGTGTACAGATGTTGTCAATTCAGCTGCAATTCAGGTCAATTGAGCTGCCTTGCTGAATAAGACACAGTCATCGACCCAACACGAATTAACACATTTATGCATGTACTACACAATTGCGCCGTGTTCTGTTGTCAACAAAATTGTAGGGTATCGTAAATTAGATAAAACATTAAACTGTAGGGAAGTACAATGTATATGTAACTCGCCTAATAAGTATGATGATAGCAGAAACCTGACAATCCATTACAATGTCTCGTCTGCAAGGCTGCTATTTTTATACAGTCAGCATTTCCTTTGAATAGCTAATATTATCAATACTGCGAACTCAGTGAATATAGCTGATCAAATTGATACATTTTTGGTCACTAATCGTAATGTATTGACTCGGGGTTTGTAGGCTTTTGAGCTATGTTATAATTTACAAATAGTTTGCACCTAGACACCGAACGTTGCTTTAGTGGGATGCATTTCTAATGCACTGCTAAATACAACCGTATAACTAAATTTCGATTCCAATGCTGCTGATTAGCGTACTTCAAAATCCGCGTCCGTGAGGCCTAATTATGCTAAATCGCAGGCCTTACTGGTTGGGATGGATTAAAGGCTTGCAGACCAAATTACTACCCCAAAGCGTGAAATATTTTGATTACCTAATACGAAATATGGATTTACCATTTCCTGTGCAGCGGGAAATTTCACATGGAAGGCAACGGACAACTATTATTGTTGTGATAACATAATACTAACTACTATCGATTAACTATGGATTTACCATTACCGACAATAAGGGAATTGAATTCTGGAAAATTAGCTGTCCCTGGCAGTTCGTCACATTATCATTCAGTGTAATGTCTCGAAAATCATATCTCGTATCTTTGCGGGATTAGTGAGGTGGCAACACGGACAGTAACGCTTAAAACAGCTTCCGAATGGGGCGCGTGGTTAATAGCAATATTTAGTGCTCTGTGTGGTATCTGGTAGCTCTAGGGGACTACTAGACCGTTCTATGTGTAATTTTTGAGTGGCTATAACAACTAAACTGCGAGAGATAGACATGTGGTTACTATTAGACACTGATGGAAAGTCATATATGGAGAGGCCAACTGCACCATTACATTTGACTTTGTGTGACTCTTAAAGGTCAAGGTCACTCAGATTTTGAAGCTTTATATCTCGTAAAGGAGTTAGGCCATATGTTATACTGTAAAACTATTGGCATCAAACATTAATAGGGTGTGGGGAGTCCAATGGAACCGACACATTTGACCTTGGGTGAACTGGAAAGGTCAAATTCAAGGTCACTGGGATTTCAAAGCTTTATATCTCGAAAAGGAGCCTAGTTAGGCGATATCCTACTATTAAACACTAAACGGAATTCATACATGTATATGCGGAGCCCAATGGCACCACAACATTTGGTCTTGTGTGACTATTAATTAAAGGTCAAATTAAACGTCATTTAGATTTTCAGTGGTAGGAGGTCTGGACGTTAGGCACATATTTACTGTTAATATATAAATGTCACAAATACCAATTTGTGGGTGGACGGGGTTTTCAGTTGCATCTTTACTGTAAAACTGAGGCAGATGGGTGGTCGAGTGATACCGCGTTCGCGACTGCAGTTTAATGCAGATTTTTCCCGACCACTCTAATGGTTTGCTTGTCTTAGATTAGCCAACCTTTACGGTTATTTGCAGAGTCTAGGCCCAAATCACATCGCCTATACGTTAAACCACTGTACGATTGTCTATATGATACAGCTGCTGTGGCCATAACTTGGTCAGTGCATCTGTGCCGATGCGTGATATTAGTAATTACGAGCAACTACCTCACAATTACAGCAGTATTTGTTCGTCCACAAATAATTTTTTTTGGTCATAGTCCACCATAAGGCAAACCTTTTACCTTTTTCTCTCCATCGGCATGCAGCAAGTGAGGTTGTCATGTGTGATATAAATCTGCATGTAAATGGTGAAGCCAGACGAAAGACTTTTACTTGGGAATGTCGAGAGGTACTTTGCTCCCAGAAGGAGAAAGAAATCATTAAGGAAGGCACATTTTGCCGAAGCCCAATCTTCGTGAAAGATCGGAACTGTGGGCGTCTCTTTTTAGTCTCCTCGCGTTTTCTTATAGGCCATTCATCCCACGAACGCGACGGCTGTTACAGGGAGGTTGAACAAGCCCCACGACCATAATAGCGACTAATTTACAAGATCTGAGAACGGGAGGAAAAAAACGGCAGCACACATAGATGCATCACCACGAGAAAGAGGAATAACGCGGGTGTAGATCCCGCGCTTACAATGTTCCCTAATTGCCTTCAGTCGAAAACACGCGTTTAAAGTAGGGACTAGAGAAGGGCGGGGGGTGACTGGCACCGAATCCTTACCAAGAGAAAATTAGGAACGAGTTTTTGTCCATTTTTGGCTGAAATCGGAGATGTTAGGAGCAGTTCTACTCCTTCTGCCAATCGGATCAGAGGCCTGAGCGGGGTAATCCTAGACTCCGTTGCAGCTCTGGCTATAGGCAGGCAAGCAGGCAGGGACGCAATTGCTGTGTGGGGGAGCAGGTCCTAGATGTCTTGAGCCCGGTATTCCTCGGCAGACGGGCGGCGACGCTGGCGGTGTTTCCGCAATGAAAGGTGGGAGATTGATAACATCACGACCATGGCTTCACCGGTCTAGCTGTGTCCGTTATAAGGCGACCATTACATCCAATTAGACAATTGAGGAATAGGGCTAAACGACCCCCCCCCCCCCCAACCAACCCCGACACCGACAAAGAAACACCCAATAGCAGACCTCAACAAGAGCAAATCCCTAAAAATGAGAGAAAGACATAGTTTTTTGCGCCCCCGGATAACTGACTCGGAGAATTTCACAAGCAGGGCTAATAAAATAAAAGAACATCACAAAGACAAACAACCCGGTATAAAAAATTACCAACTAATATGTCCCAGTGCGTCCTTACAGACCAAATAGGGATCGTGGGCACTTTGATTTGGATATGTTGTCATCAGCCAACGGAGTCGAAGATGATGGATCCCCGTGTGTCGTGTTTTGGGAGGTGCATGTAGCCGTTGAATTACGCAGAAAGAAATTTCTTCTAAATCTGCAAAATGTCGACTCCTGCTGAAGAAAAAGAATAATAATGACAAAACAAATCGACTCCTGTTGAAGAAAAAGAATAATAATGATAAAACAAGAAGAAGAAGAAGAAGAGGAAGAAGAAGAAGAAGAAGAAGAAGAAGAAGAAGAAGAAGAAGAAGAAGAAGAAGAAGGAAATAAAGAAAGAATTCATGTATGGTGAACATTGCGTACAGGAACTGTTACGTCAAATACATACATTGATTATCAGTCTGTCCGGACACAAAACATAGACAAGGCTATACGATTGCGTATATTTCGGGTATTACACTTAGGCACAAACGAGTCGCGTTGCCGGTGGGATTTTGATTCGTCAAAAACAATAATAACCTTTTAGTCACAACTAGTGCTAATTTCGGAAATATTGGCCTTATCCTGTCGCAAATCTGTATAAATAGGAGAAACAAATTAATTTCGTCTTCAAAGTCCTAGTTTTACAGAACGAGCACCTCCGATCACACAATATTACTTAATTTTGTCTCTATTTACCCACCTTAATCTCTAATGCTAAAATTCTACTGCGTAGTTTGGCTAATCTTTATACAATTCTGCTTTCTTTTCTTGTTTGATTTGTCTATGCATCTTAACTTGGGCTTCTTTCATACGCTTGTTTTCTATTATGATATTTTCCAGGTCATGCCACTGTTTGTTATACCCGGTTTCATAAAATTTTCATAAATGAATTCAATATCGAGGGTATAGTTGCAGTATGTTACTAACACCAGTTTTGCTACAGTTACAATATTCCGACGCAAAGACCAGGGCCGGCGTCTTCAAAAATACCGAAGTCTAAGTTTCACTTAAGTCAAAGTCTTAGCCAATCTTTGACTTAAGTCTAAATTTAGACTTAAATATTTTCGAGAACTCCGATCCAGTTAATCTGTTACCCTGGATTTGAGGTATTCTATTCCAAACATGGTATCATTTAAATGTGCCTTTGATTTCTGCTTAATAAACAACCAATATACCCTTAATACCTAATGTTGCTTCTTCGCCTAAGTAACATTAGATGTACAATGTACATATCAAATCCAGTAATTGCTGCAAGACATCCAGATCATGTGCGAAAACGACTACATCATCTACATAGAGAAAAGTGTATGATTTTCCAAAGCCCACATAAGTTCCTATTAAGCACTTTACCACATATTTTTCGTATCAAGAAAAAGAATGAGATGTTCCTTCCAGTGAAGGTTTAACACAAAAACCTTCACCGATAGAGATGCTGTAGCCGGCCACGGGTTTAAAATACAGCTTACGATATGTGTTATTTTCAGATACTTCTTCAAAGTGGATTACGAGAAAAACAGTCTCCCACATCGCCTGTCTTGTAGAAAGCGTTCCAAAGTAAATACAGACCCCTGGGAAAATGTCATTTCAGCGGTCGAAACAAAGTTAGCATAACCCCCATCCACTCGACACAGACTTTGGCCTCCGGGCTTTTAGAGGGGATTGAACGAAACCAATTTGAACAAAATGGCGGCGTTAGAAAGCTCCTTGAACGCTGAACAAGGTCATTGGTTCGCTCTCTCTTAGACGGCGTCACTGGCAGCCTACTCCGTAAGAAAATCCCGAACTGTCTCCAGTGCAAATGAGTAAAAAAAATCTCACATGGATCAGAACAAAGCCGTTAAGGATTCAACAGTGAAATGGAAGATATAATGAAGAATAAAGTTATTGGTTAGAGTAAAGTGCTTAGTGTGTTGTGGATTTTGTATCTAAAAGACAGGTGGTGGTTTTGTGACCAAAAATTCATCGAAAGTGGACAGAGGTTTTGTAATGTTACTATAATTACGGTGTCCTTAGTCCACAATCCGAGTGAGAATGGATGGGATTTACGTACTAGAACAATGGATAGGAAATCTATTTTCCAGACATTGAGGCAGGATGATTTTGGCATACAGTATTGTTGTTTTCCGCCTTTGTTTTATTGCGTTTAATGTGCTATTCTGGGCCCAGTATGTTTATATATATATATATACATATAAAATGAACAGTTTAAGTAATACACATGAGTTATTTTGTTTACGTAGTATAAATTTCGCCTTTGTGACGAACTTCGGTAAGAGCTACATTGTAACTCTATCGTAATTTTGTTGATCTCTTTTAGGAATACAGCACGAAGCATAGAAACTACCATCATGGCTTGGTTCAACACCAGCAACAGCACAGCGACCACTGACGTCATGTCAACGGAGAACGCCACAAAGGAAGTTTACTGGTACAAAGGACACGAACTTCCGGCACCGCCGGGGGACTATTCCTGCGTGTTTACGGAGGAGTCAGAAGAGGTGATCATGTCGTATAAGGTGTTTGTCTTCGTCTGCGTAATCTTCATCGTGATCGGTTTCGTTGGGAACACGCTAAGCCTGTTGGTGTTCTCTGGACGAGAGATGAGGGGCAGCTCATCCAATGTCTACTTGCTGGTACTAGCGCTGTCAGACTCCTTCTATCTGGTGAGCGTCATCTTCACCAAGATCCTTAAACCCCTGAAGTGTCTGTATTTCCGGGAAACGCTGGTGGATATCCACGACGAGTATGACTTTCTGTGTCGCTCCTTCCAGTACCTTCAAGATTTTTTTTCAGACTACTCCACCTGTTTGATCCTGGCGTTCACGGTGGAGCGTACTATAGCGGTGTACCTCCCCATCCGCTACAAGGACCTGTGCACGGTGAATCGAGCCCGGTGGTCTTGTGTGATCATCGGCGCGGTTATAGCGGTTTTCATAGCCCCCTACCATTTCCTGATGATCGGGGTGATGGAGGTGTATCACGTCTGCGTCATCCTGACCTGGTACAGCGACGAGTTCTCCACCCTGTACGTCGTCGAGTCCATACTGTTCAGGATTATCCCGGTGTGCATTATAGCCATACTGAACATCTTCATCATCGTCAAAGTCACGAAAATCGCCAAGGCCTCGAAGATGCGCAAGAGCAGCGGACCTGGAGCCGCGTTGCCATGCGCAGCGGCGACCAAGAGGAGCAAGAAAGAAGACAAGAACTTCCAGCTGACCCTAATGCTGATCATGGTCTCCAGCAGCTACGTGCTCCTGTACATTCCAGTTCTGATAACCTTCATCCTGCAGAAACTGGAAAATTCTGACATTATTTCCAAGCAAGGCGATGCTTTACTGATGGCCTTGAACTATACCAGCTGCCTGTATGTGTCCGGCTTCGCCATTAACTTCTTCCTTTACACCCTAAGCGGTCGGGTCTTCCGCGACCAGCTACAGCACTTGCTCTGCAGAGGGTCCTCTCAGGAAATGCGGAATGGGTACATGAGAACGGGGCACACTGTCGCTGCTGACACACCGATGTGAAATTCCGGTTGGACCACCTGTCGCAGCGACCGCGTAACTTCTCTGGTTTAGAGAGACTAATTTAACGCGACAATTGTATCTATACAACATAACATACATTATATACCTGTTACCACGACAACTGTGGAGCTAAAGGGGGTGTATGTAACTGTCAAATATCCGTTGTATTCAGATCTGCGCCTGGTGTCATAATTGGCCGCGTCTCATATATTAATTCACCCTCCAGTATTTATAAAATGGCTTTTGTGTGATTCTTGTGGCGTATTCACACGTGCTGTGGGGTGATTAATCACCATACTTTGGGGTAAAAGCTAACAAAAGCTACCCATGCCTATAACTGATTGGAATATGTCCGCAGTTTTGCACACCCTAGTGAATAATAAGGACGCTTATCTAACACTTTACTCGAACGCATCGCCCAGTGTTTGATGACATCGTTGTTACGTTTACGTGCATTGAAAAATTTAGTCAGGTATTGTTAAAAACACCATTCCAACAGGGCCATCAACGGGATTAAGGGTGTCATAAAGGCTGTAGGTATAGTTGGCAATTATTAGGTCCGATAAAGTTGTGAGGCTTGGGCATTCGAGCCATCGGACTAGCAAGAGCACTTTACTCATAATTAAGGATAGCATTGGGTTTAATCCATAGCCTACAAAGAGGCAGCATCAGCATTATTTATTCCGTTATAAAAAAGACCATTTAAGAATCGTGTTTCAAGTTGCATGCTTTAACGCTTCTCAAATTCATAATGACTCGGAAAATCGATCACGCCATATAGCCCGTAACAAGCAATCGGTAAATCGACCCGGTCCTAACCGAAATACACAAATTGAGCAAATAATACGGAGATTGGATGCGTTGGTTTATGATAATGCACGCAGTTTTATTGGGACAACCGTGCTGGTTGTAGTCAAAGTGGATCAGGTTTCCTCTGCGATCTAATTGTCATTTCTTGGCTTTGGTTATGGCATGAATTTATTGTCTACCGCTTCATAAGCTTTCTGTGCAATCTACATCCATCCGTCATACTTTATAAAATCTGGTGTCGCCACATTTAGATCACTCAGACTTTTCTACAACGTAGATGTGAATCAATGTAAAGAATATTTCCATATTCGGTATTACAGGACCTATGCTAAAGCCTGATAGCTGTAGCCTGAGCTTGATGCGCATATAATCCTTGCGACTGTCGTTTGCGACTGTCTATGCGAGGACCGCCATTTTGCTGGGGCCAGATGGTGTATGGTTGGGGGTTGGCGGAAGGCCTCGCTTGCATATCCCCAAAATGAACTACAGTAGGAAAATGACCAATTTACTTGTAAATTCCTCACCAGATGTGCGAAGATGTGCCCTTTATTCGCTTTGACAGTCTGCCAGGCACCTATATGGATATCGCTAAATCAATAGGCAATTTCGTGGAGTCGCTCTTTCCGGAAGCCAGGCGGCATACCCGACTTCCGGAAGCAAAGATCAACTAAACTCTTTTGACAAACGCAACTAAAAGGGGGACAGCGTTATCGGCCGAGAATCCGACCTCACGTGCGATATCGACAAAAGTTGCTTCGAGGTCCTGACATTATTATTGGCTAGAACAGAGCTTTAATATAAAGCACTGTGCCCGCCCAGAGCTTGTGGAATTGCGCATCTGAAAAGCCGATGCGTCGTGAAAGCCGATGCTTTGCTTATTTATGCAAGACTGAGCTGAATGATAAAGTGAGCAGTTGATCCTATATCCTAATCGAATATACATGTATACTGCACCTTTTCTTAAAACAAAGAATGCAATTGGAGTTGTGATATGTTCGAAAATACCCGGGGAATGGACGAAATATACAACAGAAGACCTGTCTACGACTGTCATATGTAGCACAGCGTTTGATATGTTGTTCTGTTGATATGTACACACAGGTTTTTTTATGGGATGTTTGAACAAGCGTGTTAAAAGAGAATATTATTTGTCTCTGGCTGGAATTCATTTATAATCAATCTTACTCTGCACTGTCGTTTCGGGGGAACTTCACTTACTGAACACATCACGCTATTCGGAATACTATCGATGAAAAAAAAAAAAAATAAATAAAACGCCGTTCTCTCCGCATAAACCATACCTTAGTGTTTTGTTTGGAGTGAACTGGTGAATTTTTGCTGTTTACAAACAGTTTAGGATAATCGCGAGAGCAGTCGCTTGTAGCTGTCCGTCTGTGTATTTGTAAGCGTCCAGTTTCTTCTTCACATCCGCCAGTAGGTTAGGGCCTCCTGTTATATTAACAAAGGGGTCGCCCCTAACATCACTGCGAGCGTCGGGAAATACGGGTGACATGTACAGCAAGAATGTATGGTATGGTTGGATATGACGTCACTGTGATGTCACACTTGGTCGGATGCAAAACAAAGAGTTCCTGTACAGCATATTCTTACGCTAAATGTCTGTGCAATAACCTTAACGCGTCCGCACGGGAAAGGCGATGTTGTTTGTGTAAATATTCACTTCATCAATCCAATTTGGTGTATCATTTTTAAGACGATCCACTGTCAAGCGGCAATTTGTGCACTCGATATGACAGGGCCATTTTGCAAACAAATATGTTTCACCATGTTCTTAGGATTCCCCTGCTGATGTATCTCGTATAGTCCTATTATCGCCCAAGCTAGGAACGCAACGTATTTGAAGAAAATGACTGCCCAAATCTTGCGTAAAAAGTTTACACTGCAAAAAATGCGTTTCAACGGCCAAGTCTAATTATGGTACGATGCCTTATCATTGCGATGTGCTACACTTCACGGTCACTACCACGAGTCTTTCATCTTACCAGTGACGCTGTCGTAAACCTTCCTTTCAGGAACAGACGTCTCTCGATTGTCAATTTTTATGTTTTTGTTTTCCTGGGCTGTGCAGCAAGTAATTTTAGCTATCAACCCCATCAATGCAAAGTGAAAAGCTAGTCATAACCCAAAGCCTGGCCATAATATTGGTTTAGCACAGATGAAATCTTACGGTTGGTAATGCATGTAGTGAAGATCCCCCGAAACGAGTCGTCGAAGTTTGTGTGCGTGGGTGTCTTCTGATATCACGTCATCACGTTTGGGGTATAAAAATGTATGACAAATGATTTAACTACGACGAGTGAAATTACGCCAATATTGGTGTCGCATAACATTCAGTGTAACAAATATTATAGCCTGGAGAAACGTGTCACGAGAATATATAAACCAGGTGTTTGTCGGGTCTCTATACATCGTCACTGCGTCGTACTGCAGACGACAATTAGAGACTGCCCTGAATCAAACCGCCTATGTTTCAATGCATTGCATATCTGTAAGCTGTTTATCGGAAATAAACGTGGTCGTGCAAACTGCTTGTTTTTTTTTTCAGGGTGAATCAATCTCTAGACACGAACTTAAGGTCACTAATCACCTTGGTAACCAGTCTTTTCCATACTCGAAATCCGGCTTGGACTTCTTAAAAAAGGATTTTTTTCTAACTAAACCTCTCTGTACCATGGAACGATATGGGGCGCTGATTCTACTAGGATATTTATTGGCGACACACTGGGACGGCTGCTTCAGCCTCTTGTCCTGCTGAATACATGGCACAGGACGTGGGAACCAAGGCGGCCCTGGAATACAGAGCAGATTGTTACAGGCCCTGGCTTACTCTAATTCACAGATCCCTGAGGATCGAACAAGAAGAGTAAAAATCTAGCTCTGAAATCATTTCCTGTCCATTTCTAGATTGCGAGGAGATAGTTAACGTCATTACAAAGATTGAGAGGAATTAGTTAACGTCATTATCAATTACGCTGTCAAACCTTTTATTTTATTATTATTTTTTTTTGCAAGAATTCTCCAAGTCAACTAGGTCCCATGGGGTTTAGTACGTCTTGTTGATCCCCGGCCTGACATTTCCGTTCCCGGAGAAAAGTTCCCATAAGTCAACTTAAAATCAACTTAAGTTCAGTAATCACACTGGGAGCCGTTGTATTTTCCGTGTTTTACTAGTATTGCACTTGGTGTTTTTCGAGAAACGGGTTTTAGGGGTCAGGTTTACTGTTCAATGATGTTCCGTGTACCATTATCCTCTCCCTCGGCACTGCACAGCGCTAACGATCCGGGATTCGGGAGTAAAGAGAGCGGATGACAGTCG
>JAAUYG010060688.1_pt1 | contig 11317 bp, 9 predicted proteins | sample 7278091 | NCBI WGS metagenome assembly JAAUYG01 (sample SAMN14350201, study PRJNA611818) | marine sediment metagenome | isolation source: surface marine sediment (0.6m) | place: French Polynesia: Moorea | collected 2018-08 | reverse complement strand
TTTCATCAAATGACAACCCACGCCTTTGCCGCAAGTTGGGTAATTACACTGTCACCCAGCACAAAAGTCGGCTTATTGACTCGCCGAAAAATTGGAGGTCTAGCTTCGGAGATGACTTTTGTGTTTTGGCATTATTCAGTTTTTACCTCGTTTTAAGGCCTGCACGCTTGGTGCCAAAAATTTATGGCAATGCTGCAAAAAGGCTAACCAGCAATCATTCAACACGTAACATACCCCTGGCCACAGACAAAGCCTGGAGAAAAGCTGGCCAACGCCGCAAATAAATCACGCTTTAATCAATTAAGGCAGCACACAATCAAACCCTGGGCAAGATCGGTTCGCTTTTGGCAAGTGCTTAAGTGGCTTGCATCTTTTGCAAACTGTTGAAGGCGAGGAAAGCAAAGCAGGCTGCGGCAAAAAATATTGCTTGATTTACAAAAGAAGGGAAACTTGTCCTTCAATAGTTGTGCTTGATGGATAGAAATAATGCCCACTAAAGGAAGCACTGTCTAAATCCTTCGCTTGGATTGAAGGCATCCACTTAGGGCTGGCTGCAGATAGCATTCACTGGCCTTCAAGACTACTAAATTTACCATTTGAAGATTAATGCATTCGTCTTGTTTTATTCCATCCAAGTGACGCAAAGCTGAGATATCTCCACACAGGACCGCTGAAATGCCTCCACTCTCGCAATATTGATCCTCGCCAAATGTTAATCTTTTGATGTAAGATTTTCACTTAGTCTGCATCAAGTGCGTAAAAAGGCCTACCAGGAGAAAAGTACATGTGTGTGAAGGAAAATAAACCTGAATGAAAAACGAATTTCAAGAAGGCGGCGAGGCCCTAAAACAACAGAAGGGCACATGTCACCACGTGACACTTTTTGGCCACTGGCACTGCAGCCTAATTGGTTCAAATTTTCGACTGCCTCTTCAACTAATTTTGACAGCCCGAAATACCAAAAAAATGTGATCATTCAATTTGCAAAACATTAGGTTTTTTCTGAAATGTGAGCGTGAAATCAAATGGCAAAAAAATCAAGCGAAACGGCACATTTGAAAGAAAAAACTGTAACTAAACTCACCTTTTTTCCGACAATTTTCATTCCACAATTTTTAATCCTTCTCTCAAGGGCAGCTGGTGGAGAATGAAGCAAATGTTCTCCGAAAACTGTTGTTGCTACTTCTTTTGAATTGATTAAATTTTTTTGAAAAAGACTTGGTGTCATAATTCTTCATGGTTTGATGCAACTAGCCATGACTTCTGCGGCGCGGCTGAAACTATGTTTCTTTCTGTCACTTCCATCAATTGACCCGTTTTAATCCTGTGATTTATGTAAACTTATGACATTTGGCTTTCAAGACAATTTCCTCTCTTTTCCGTTCAATTTATTATCGTGCATTATAAATGTCTGTTGTATTTAAGTCACGATTGATGTTGCAAAAGAACAGGTTTCTGGCTACAAAAGTCCAGCAAAACAAGAAAAAAGAAAGAAACACAGATGTCAGACTTTTTGATTTCCATATAAATCTCTGTTCGACGAAGCAGCGAAAGCAACACATTTAGGAAAATTTTAATGGACTATGCTGACATTTTTCATACCAATGTGAAACAAATTTTTTTTTCTCAGAAATCGAAATTCTGGTGCCTTTGTAGACAAAATGAAACAGGAATTTTCGGGCAAGATGGTTCCACGCAACGGCCTGATGGAATTTATTCTCAGGCCAACCACTTAAAAAGACTTCACATTTGTCTGTTTTTCATTAGACATGCGGTTATTTACTTCCATTGTTTCGTGATTGTTCCTAGCAGGATGAAAAGTAGGTCAGTTGTTTCATCAGCGTCTGGAGATTGCCTCTCTCTGATATCAGGAACAAGGATAGGGAGAGTGCTAGATTCACTTAAATGTCCTGGGATCCTGTTATTGGACTCAAGCAAAACATGATTTTTATTGCAAAGATTTTGATCATCTGGAAAAATATGATAGAGATTTGACCCCGGTGTCTGCCTAGGGTCCACTTTTTGCAGTGTCTTATGACAACACTAACAACATGAGCAGTTTCATCAGTAAATATTATTGGCCCAGGGAAAAGGCTCCGGGATGATATTACCAAGATGGCTAGGGCCTGGTCCCTCTGGGGTATAAGGCATGAGTCGACACAACTATCGGCATAAAGAAGGAAAACAGTCCAGGAAACCCTTGAAAGGCAAGATAAATGCCTTGTTTTGCAATTGTGATCTGAAGCCAAGATCTGTAGTTGTGCTGTTTGTTGGCAAAGAAAGTAATACAGAAATCATATTCCAAAACACATTCCTGTCTGCAAAATGCTTGTAATTGCCCAAAAAGGATTTCATGTTGCATGTGAAGTTGTGACACTGTCTGGTCGTAAGAATGAGAAGAAAAAAAATTGAATCTTCATTTGCTGAATTTATTTCGTCTTCGAAGCAGTGTATTTTTTATGTTGTTTCGTAATTTTTGTCATCCACAGTTCCGGGGAATCATTTCTTTCTCGTTTTTGTTTGCTTTTATCAGTGTGCTACCATTTTCGGAGCCTCTTTGGTTTCACAAGTCTGAATCAAACAAACCACCATCCTGGCTGGCATTTTTTTCCAGGACCAGGATTTGGTGAATTCGTGATTGCGAGCCTCTCTGAGAGAATTGCATTATTCATAGCCTGATATTGCTAGCCATTCAAGATATCCCCGCATAGAAATCATCTCATTACATAAACATGCCAGCAAATGACTAATGAAACGCTAACTAAGTTTCATCCCCTAATTTGGAGTCCACTGAGACCCAATTTGATTTGCTAAGCTGTAATGAGCGGCGAAGCCTCCCCCTTGTATTAGAGCAGATGAGCCCTTCTGTTATCCAAGTGGTCCTGGTTGGGTCCTGAGCATAAGGGATCCATTTGAGAAACCAGATGTCAAATTATATTCTCTCCCAAACCACCAAAACGTGACTGTTCATAACTTTTGAACCCTTATTAATTTTTGGACATCGTTTGCCGCTAACAACGCCTTCGATGTAAGAATGAAATGCAAACAAAAAATGAGAAAATGGCCAAAACAGAAGAACCAAGGGAAAAATTGCAGCTGACGCCACAAAAGTTCTTTTGGGTTCTCCCCGAATGACACCTTGCTGGCAAAACGAACTTTTCGAGTGGAAACCAAGGACCTATTGTTTCTCTTCCGTGTTTCCCTCCTGTTGAAGTTTCCATCCTGAGTATCTTGCAGCTGCAAGCTTGCTCCTGCAGACGGTTTGCCTGTGATACGAAGGGAGAAACAGACCAACATGGCGCTGGATTCAGGATAGCCCAGATGGATTGCCCGGGCGATTGGCAACACCACCCGAGTTTTGGAAAGGGTTTTTCTTTGCCTCAAACGAAATCGCCTTTGAGAATGTTCATGGTGGGAATGATAAGCGGGCAGTAAGACAGAGTTTGGCTGTAAAGACTGTGGGTGAAGAATGACCCTCGCAATGAGTATTTTATGCTGGTGGCTGATTTGTAGATCCACTTGTCTTTCCGACCTGCCACACAACTCAGGCCAGCTCACTTCAGACCTTTCATTTACCTTCCAGAAGCAAGTTGAAAAATGGCACTTGATGTCTGTGATAAAATCAAGCTGGGAAACAGCTAGTTTTGATGGCCAAGCAAGGGAGGCTTTAGCCTTTACATCATAGTTATGCGATAGGATGTAATGTTTTTGGCATTTCTTGTGATTAAGTTGCAATGGAGTCGAGGCAGCCTTGCCCTCTCTTGGCTTGTTCTGGCGTGTTCTCTGCCTCTATCTCGTGCTTATGATGCACGCAGATTGAGATTAACATCTCCCTCTTGGTGGGGACGACTCCACTTGCAGAAAATATGTGGTAAGGTGGAGGAGTGATAACCCGGCAATAGTACGAATTCACAGGAGCACTCACTCACTCGCAGAAACTCAAACCCACATTTTATTTTCTTATCGCGGCTTGGCTTGATGCTCTGTCAGATGACTCAGGATGGCTCGAATCTCTGTCCCCCAATTTTGGTTTATCTCTAAATGTACCCAGGCATCTATGTCATGCCACTGCAAGATTTGTGTCCCGGGGGTTGGGGCATGGGGTCCCTCCAGGGGTGGAGTTGTGCGCCAGACATCATCAGACATAGGTCACAGCAGGCCACACACACCTAGTGCTTCGGAATGACAGCGCAGGAAGCACTCCGTGCACAGAGAGGCTTTACCCAGCAGAAGCCGTGCTCCTGCAATCAGCCGCGAGTCAAGAAGTCACAAACAGGAAACGCACTCAGGTGCTTTTCCATAGATGGGGAAGGCAGAAAGCCATGAGAGGGCAAACACACGAAGCGCTGTGTAGGTGAGGCGAGGATTGTCGCATCAGGCACCCGAGCGCAATCCAGTCATGTCCCTTCCTTTCCATCAGCGACTCATTTCCCCTCTGCAGGTTGGGTGTTGGATCATAGGTGCCCAACCCAACCTGGCTGTGCAGATACAGGTGCACCTTATGCGGCTGCATGGCAAAAGTTCGACTCGTTGCCCACAGGGGAAACTGTGAGGCATGCAGGATATGAGCTGGATGTGCATACAGAGCACATCACCTCAACAACCAGATCACCAGGTCCCCAGTGCCTTTTTGGCTGATATCATTAACTGCAGAAAAGATCTGGGTTAGGTAGGCAGCACGCACCCCGGGGGAAAGAAGGTTACCTGGGATTGGGACCCAGATGACGGGCCCTTCTCCCGGGGCCTGGCGCGGGTGATTAGCGACGTGGCGACTCTGTCCCCGACATTTCCAACTTAATCACCCCGACCACATCGGTAAAAATCCTCCCAATTTCAAAAAGGAATTGCAAGCAGCACAGAGTAAATCCCTTGTCCGCTATCCATTACCGCATTGCATCAAATCTGGCAAAATTATCATATCTCCCGCATGCACATCCACGACACCGACTGGCCTCCGTCACCCGGCCTCGCCGGACCCGTCGGACCTCTGGCCCCTGTCCCCGGCAGCCGGGACCACGGGACCACCTCGGACCACCCCTGTACAAGCAAAACTACAGCGGCTAAACCCTACTTTACTCGACGAGGCTCACTAGTGAATCACGACAACCAAATCCAGGTGAACTAAATCAGGACAGATTCATCAACTTTAATGCCCCGCCGCGAGTGATCTGCTATCTCCGTGCCAGGGTCTGTGTCGAAATGTGTATCCTTATTCCAATGTACGCCCCACGTAAAGCTCCCATAAAAAGGGAAATGACTTCGAAGGCCAGAAAAGTTTGCAACTTTGAACCAAAGTGCCATGCCTGGAGTTAGTCATTGGTGCAGATGCCTCTGCAAGAGAGATTTGGGCGCAAGCTGCCTTTAAGGGACGATGAAGCCAGAATTCTACGTGCCGTGAGCAGAACTGCGCAAGCAAAACGTGAACTTCCTGGATCAGACTCAGAAAAAAAAAGAAGAAAATTGTCACGACATCTCTTTCTCTCAGTACCATCGCGTGTCAATGCTAAAAACATTGAAACACAAAAGGTTTTTTCCCACGGAAAGTCAGTTTCGTAACCTTTTCACTCACCTTGAAATTTGACACTAATGAACTCCGCAATTCAAGAGATGATAACTGCTGATTATCCTTCCGAAGAGATAACTGGCTTTTTTCTTCGCAACGACCAATATTCAAATGCAACCTGCTAATCAGCCCTGTAAAACTGCATTGACCGTCACTCAGATGTGTGCTTCCAGCAATCCTTCAAAACGGACCGTAATAACAGTTATGCACAAAAAGAAAGCGCTTCCATTGGATTCAAAAGAAGCGAGAATAAAGGGCTTATCACCTGTCCAGAGAAGTGTATTAATCAAGAGATATGTCGAATTCCAAGAGCCTCACCTGACTAAAATTGGCTATTAGCATTGATGACCTTCTTGTCACAAGATGCCAAGAGGTTGTACCCTTGGTTCTGCGAACCTTTTAAGGCATAACAATGTCCCATGGTATGTGTTGCCTACCAGGAATACCATTCAGGTCATCAAGCATCTTCTTCTGCATCAAATAGATGCTGAGGTGACCCTTCCCGCTATTTCCTTTCTGGTCCAGAAATTGTTCTTTCTTTGGACGGGGACGAAACAACACTGGGCTTTTCCATTTTGAATTTTCCATTTTGGGGACAATTATATGAAGTTGGTCAACAGGAGTGTCACAGTTTTGTGTCACATCCTGAAAGAAAAAGAGGAATGGAGAGAATTGTGAAAGTCGAACTGTCGTGAAGGGAAAATAAAGCACAACAAGAGGCATAAAATTTCTCATCTTATCGTAACATTGGACAGCAAATTCATGTACATATTACAAGATTGGACGATGATCCGGGCACATAAGTCATATTCCCCTGCTTGTTTCGTTTCCTGGAAGTACCCGCCATGTATGGAGCAAGGTACCACGCCACCTTTGTGCCCTTGAGTGTCAACCAAACCTAATCCTGTTCGACACTTGGACGCCAGAGGTCGGGCTGGGTCAAGATGGTCACCTCTCTCCCTGCTGGGCCACTATGTCATACTTTGTCATAACTTCCCACATCGCTGCAACTATTTTAATTGAGCAAAATGCACGTGCTCGCATTGCGGAATGCCTCGCAGTGACCTTGGGTGATGACCTCCTTTTTGAAATCACATTTGATTTCACCCTCGCAAGAAATTTTGCTGGTCAAGTGACAGAAAACTTAATTAAATGGAGAACCCACTCGAAGGAACCCCATCTTCCCCACAGATTTCAAATATTTCAGACATGAAAAGTGGTCCCTTCACCCAAACGGAAAAAAATCCATCTTTCAAATCTTGACAGATAAATTTTCCATTCCTGAGAAGCAGAGTAAAAATTGCATTCGGCATTCTCCATTCCAAAGATCTTTTTTGCTTGTATATTTGTCGTTAGAACTCCTGGAACAACTGTCACAAAGCACTGATCACTGAGTCTACAGCAACATTGCTTTTGTTCCTGTTGAACAATTGTTTTGGTCTCCCGTGCGGTGTGAGAGTCCTGCATGTCACCTGTGTCATCCTGTTCATCCAGGTTGAAGTAAGTTCATTAACACTGGGACTGACCCTAGTCTTTTATTAATGAAGCTGCAGGGACGGAGTAGTTAATCAGAGCAGCTGGTGTGCGTGATTTAGGGAAGCTGGGATTTAATGCTTGACCTTATTAGGCCTGAGCCAAAGTGACAGGTACAAGACAAAGTTGTTCACTGTGAGGAGATTGTGGGGATATCCTGAAGAACAAGAAAATAGGAGTCCAAGCATTGCTATACTGAACGCAAACTGCAACTGAGATTCTGCAAAAGATGACTGAAACGAAGATGAACGCAAAGGACATGTAGAAATCAGTGATGCTAACAAAGACAATGAGACGATGATTTTTTGTTTTCTAATTGTAGAAATGGCGTGATCAGAAGTCGACGTCCAAGTGTCACTTGGTGAGTTGATTTTTATTTTGGTTTGTAAAACACAGAAGAGACTAGCTGCGGCATCCTCCAGAAAAGTCCGAACAATAAATCTTATGAAAGTTTGCAGCTTCCCGAGGGCGTAAAGTTGCTCGTTGACGCCCAAGGTGAAATCAAATGTGGTTACATACTGAGATGAGATGCACTAATCTTTCATCTTGACTCAGCGACTCCTGCAAATATTGAAGTTGAACCCTCGCCTTCGCTTATCAAACCCAAGTATATAATAGGACTCAAACCTTTGAAATGTACAAGCTGCCACAGGCGCCTCACCAAAAGAGGCATGTGCACTTTCTGATCTGAGGGAAACACCTTTGTGTTGACTGCGCAGAGGAAAATACCAGCAGTGTACACAAATATTTAATTCAGACATCGGAAGCAAGAGTTTGTGTAAAGAAAGAGGCCGCAGACAAATTACAAGTGTGAATGAATCCAAAAATGGTTATGGGTGAAAAAAGTTCCTCAGAAGCATTATGTTGCCTCCTTGAAGGAGAACAAGGCCAGAGTTCTGCCTGTGACATAAGAACTTTTACTTGTGACTGGTTGACTCTCTTGGATAACACACGAGGATCTCACAAAGTAATTGCACCAAATTGCTCTTAATTTGTCTGATGCCTGTCCCCACTGAACCACATGGCCTCGGGTAGAGACAACCTGATTGTGGGCTACGTCGCTCTTCACCTTCCAACTCAAAGACTTGGCTTTCCATTTGCCAAGCTTGGCTTCTGATGTCATCACAGGGCCTGGGTGACCTAACCCAACTTCCCCACCAACCTTAATTTCCTGCAATGAAATTACACCCGACATACCCACGTAAGATACCTCTATCCATTAGATGACAGTAATTTAGCCTGAGGTTACAGAGATCAGCAAATTGGATACAGAGAAGCCAACTAAAGCTTTTACCGCCTTTATCTCCTGAAACTTGTGCGAGGATGTGGCGTCATTTACTGTGTAACGAACCTACACCGCAGCTTCTATTGTGTCCCTAGATCGGAGTTGTTGCCGCTTTTAGGTTGCATAATTCATCCGATGCACTAAATTTCCAAAATACATGAGGTTTCTGCTCGTTTCACAGACAAATACCGTTTCGTTTCATCATCGATCTGTAGGAAACTGAGCACCAGAATTGTATATATTTCTTGGAGTGGCTTTTGGAAGCAAAAGTCGCGTGAGGCCAAAAGACAAGCAAAAAATTTAAGTCGTGAGATGTCAGAGTGCTTTCTGAGATGGAGACAGTCTTTCGAGGAATTGCAGCAGAAAAATAAACCTTTTCCAGGAGAGGCCAAAAAAGACTGATCTACAAACGCCGGATAACTGAGCAGCTTATCTCACCGCTCATCGCAGATGGAAAGAGATTAGTTGAGAGATCCAAGTCTTGTTTATCCCTCTGTGTACCACAATTGTTGATAGCAGCCAAGACCTTTGATAAGGAGTCGCTGGCCTCATACTTTGTAGCTTCTGTAGGTGAATGCACTCAGCGTCAAAACACGGATCAGTCTTCAGGGTACGATACTCCGTCTTTCTTTTCCATTGAATCCCCATTGCAAATTTCACCTGGGGAACCGTACGCTGACCGCTGTTTTTGTCATTCTGTTTCTTGTTTCTGCTCATTCCTGCAAATATGCTCATACGCGTGAAATTCTACTCCCAAATAAACGTTTCATGCCTAATGGGGGAAGTCACACACTCTGTGGAAGCGTCTGAGACATTTTCACACTTCCAAATTGTGGTCCATCTGGGATGGACGATTCTCACCGTGCGTTTTCGTGAGCAACGTCAAAGATTCTGACAAATGTCAGCCAAAAAGACCAATGATTTCACACCTGCAGTGAATCACTGAATGCTGTGGGAGGATTTTTGCTTCTTTCTGGCAGTGATGAAACAATTTCAAAAATGGAAATTGACACGCAAATTGTTATGCCACTGTTTTCATGTTTTGAAAAGAAAAATCCATGATCTGGAGCTTTACGGTCTCAGCAGCACACGCGTGGAGAACGTACAACACCTGAAATTGAATTTGAGGCTTGCTAAGCTGTGAAAAGAATGTCCCATGTCTTGGTCTGGTGCAGTGGTAGGTGGTTGCGCAGCAGTATGTTGGGAGGTGCTACTTGTACATAAGGTGTGTGCTTCGCTGTGGAGTTGCAGTCTGTTCTTGGACAGGGTGTGGTGCTCACCACAATCTGCAAAGCCAAGGTCCACCAATTCAACCCGGAGTACCAATGGACGTGGATGTTTGGAGATGGAGACCAAAGAATCAATGTGTTTTAAAACGAATTTTGGTTTGTCATATTTTGATGCTTGATTTAATTTTGTTCAGTTATGGTGTGCACTTTTAACTAGAGAAACCAATGTTTTTAGCTTTTCTGTTTGCAAGAAGGAAGTATCATTCACTCTTTTTGAAGTTTTTTGTGTGCAAAAGTGAAGGATAATTCTCAGGTAGTTGAGATGTACTCAGTGGGTATCGTCACGGACTCAGCACCAACAGCGTACGCGTCTTCCATTTCAAATACATTCGCTTGTGGGATGAGAAGCTTTCTTCGTCCCGTGGGGTGAGAGTATATAGCTGTATGGGTGAGAGGCTTTGCTGCCACCTTGTGGCTGGCGCAACAAACGTGGAGGGTGCGTTGACGTGAACCTGGGTGCAAATCGCTATTGCTCGGGACCAACAATGTTTACACGACTTGTCTAATCTCCCCACAGATAGAGGCAAAGCATTTTTTATAAGTGAGAGGAGATTGTGTTTCTCACATGGCGACGCTAAGTGATATAACATTGGCATTGTTTACACAGCGTGTACGCACGTTGATCTCTCCAGGCTGGGGCAACGCTTAGCTCAAGTGGCGTAACACGGAAAGCCTACACCTCACCGTGTAGATTACTCAAGGGGGTTGCTTGCGTACGATGGGGGGCTCGACTTTCACTTCCAGCCCTTCTGTAAGCGAACAAGAGGGGTGAAGCCAAAGCGCTGTGTTAGTGATATGAGGGTACGGCAGCAGACAGGGTTCATAGCCCGGAAAACAGAACAATAAGTTCTCACCTGCCTGTCAACGCAATGAAACAAATGTAGACGGCAGACTGAATCAAAAGTTATTCTCAAAACTACAAAAGAGTCCTTTCAGGAGCAAAAAAAACAGCTCAGAAAATTGTTGAGTTTTTAAAAAGCGACATGATGCGACATGACTTTGTGTCACAAGTCATCCAATGTCAGCCCAAAACAAAGGTTCCGCCAATTATCGGCAACAACTGGTACCTTCAATGAAAACACTACTGACAGGTACAAAACCATACATTATTTGCTCACAAAATAACAAAGAAAATCAAAAGAATAAATTTGCATATTTTCAAAAGTCAATGAAAATGTGTGCTACTTCAATGGTCATTTGAGCAGACGCATAGTATCAGCTGATCTGAATTGAGATTTTAGGTTTTAGAATGTGTTGGCGCCAAGCGTCCATGATGTTGCGGCGGCAAGAAGGTTCAAATATTTTCAACACATCTGTGATGAACAAACAGCGCAATCTCTCACGAAAGACTAAGAAAGGACACTGAATATTCCAGGGATGAAGATATTGTTCCCTGGGAAAATAAAATACCGTGTGCTTTATCCCGGCGGACTGGAGTGTTGTGACCCAGACACGCCAACTCTGACCAGCGGGTCGAGCAAGCCTTCCACGGAACGAGCAGCAATACAAAGAAGGGCTGCGTAGCCACTGCTGCCATTTTGCAGCCCATCCAGACTTCCTTCCTCAAAGCGCTCCCCTGCGCACTGTATGCTTCATTTCTCCAGAACAAGGTCTCCCAATTCATTTTATTTCTTTGCTTTCCGAGTT
>JAAUYG010021162.1_pt1 | contig 11318 bp, 6 predicted proteins | sample 7278091 | NCBI WGS metagenome assembly JAAUYG01 (sample SAMN14350201, study PRJNA611818) | marine sediment metagenome | isolation source: surface marine sediment (0.6m) | place: French Polynesia: Moorea | collected 2018-08 | reverse complement strand
AGTAGTAGTAGTAGTAGTAGTAGTAGTAGTAGTAGTAGTAGTAGTAGTAGTAGTAGTAGTAGTAGTAGTAGTAGTAATAGTAGTTTATTTTTCAACTGTGAAAACACATGCAAGTATTAATCAGAAACAACTATGCTTTTGACAAGCTTCTGTAATATAATACCAAAAGCTAAACATACCGTACAAGAAAAGAAAACATGAGAAATTCACAGTAGGTAATTCCTTATCGGTACGGTTGGTAACTACCAGAGGAATGTAAATAAATGGCAAATGAACAAAGATAAATGTATGAGAAAAATCCAAAAAGATGTATGAGAAAAAATGTAGAAACAAAAAGGTAGCTTTCCCCAAAATTTGGCGTTAAGTTGCTTGGCGGTTACTTAGAAAATGGGTTTACGGACGACGGGCAATGATAGTCTTCCCCAAAATTTGGCGTTAATTAGTCTTTAGTTCGCTTGAAGGTTTCTGAGGAAATGGGTTTCAAGGTGAGACGGACGCCCACATGATGACAGAAGCTCTGCTGTGCAGTAACACAAACTGAAAGAAGAGCTAAAATTGCGTTAGTCCTTACTATAAGCGTCACTGTATGAAAAGCCATCGGTAAGGTCTTTTGGATATTTCCGGCACCTGCTGAAAGTAAATTTGTCACGGACTTATGTCATTTTGATATGAAGTTGTAAAATAAGTCTGAGAGGAGTGTTTTTGGTGAATAATGAATAAAAGACAATGGCATTTTGATATGAAGTTGTAAAATAAGTCTGATGGGAGTTCTTTTGGTGTATAATGAATAAAGGACAATTTACAGCAATCTTTCCAATAACAGGTTGACTAAAGTCTGCTAGGACCTTAAACAAGTTGAACTGCACTTAAGAAAAATTATAGCTACCGGTAACTAATTAGACCACCGCTAAGATTTTAAAAATCACTTACTTTATAAGAAATATACGTCGGCCCAAACGAATGAAAACATTGCCCGCGAAATTCAAGAACGCACTAAATTTCCCGCCCTATTCCGAAACGTTGCACTGCCACCTAGCGACTAAATGAAAATGAAGGTCATGTGACATTGTATTGACAGCTGATTGGGTTATTGATGTCAACATCAGGGAAAATGGCAACTGGGGATGAAATGTTGCTTATCCTATGAACATAATTGGGACTATTGGCGCTCCAGTTAGGCTATTCTGTTGTTTTGCTACACTCTGCGTGAGAAGGTTTGTATAGAAATATTTTGCAACAAGCTATTTAGAATTTACTTTGCTCTACCGCGAAATCCTACCACTGACAGTTCTTCCGACCCGGGTCGTGAGACTGCAGTGCAGACAGTCCAGTGCAGCCGAGTCTAACGCGGCTAACAACTGTCTAACACTGCATGACTGAACTGCTGAAGTGAAGCACTAACCACTGAGGGCAAACACCGACTGTCACTCGGAAAGTCAACAGATCTGCCTCATGTCAGGATCGAGTTAGTGACAAGCTCACAGTTCATTTAGCCTTCTCCCTTTAACAGTGTCAGTGTTTAAAGTATGACAGTTTGGTAGTAGTAGTACTTACTAATTGTATAGTACATGAGTATACATCACATAGACTCATAGTCATACTTTAATAGTCCAGTCACTTGGTCACTAGCTGCTGGGAGTTGTATCTCCCTCCCTCCCCGGCTGTATACATAAGAAAGTGGGAGTAATTTTGAGTGCCTGTGTCATGGTTGCCGCAGTGCTATATACTCTGTCCCAGGCCCCACCAAGTCTACAGTGTCATTTATGCAGCTCCATTGATGAATCAGTTGGTTATCCGAGTATTGATGTTTTAGTATTTCTGTGCATAATACTGTGCTTCTATCAGTGACTGTTGCTTCTGTATTCATTATCTTTTTATTACATTTTTATTATTTTTAGTATTTTTATGTCTGAAAATCATCCCCCAACATATCTGTTGCCGTATGCAGTGGCATCATCACCGCATGATGCCTAGAATTCACCTCTACTGCTATTTATGGCTGTATACAGCTGCCTGTCAAGTCAAGAGTCATTACCGGTCCCACATGACCTTTGAATATGGCAGAAAATTGACAGAAGATAAAAAGAAAAAATAATTACCAAACACCACCTCTGGACATGCCACCCATTGCAGTGCCATACAACCATCCGCTACCGCAAAGTCTGCACATGTTTGCCCCAGACTACTCTTTCAACAATACCAGTAAATGAATCTAGTAAGGACTTCTATGTTATTGCTATTTAAATCTTCTGTGGCAGAACGGTAATCCACTATACCCAAGCACATCGCTCATTTAGCGCATTAGCGGTGTGTTTAGAATCCATATAGCAAAACATGACTATGACTGACTGTAGTGTTGACCATGTCATGTTACATGGTCTCATAATTTATAATTTTACAGGCATGTTACATGGATAATTCCTAGATTCGATCATGAGCCAGGTGAGTCACTAGCATCTATCACCGGGTTCTCATGTCAGGAGTAGTAGCTAGCATATTACATTGTGTGACACAATAAACAACACTCCAGACTAAATGCGTTCATTGTAAAAGAGTGTCTTCGGCCAAAACATGTTTGCCTGGTGAAGATATCATTGGGTTACTCATGACAACAGCTTGGTTCTCAGTAATCATGGTAATTGTGACATATACATATACGATCCTGCATATCACTGTACAGTGGTCCCTGCGATTTAAGACCCCTCTATTTAACAATTCCCTGCATTTTAAGACCGGATATTAGTGACACCACTTGTATATTTTCAGTATAAACATCCCTCGATTTTAAGACCACCATATTTTGCTGGCTAAATGGGTGGTCTTAAATCACTGGGATCACTGTATCATGTACATGTACCAGTGCTAATGATCCCCACCCACTGGGGCTTTAGATGATGAGTCATGTGTTAGCTTTAAATGTTCCTCTCTCCATGCCTTTCATATTTAGAAATATACAGTCATTTTCTGATATTTTTGCTCACTGAGAATTCAGTATTTTGCCAATTTAAAGCAGTTTCTGACAGGAGCATGTGTTCTCAATTGTATTGTACCCAAGTATGGTCTGCCACACATAACCATGATAGCTATACTAATCTGGCAAGTCCATCTGGATACTACATTTTACAGGATCGCGAACATAAAACCTAAGCACAACAGCAACTTTAATATACTAGTATATTGCAATGGATGTCTGTCTGCAGTGGTCAAATACCAATGGGATGTTTGTACAGTTAGATATTTTAAAAGTACAGCATGCACAGTATTAGACAAGTGTCACAATACCATTGGGTACTTTCGTATATAGGTATGTAAATGGAAACCTATCCCAAGTGCACTGTTAACATGGTTAACTATATTTAATTATAATTATGAGGTCCACAGTTATAACCTTAAGTCTTGTCACATGCTAGACCAGTCAGGGTCAGATTAAATAAAATATGATAAAAAAGAGTTTTAAACATGCCTATCACTTATACATGTTATATGCAGCATTAGTCAAGTAATATGGATCAGTGCTAATAATATATATGCTTTGAAGGTTAAAAGACCTTAAATCTACTGTTATATTTTCTAGCATATTTAAGAAATATAGAGCTATATATGCAATATATAAATATATGTTCAGAAACTAATACTGATACATACAAATGTTGTATGAAATATAAAATGACTTATTGAGTGCAATTATGTAAACATAACTTTGCTATAGCATGTATAGCAACCATTAAATAATAATGTTGTTATTACAAGGTAACAGCGTTTGGCTTGGTTGGCACGCATGATTGAAAGAACTAAACATGCTAAAGGTAATTCTGCATGGTCTGTGAACTGATATTGTGAAGTATTAAAAATGTTACAAATAAAGTGTATGCATCTTAACTAGAGATCTAACAGTAAATCAGTGGAGTCAGTAAATCATTGATTTCGGCAAATTCGGAGATTGTCATTTTACATTTTTGCAAATTATTGCATTGGCTGGAAGAATTAGCAAATATTAAAACCACCAGTGTCAGGCTCCTCAGCCCTTGCCTACATCAACCCCGGCAGTCAGCTGCAGTCATATTATATTAAGCTTGTTATAAAAGTTATAAAGAGTCATTGCAGTTTATAAATAGCATTTGGAATAACCATTATAATTCAGCTCTCCTTTACAAAAAAAATAAAAAATCTAAGTGACCTTGAATTTGACCTGTCAAGATCATCCAATCTTAAATGTGACTTTTATGCCTTCAGATTAGTATCTAATATGACTTCCTGTTAGTGTCTAGTAGTAGCCACATGCCATCTTTCACCTTTTAGCTGCTATAGATACTTAAAAAGTTTTCTCCTGTTGCTTATTTGGCCAAACTTTGGATCTCCCAGCCCCACCCTTTCTCAAAATCAAATTACTTCTTCTCTGAGTCAAAGAGAGAGCTCTCTAAAATGATGTTGATTGATCAATTTAGTTTTTGAGATATTTCATACAAAGGCATAGAGAGATGCACAAAATGAAAGTAAGACTTAATACAAATTCTCTTACTGTAACAGCACACATATAATGAAATTAATATGCAGTTCTTCAACATGTTCAATAGAGGGTTTTCTTTGCTGAAGCAAGCTCCAAGCACTATATATACCAGTATTTATATTACTAGTACCCCTGATAGACCTGCTCCTTTATTACCTGCTCAACTCAGTGGGAGAACACACCCGTAAATACATGCTTCAATCAAAGTGTCATGAGTTGTTCAAGAATATTTGACATCTCTGTCTATCACCAGGTACTCATTTACTGATACATAGCTGGGTAAACAGAGGCACCATTGTTATCAACCATAGCCCATGCAGCCCACATGGGAATGGGTTTTGATGTGCCAGCTAGCTTATGATGGATTCTAACCCATGGTCTTCTTGTTGGGAGTCTGCCATATGCTAACCATTTGGCCATGACATTCTGACTTCTAGATAGAATATACTGGAATGTCATGTACCGGTACTGTATGTGTTCTATAGATATGTGTTCTTGATAGAATTTAGGACATATAAACATGATATACCGGTACTGCAATCATATGAGTCTATAGTCATGGAACTGTACAATGTACATGATATAGCTTTGCAATTTCTTTGACAGTTGTTATCATGGTTATAGGCAAGTGTACCATTGAATTGACTCATATTACCAGGGTTGTATATTGAGTCATATTACTCATATATCACTGTACGGTCGAAAAGTCTGGAGAGCATAATTTTGTTGATTACCCCTCATCTTGATCGTGTTCATATTTTGACTGAAAATATGATGTATGTCACCTTGTCCATTGTTGCATTATTTTAATAGGATAATATTTATATGATCACCCAACCATGGAATCCTTTTCCTAAAGTGTTTCAGGAATTAGAACTTTATTTTTGCCTTACATTGTTGCATAAACAGGCGTTAGCATTTCGTGTAGCAGTAGACACATGGCACATGCATCCGTGTAGTGTTTCTGCATGGTGGGAAATCCTTAAATCTATGTAGTGAACTTAAGTCGTAAAATATGCAAGTTTCCCTGGTTGTCTGCATGCTCTATAAAAGTCTATATATAGGGTTTATTATTAGACCCCCCTCAAGAAAGTAAGAGCACATCTGGAGAACTACCTGGCCATCAATTGTTGCCATGACAACATTCAAGATTTGTCCAAGTTGCGGAAGGTCGCATATGTTCTGTAAAAATGATGACAATCAGTGATCAATGGGATAACGCAGGAGACCAGCCCCTGGCAACTGACTTTTAACATTCCAGGCACCCTACACAGTCCTCAAAACCCCCTTGGGGCAGAGGCTGGGCATTTGTTTGATTTTCTTGGGAAGAGCCATGAGAATTACAGGTAACACACTAGTGGTGCGTGCCTTGAGTCGCTAGTCACACAATGGTGTCGGATATTACCTGTGCATTGATTGGTGGTTTTTTTTCACGAGCGTTACAATAAATGAATGCCATGGCTCTGAGATTCTCTTACGTCGCCGCATATGTAGGGGAATGAATTTTCTCACAAAATCTTTGGTGCCGGTACTTACTAATAAGCACCAAAAAAGACAAGCAGATAAATTCTTCTCGAGTCTTTTATAGAAACCTTTGTCGGGAATAAATCAGGATTTAATTAAGTTGAAGTATGTTTAGCTCTTGCCTAGCGTTTTCTGTATCGATTGGTTGTTTCATATATATTTTCCTTCTGTAGACACAGGTTTATCATCATGATCATGGTCGTATGCTACAATGTGGTAGGGATAAAAGTGGATTTCTTTAGTTGTGTTTCCACAAGATGCATAAATGGGAAGTTGCTGAGACCTGTAATGTGAGTGAGTGCTCTTTTTAATGGGAAAAAAATTGCTCAATCACATAGGTTTTGGGAATTGACTGAAGAAATGTCATTGACAGCAAGCAGGCATGGTCCACTGCAGTGATACATGTATTTGATAAATGCTGCTATTTTGTCACATCAGATCAGTTGATATATTTTTAACCTGTAATTAGTATTTTTAACCTGTAATTAGGAAGTATGGCGTACATGAAATGGACATAACTTCTTCAGTAAAAGATATAACTATGATAATTAGTACTTCTATACCACAAAGGCATCTCAAAACACGTGATTCAATATCTCATTTGTAACATTACCGTTAATGGATACTTTCTCACACCCAAGAAAGGACCAACAGCCAATATGTCTTTTCTCTTACATCCTTTCTTCATTATCAAGTGCTATATCATGTATACAGTAGAACCTGTCTTGAAAGACCACTCCATTGGGCACAAAAATGTGGTCTGTCAAGACAGGTGGTCTCTGATGACAGGTTCAATTATATTGAAATGTAGGTCCTTCTGCCAAAAAAGTGTGGTCTGTTAAGACAGGTGGTCTCCCATGCCAGTGGTCTCTCAAGACAGGTTTCACTGTGTGCTGTGTTTGTCATCCATCAAGCTGCAGGAGGTTCAGCACGTGTTCTAGGTGCCCTCTAATAACCCTCACAGGACTACACATTTTATTTATTAGTGTACATACCGGTAGTTTTCAATTTACAATGTATGGCTATTTTTCATGTTATAAAACTGCTTTGAGGATTCCTTTCATCATCTTAAAAGTTTGTTGTCTGCCCTTTAATAAAGATCGGCATTGAAATTAGAGCTCGTTTCTTCAGTAGGGACATCACAATTGACATACGGTACCTCTAGACTTTGCCACACCCATTGCTTTAGCCATGTGATATGTTCCTCAGGTGCAACAGATTCCCTTTCTGAACTTGGCATGTTGAGCAGGTTTGGTTGCATCCAGTAAGTCAAGGATATTTCTCTGATTGCCATGGTTACTGGACTGCTGGTAGGTGTGTTTTTGTAACAAAAAAAAATGTACCAAATGGGTATTGGCTGTCTTTCTAGGTCACTGGTGTCACTTTTGCAGGCAGTAATACGCGGACACAATTTGGGTTCTGGCCATGGTATGAGAATTTAGGTGTTTGTCATGGTATCAGAAACAGTTACTGTTACTCGTATCTTGCATAGCATCTATAGATACTATTTTAGTAGATTCTACAATGACAACCATTCTTTGCTAACGTTTATGTTGTTTTCATTAGCGAAGTAGCAGTTTGAGCTGCTACTAGTAACTGCTGATAATTGCCTGCGTGTGCATTTTCACGCTTCCTACATATTTGTCACATTTGTGTCATGTTGACCAGACAGCTGGGTTAAGGTTTCCATCTTCATGATCTTAGCTGTTCATTAATTGCCATGTATCTGCTTTACAGTTCATGCCCAATTAATAGGAACTGCAGTGTGACCGGGTGGAGAGGTCCCTGTATCCTGTCCAGAAAAGGGCCACTGTGAGCCTGGCCACATATCTCAGCTACATGTAGCTACAGCCATTGATTAGCAGCTAGCTATACCCAAGGCCTGAGACCTGGATGCTGCCGACTGGCAAAATTCAATATTGTCACACCCACATGGTTTTCTCAATCTAACAATTTTCTTGTCACTTTATCCTGTTACTGCAGCTCTGGTGGATATGCCATTTGTTGTTGCCGGTTTTGGAGTCTAAAATTATGGTGTCCCGGTCCTCAAGTAGGTCTCCAGTGGCATCTAACTGCTCTCTCTTCTGCCTGGCACATGTGGTATAAGACCTTTGCAGGATGGTGAGGCATGAAAGATGATGGTGGAAGCAGCAGTAGGTAGAAGGGGTGTGATGTGGAGGGAAAGGGGAGGGGGGTAGGTCATCCCATAGTTCCATTCCAGAGGCACTTAATACTTTTGGCCAGGAGAAGTAAAGACCAGCAGGCACTCTGGCATGCCAAGAAAGGCTTTAAGGTGCACTCTCTGCAGGGCACTACCCGCTAGTGCCTTTTGTGCTCCGCGTTCCTTCTAGTGGATGTTCTCTTTATGGTGGCATCTGAGCATCGCAGGAGGACCCCTGGCAGACCTCAGGAGAGCATAATTCTTATAGGGTTCCTATTCCGATTGGTAGCTGTAAGCGTGTGGGGCCTGTAACACGCTGCCGCTGGGTTAACAGACGAGAACAGCCACCTTCCCCGCAGATCATCAAATCCCCCCTACCCAGTTTGTACCCAGTGTCAACAAAGCCATGAGCAAGGCGAGGCATGGGTCGGCAGAATGGAGAAATCTGGTCTGGGACCAGATGAGTGGAATTGTTTGCAGTCAGATTGAAATGATCTAGACTCAGCCGATCCGCCAGGAATTTCATTGGTTTTCTGCCTTCCGATGGCAGGTGATTTAATAAATAATTTGCATATGTGTGCTATGCTGTTCAGGTAGGTGACATTTGACATCATCTGGAAAGTAGTCTTCTGAAAAATGTGGCATAGCAGAGTATTAACTTGTATGCCATGTGCAGGCATTTTGTCTAGGGTGTCTAGTCCCCGGGGTCTAGTCAACCATTAACCTAGTCAATAGAATTGAATTTTGGGGTCCTTCTCTAAATGTTCAATGCATGATCATTATCATGTATATAGCATTCTGTAGTCAATAGGATTGGATTTTGGGATTTGTCTCTATAGATGATTGTTATCATGTATTATGTAACAATAATATTGATTGCAATGCATACTACCGGTACTTACATGTAATAGAGATCCCAAATGTGAAATGTACCTACTGGTACTCCTTTCATAATGTGGCATACTAGCAGCATTGGGCAAAATTTTCGGACTCTTACTAATCTCATTGATGAACTTTGTAAGAACATTTAACTACCATGATACCGTATTTAAAGTTTTAGTAGCATGACCACTTTTCAACATGAGGAGTTGTCTTATAAGCCCCACCACAGCCGCGGTTTGAATCCTTGATGTCTCATATACATGATATAGGAACTGGCTCAGGACATCATGACTGTTAACACAATTGTAGGAAGTCATATATCAGAGATCCATGGCACCATACATTTGAATGACCTTGAATGGTCAAATTTAATGTGCATTTTGATGCCTCATATCTCGTAAAGGAACTGAGTTAGGGCATGATGACTATTAAAGAATTGTAGGAAGTCATATATATCAGTATATGGAGGATCCAACTGCACTATTACATTTTGACCTGTGACCTTGAATGGCCAAAATCAAACTTAGGTACTGACATTTTGAGAGTATATCTTGTAAAGAAGTTGAATTATGTTATACAGCATGTTATACATGCTATATAATTTGTTACTGTTAAACACTAATAGGAAGTCTAAGGTTTGTCTCAAATTTGTCCTTCAGTTTGACCTTGAGTGGTTAATTTCAAGGTTATTCATATTTCAAACCCTGTATCTCAGAAATTAGTAAACATGGTACAGCAATAACAGCATGTACAGTGAATTGTGACATATGCTACTCTTACTAATAGGAAGTCATAAATGGGGGATCCGGGGATCCAGCAGCACAGTTAGATTTCGCTAGATGTCATATGCCAGTAACACTTAAAGTCAAACAGAGGATTAACCCAGATATAATCTCTGTATGTACACAGCAATTACAATTTTGTTGGTGGGCAGCGTTTTCAGCTGTGCCAGCGGGTTTTCTGATTGCACGTTATAGAGATGCTGACAGTGTACAACATGTATACCGGTAATCATGGTAATACTGTATGTTAGTCTTCTATTAAAAGTGTCGTGTATGAATTCTTTGTACTTTCATCCAATACGAAGCAGGAAACAGGTTCACTTAATAATTTTGGACAGGAAAAGGCGACAGCTTATTGCATGTATACGTGCTTTTAAATTGACAGACCATAATGTATCACATGAAACTGAATTGAAAAGAGTGATTGAAAATTATGAACAAATAATCACTCTCTGTACATGCTGTAGGCAAGGCTAGGGGCACAAAAACACACATCAGTGAATGGGCCATGTGTAAAGAGAGTATTATGTACAAACCTAGTCCTTTCTTTTAATAAAGTGGGCGGGAACATACTGTGTCTGCATTGAATAGGTATGATTGATTGTTGATTATGATGGATCATAATTGGTTCGATTTTGTCCTGAGAGTTCACATGCCATACTAGTATATTTCCTTACAGAAGCGCAGTGCATGAGTGCAAGGGCTTGGGTGCGAGTCTAAAAAATTCCATTAAAAAGCCGGCTATCCAAGTACCTACAACAGTTCTATAATACTGTAAATTCATTAATGTTCGCGGAGATTAATGTTTGCATTTTTTAACCAAAAACATGTTCGCGGGGATTAATATTTGCGGTTAGCTCAGGTCTTATTAATTATCTAGGTACATGATTTATGTTTGCGGGTATTTATTTTTGCGATTTCAATGTGGTCGCGAAAATCGCCAAATAAATCCCTCGCAAACATTAATGAATTTACAGTATTCATATACAAAAGTTTGTCAGCGAACAGGACTAGAAGTTTGGTTTTGTCGGATTCAAACACTACATGTAAATATTGTAAAATTCTTATATTTTGCATAATTCATTTATAGGCAGGTGTGGTTTGAATCCCAAAAATTTAAATCCATAAACATGTGTTGTTGCATTTTGCATTTTTAACTCTGGTTGTGTGAACAACCAGAGTTTATCATATACTGATTGGGGGCCAATTTTTGGTGGCGTTTGTGCACGCGTGCTGCTCAGAAACCGTGAATGGAATGAACGTAATTTTTTTGTGGAGAGGTAGCTATCCACGATACGCCCACACCTTTTTTTTTTTTTTTCATAATTTTGAAATCCGGAATTTTAAGAAATTTTTTTGTTTTTCTTTAACACAGGACCCTATGGGAGTGCAAATTTCAAAACCTATCTAGTTTCACATTTTTGGGGTTTTTTTAACGAAACTTTTCTGAAAAATTCTCAGT
>JAAUYG010119382.1_pt1 | contig 11319 bp, 8 predicted proteins | sample 7278091 | NCBI WGS metagenome assembly JAAUYG01 (sample SAMN14350201, study PRJNA611818) | marine sediment metagenome | isolation source: surface marine sediment (0.6m) | place: French Polynesia: Moorea | collected 2018-08 | reverse complement strand
TTAAGAAAAGAGAGGGAACAGACACAGGAACATGTCACATGCCACCAAGAACCCAACCAGACAAACTGGCCACAGGGAACTGGTTACACTACCTGTTGTCACTACTTTGCTGCATTAGTTTGGTTAATGCCTGATCTCTATTTGAAACATACAGAAGACTTGTAACCCAGCAGTGTTATAAGAAGGCATGCATTGTTGTGTTTAGAATACGCGTTGTTACTTCTGTATCAGATTATCTTAATGGTCGCCAGTACATATCTGATAGATTATTGTGGTATCTTGTATGTGTGTTGGGGGATAGCCTATGGGAATGATTTATGTATTAAATGGTTAGCTTTACACAAAGCCACTGTTAGGAGGACAGCTATGATCATCGAGTCTGGTTTATCGGAATGACGAAACGAAAAATGAGATAGTATGGACTACTGGAATTGAAAATGGAATTGGTCAATTCCACTCTACCAAACTGTCAATTCCAATTCCAATTCCAAATTCAATTCCATCCATTTTGGTTCAATTCCAATTCCGAATTGAATTGACCCCAACCCTGATTGTGAAGGACACGACATATCTCTGGCCTGTTTCAAGGCATGCAGATTCTTTCGCCTTAGTACACGATGCCATTGTACGTTGTCAGTACCTCTCTAAAATCCCAGTATGGTGTTGCTTTGTGACTTGTTTACCTCTTACGACTGTGCTTCTCACAGACTGTACATGTAGTTGCTGGTTTCTTTTGTAATTTACGCAAGGATGTCCTGTTGTGAAGCAGTGAGGGTTTAAAAGGTGAGAATTTCCTATTGTGGAGCAGTGGGGGTCTGACAGGTGAGAATTTCCTATTGTGGAACAGTGAGGGTTTAGCAGTCGAGAATTTCTTGTAGTGGAGTTTGGCAGGTGAGGATTTCCTGTTGCGGAGCAGTGAGAGTTTGGCAGGTGAGGATTTCTTGTTGTGGAGCAGCGAGGGTTTGGCAGGTGAGGATTTCCTGTTGTGGAGCAGTGGGGGTCTGACAGGTGAGGATTTCCTGTTGTGGAGCAGTGAGGGTTTGGCAGGTGAGGATTTCCTGCTGTGGAGCAGTGAGGGTTTGGCAGGTGACAATTTCCTGTCGTGGAGCATTGAGGGTTTGACCGGGGAGGATTTCCTGTTTTGGAACATTGAGGTTTGCAAACCCAGCCCTCCATTCATTGTTGGGTTCGTCTGACTTCATGCTGGGCTGGCTGGGAATGGTAGTCTGCCGCTGAAAATAACCTGTATGACCGATGGTAGTTCCCTTGATGTATCTCGAACGGAAGGTGTATGTTTGCAGCTTTTAACATCATGTACTGGATTCCCATTGGCATGGCGATCAAGGATTTTCCGTTCAATGCTTCCAATGCTTGTGATCAGCTTCGATTGTTGCAGCAGATCATCTGATGGAACAGCGTGCAGAAGACAATTAACAGCCAACATCTCTTTGCCTGAGGATATTAAAGATGTTCTGGTGGTGTTGATGGCAGAGGCGCATGCAACCTTGTCCTTCTTTTGCATAAGAAACACTGTCTCTTGATGAATGTGTCCACCCCTCTATGTTTTACCATAGATTGGTCCAACAAATGAAATGCAGCAATGTTCTGCCCAAGTGATGATTGTCTGAACTGGCTCAATGAGTCACAATCCCGTTGATTACATTCCCAACTTGGACTGCCATGCCGACTTATAAGACCTTACAGATATCCCGTGGAGAATCAAACAATACATCACGCCTCACCCAAGACAATTAATTGTTTTAATGCTCACTCCCTTGCCCGAGGCGCACTAGATATGTCAGCTGAAGAGTTGCCGCCTGGCGTGTTATAGGCCATTGGATCTACCTCCAGTGTCAACTTTGATAGGTTACCCTTCGCGTTCATGCACATCGCTGTTCGATCATTGTCAACATCGGCACTTTTTGACATTTCAACACTAAGTACAGCACATGCATCACTGATTGTGACTGGTTAGTTGTATATCAGCAAGTTTAAGCACATCTTCTGATGAGCTTTATATATCTGCAAGTGTGGGTCAGTTTTGGCCGTTACTGTTTCAGCTCTGCTTGACTTTGTTGAGTGTCGTAGGCACTTTGGGTCGTAGACTTTGGTTGGGAATTTCAAAATGCTACTCCACATACAGCTTTCATCCAATCTCAAGCAAACTTACGGAAAGCATGGTAATCGGAGGGGAGGGGTCGGATTTGTTACAGGCTATTACCTTTTCTGGTGACCTACCTAATTAAAAATTTTACGGCACTTCGACGTGAAGTCATCTCAGCTACATTGCCATTAGCCAGAAACCCAGCTTGGTTTTATATGTCAAAAGATCAATCAGATCGCCAAGGCCCCTGGGCCTCTTGCTGATGTATAGGAATGACTTCCAACGTGCCTACCACAGTCAACAAGCAACCAGGTTGCTGATGATACTATATAGCGTATACTCAATGTGACACCGTCATGGAGCCACATGAGTAGATGCATGAGGATGTGAGCAACATAAGTTCCTGGTTGAGGTCAAATAAGTGAACTGTAAATTCAAGTGCAGTGTAAGTCACGCACGATGTTGGCTCGTGCATGCCAAAGACTTCAAGATGAAGGTGACCTCAATATTTGTTTGGACGGCGAAAACTGTTATCAGATTTAAATAAAGCACCCTTCCTGGGCCTCCTTTTAAGTAGTAGTTTGTCATGTAGTGATAGTGACGTGTCAGCTTTATGTCGTATGAACACCGCGGTTCCTAAAACATTGTTAAATGTAATATATAAAACTTGTCCAACCGGATATTGATTACTACACAACAGTATGGGGCTAGGCGCCAGATATACATCTTGAAAGTAGAGGGTCTTCGAAACCGAGCATTGGAAAGCATGACTGGAGCATACGAGGCACCGATCGAGGTTGGACAAAATATTCTGGCAAACTATACGGGAAAGAAGAGACTACTTCATGTCGCTTTTAATGTATAGGGGTATGTCAGGTAATGCACCTTTGTACTTCTCTAGTCATTTTAAACACGCATTACATGCATATTTTTACCAAGGGATAAGTTTATGATTTAGAAGTACCGATGCCCAATTGTGAGATTTTAAACAATGCATCACTTACCAGGGCACTATTACATGGAATAGACTTTATGAAATGATATGATAATGTAAGGCATGATTCTATGAAATGCTATGATAATATAAGGCATTTAAAACATCTATATAAACCTTGTGCCTAACGGTGGTAAAATTGTACTTTAGTCAAATTGTTCACTATGGTAATTTTATAGTCTACTGGGCGCCAAGGAGGAATTACATGTTCAATTGTAATGGGTCTACCAAGTGTCGTCCGCCGAATCGCCCATGTCCGTGTAAACGACCATCTCTATCTTCGTCTAAATTTGACATAAAAGCGCATCTCTTCGCCGTTTACCAAAGCAAGAACCAATGAGCGATAATAGATAAGAAATATGATTTCCTGCTTGTGTTATTAAGATACACTGCTGTCATAGATATACACGTAAGATTTTTAACAACCTTTCCATCAAATTATGGAGAAAAACTACCACTTAATAATGAAATTAATCTTTAAAACATAAATCCACTAGTTCACTGAAATCCATGGGTGGCTTGTAGTGAAGGTATCCGAGGAACTGCAGTAGGCAACGTACATGTAGGCAATTATCGCATTTTCGTTGTTTATCGTCTGAAAAGTGGCGGGAAAGTGTAACCGCAATGGGCTCTCATTGGTTGAGAAATGCAGAATGTGAAGTTCATGGTTTTGTACGCGATGGTTTTCAGAAAGAGCAAGACACGTTTGTAATCTTTCTATTGATAATATTGGTATCTAGCAATAACTGATGCAATGTTAAATGACTTAGGGGACTATAAAAATCATGCTTTAAAAGTTTTTAGTGTGAAGGTAAGCGCTTATGCGAATGTTTCTAAGTGCCCGTGTCCGTGACCGCCCCACCCCCACCCCCCCACCCAATGTCTGCCGATATTTTCAAACTAATCGCCCTGGCCTTTTCAGCGGGCATATTTCAGCGTGAATTCGGGTATATTACAAGGAATAAAATAAATAAATTTTATTCTTTAATCGCGTACAGACGCGTCTGCTTTTAGTCTTGTGTCAGATTGACTAAAAGTAAAAAACACTTTGTTGCTTACAAACCAGGGCATAAATAGTTTCTGAATCAATAAATTAAACCAGTATCAAGATCATCTCGGACACCTTGAATGATTTCTGTTACACTTGGGGGAGTCTTCTATAACTCCGTACAGCCAGGAAGCTTACTTTTTCAGTAACCTTAGTGACTGCCGGTAACTTCTCTAACTTTGCAATTTTAAGGTGACCCTTATTAAGTTTGCAAATGCTCACAAGAAAGGCCACCGGGCTCTGCCCCGGCTTATGCTGCTGGGCGAAACTAATGGTTACCACCTTTTGGTAATTTTAACCCAGATTTGGGTTCGACAGACAAGAAAGGCACAGTGAGGCTGGTATGAGTGGACAAAGAAAATATCTGTCTAGCTCAGAAAACTTATGACATGTCTGGCAAAACTTCAGCTAGATGCCTAGATTAACATTTGACAACAAATTGACCATTCTGGGCACAGAAAGGTAGAAAATTCAGGGTTCTGGGCTGGACGAATTGTACAATCTACCACATGAGTAGATTAGAAAATGATCTGTAATTTGCCAGCTAATTTTTGATTCGCAAAGCATGCAAAGAGAAAAGCAAATGATAACGCACCTAACATCAATGGTAATGTGTAATTTGCCGACTAATTTTTGATTCGGAAAACATGCAAAGCGAAAAGTAAATGATAACGCACCTAACATCAATGGTAATGCTGTTGGCTACTGATGGAAGACCATGCCCTATGTTGCTGGCAGTAAGATTATTACATAAACTAGTCCATGTAAACTCCATGATAGTCGCAGAAGTAAAAAAAAATATTCACACAGAAGGAGGCAACCACTATTTCTAGTAATGTAGGTCTTAGTGTCAGGAACGTAGGTCCGCCATAGGACTTACTTTACTAGAAATGGTGATCCTACATCGTGTTAACTCAAGCACTGTTTTATCGCATGGGTTTGAATCCCTCCTATAGACCACATTTTAACTAAATTCTGTCCTTCCTTTTCTGTCCATTGCTAGGGTGGGCAAAATATATTAATACATTTAATGTGTTAAATAGGAAGGTGTTAAAAGGCGCTCCTGCAGGGAAACGTAGATGATGGAGGTGACTCTGATCTCCTACCAAGGGAGATCAGAGTCCTCTCCATCTCTCTAAGTCGATTCAAAAAGTCTCTTAAGACACATCTATTTAACATTGCTTTGCCACTAAATCTATAATATCCTCTCCAGTTACTTTATGTACAGCACCTTTGAACGGACACCGGATACTGGCGCTCATAATAATAATAATAATAATAATAATAATAATAATAATAATAATAATAATAATAATAATAATAATAATAATAATAATAATAATAATAATAATAATGACTGTAAAGGCGCTGCTGTGGAGGAAAAAAATCAACTTTGTCTCATATTAAAGAGCTTGAAAAGTTTTGGAGGCATAGATAATGAATTGAGAATTTGGGTGCTTCTAGTGGGTACTTATAACGTCACACAGGGCAAACCAAATAAATTATTTATTCAAGGCTCTGAAAATTTATTTCTAATGTAAGTTTCAGGAATCTAGAATCCCAGGAGCGGTGGTCCTAGGACTACCACTGCTAGAAATGTAAGTCCCAGGACCAAGAATCCCAGGAATGGTGGTCCTAGGACTACCACTGCTAGAAATGTAAGTCCTGGGACCAAGAATCCCAGGAATGGTGGTCCTAGGACTACCATTGCTAGAAATGTAAGTCCCGGGACCAAGAATTCCAGGAATGGTGGTCCTAGGACTAATGTTACTATCCATGTATGCCTATTTTGTATACACGTCTTATATTTATAATATATTTGGAAGCAAAATTTCTATTTGTCCCGGTGATAGGGCCTAACATAAAGTTGTACAATGTATGTGCCCATATAAACATCTCTCACCCAGTCTATATCAAAAAGTTTCCCTGATTTTGCTTACTTGATTATTATTAGACGCCGTTCTTCTTATCACACGTTTATAACTGGATATTACAGGATACTGCTTCTGTGCGAGGTAGTTACGGACGTCCACTACTGACAGACGATGCCTATTTGTCATGTTGTCGTGTTGTACAAGTACAATCATAAATCGTGGGCATGTACTTATAAGCAGATCCTGAGTAACGACAGCTACTCTCGTTGGTCAGTGTCATGGCAACCACGATAACCAATATAAAACTAAACACTTAATTATATTTATTACAACAGCGTGCAGATAATTATGAAAATATCCAACCTTAAGCCATGATAAATTAATAAGGACAGATTAATAAAAATGTGTTAAAATTAAAAACACCACCCGCCGAAAAAAGGTCAGCATGAGATTCGATCTCACGACCTGTAAAATCCATGTCATGATCACACCCACCTACAACCTGAGCTACCAGGCAAGCGACTTTACAATAATGAGATGAGATGATCAACATCATGAGATCAATGACATGTGTAATTAGGCGTTTGCACGCACAATAACGGGGCCACAAAAATCGATCGCATCACATCAAAAACAAACAAAAAGAAATGTTGCAATAATTATACAAATACATATTTACCATCCCTGAGACACGGTTAACAAACCCATACAACTAATGAAAGATGTCCTCTCGATTTCATTATTGGCCAGACTCGGACCACTGATACCAGGTCTTGCAATCCTGTAAGCTATGTTACAGAAACGGGATCTCCGATGGGGAGATTTATTTTTCCAAGAAGTGCGAAATGGCGAACTTTTTCTATAAAACATGTAAAAAAATGGAAAATGCCAATTTTATTTTTAAACTATTCCCTCCTCCTACATCAAGAAGTTGTTAGAGATTGCCGTCAAACTAAAAATTAAAAAATGCTGGCCTAGGTCCGACCTGGAGCAACGTTACTAGAAACAGTGGTCTGGTGAGACCTACATTTCTAGTATTGTATGTCGTAGGACCACCGTTCCTAGCAACAGTGGTCTGTAGGACCACTATTCCGGCGGACCTATTTTCCTGTAACAGCGGCACAGAAACTAGTGTGACATCTTTGAAACCTTGAAGAACGGACGAAATCTGCAGGATATCAGAGGTCATTTAAGGCAGTAACGGTGTAATGTGCTTGATGCAATAAATATTAAGTATTTGTGCTTGCTCATGCATGCATGACCAAGAAGATAAAGATGCCAGTGTAATTGCAACAGCGAAGTGCCAACTCGATCAAGGAATAATGTCTCGGATCCCTTACGTGATGTGAGACATGATTCAGTTCAGAAGTTGTATTTCGCGGAGGTTAACATGCACAGGAGAACCATTGCTCCGGCCAAAGCTGAAATCGATTTTCCTCTTAACCTTTCGGAGAAGATACATGCCGCCAAATATGCGACAGGAACAATAACGCTCCTTGACTAAAGAATAATCTATAGCCAATGCGGTCATCCAACAACGAGTGCTTTCAGTGTGTCTTTCACGGCGGTTATTATCCTGCTTCAGGAACAACAGCCCTACCTGCTCTACACCGAGAAAAGGAGACATAAAAGGGACATAAACAAAGGCATCGAAAGAACACTTCGTTACGAAGTTGGTGGCTATGCTTTGCGTAAACAGCATTCCAAGATGGGTCATTTTTACATGGCATGCGACCTTGGTTCGAGTTCAACGTACGCACAAGAATCCCGACTCTTACAAATTTAGAAGCCTCACGAAATGTATAATAAAATTCAATGACATGCACAAAGATTCGCAAATAATCTACCCCGCTGCAAGTTATTCAATGGCGAAATGACGCCATCAATGAAAGTCACCTATGAACAATTTCATCCGACTTCTGGAACAAAGTTTTAAAAACATGTCTGCCTAACGTTCTTGCTGCAGGTATTTTGCCTTATCCTTGGCATCCGTACAGAAACTGCAATGCAGGTTATTATTCGAGCAGCCAGATTTTAGCATGTTTTTTTCGGAAAAAAAGTTACGTATAACAAAGACGCCGAACGTTGTTCCTTACCAAAAGTAGCGTCCATAAATTATTCTCAATCGCCATTCTCTCCCATTGAAGCACAGCCGTCCGGATATCGATCCGCACCCTATGACGGGCCCCTTCTGTACTCGCAGACAAACAGCCAAGTATTAAAGGCGATCGAGAACGGGACAGCATGATGTGAAAGTTCCGCGCATGTCATTGCTCTGTTGATTCCCGCAGTTACTTTCCGCCAGCATCTTCGCTGTTCCCTTTTGACCTCTAGCGTCGTTTCCACCAAGACTTTCAAAGATGACTCTTGTCCTCTTTCTCGCTTTGTTACTGATTGTTACTGTCACGGATACCCTTTACACTGGCTTGTTCCGTCAGATGACATCTGGGGATCTGTTGCCTTTCTGTTACACCGAAGGACCGCATCCCAGAAGCAAGTCGATCTGTGCTGGATACTGCTCCAGGGAGGCCAGCTGTGTAGGGATCGGTTACGGTGGAGCGAATCCGGATAGTAAAAAGCACTGTCTGTTGCTAGAGAGTAGCGACGGTGGAGGCTGTTCGGTTTCCCAGCTTACACGGTTTGAAGAAGGATTTGCCTATTATCTGGCGTTCCACAAGAATGTGGGTATGTCAAAGTGGTGGGCTCCGGGGCTTAAAGCGTATTTCGTTGAGTGTGGGTATTCTAATTGGTACAGCAAGAGAAATTAACGAAAATTGAATTGAACGAAAACTGAACCTTCTTGCAATGTGTAATATTTAAGAATTTAATTTGGCGCAAAATTAGTCAACTTGACTGTATATCGCTAAGAGATCGTATGCTGTAGTATTTCATATATTCAAAATCAACCTCAAACATCACAGAATTAAATACGACTGGGCGGACATCTACACAAAAAAAATGTACAGACTGAGACTTATACATTTTGCCAAAAAGGAACGTTGTAGCCTTTGCGATCAAGTAGATGCCTCCTATAGCCTGCTTAAAAACAAACGGTACGCTAAATGCGATCATGACACAAAATTAGTTAGGCTCTAATATACACGTATTTACACAGAGTGAGATGCTGTTAGATCTGAAAGATATAATATTTCAACCTCTCTGCTAACATTTAGGAGGCGTTTTAGAGTGGACTTAATAGCTTTTGCTTATTGATATCTGACTGGGATGGGTCTAGATTAATACTTATTCTTGGTTCTAAAGATAGAAACGTTAAAAGAATTAAATCTCACACAAGAATGTTTTTAAAGTCTAGATAACCAGTAGAGTCAATGTTTTTAGTAGTGCAATAAAACGACAGGATTATAATATAGGCATTGAAGAAAGACATTCTGGCTCAACAGGATAACTAGCAATAGGAACAGTCTAACGTAGACTGCCGTTGACTGCACAACTGTTCGGGGTTTTAAAGAAAGTATACGATCTATGAATATTACTGGTAGGGGGAGTGTCTATTGTTTTGTTTTTTTTGTTGTGTTTTTTTTTAGTAACCTGCACCCTCCCGATTATGATACTGATGTATGTATGCTGTGATGCAATAAATATTATTAATGTAAGTAAATAAAAAATATGCATTTAAACACTTCAGTGGGGGCATAAGTTTGGCAGGGCTTCAATTGACATCAATATTAAATTTTGATTGCAGTGACTTATAATCGTACACAATAATACGTGTTTGCATCTCATGTGTATGTGCGAAATATCATTGAGCTTCTACGTGTACTTCTATCTTGTCCATCCAATTTCAGCAAAGACGTGTTACAAATATTGTGTGGCATGTACCTGCTACATGTACAGCTTTGTTGCTCATTTAGTATATATATATTGAGAAGTTATTGAGATTAGCATGGAATCAATTGCCAGTCATAACAGCATACACACTTTGGCAACAACCCGCTCAATAAATGGCAGGAACTTATATGCATTATAGTTATTTCCATTTTCATTTTCCCTGTAAGGTCGATAGATGTGGCTTAATGGACTAGGCACTCAGCTCCTGTGATTCCCCAGACGAAACCGAAAACAATTGAAAATATTACAGATATAGAAATTAACTATTTACATAATTGAACCACATAAATAAATTTGTATATACTGGTTCGAAATTAGAGGTAAGGATACATAGCTAGAATAAATGCACTGTTTGTGTTTCGGCCCAGCAATGGTACGGAATGTATTTGAATGGGCAAAATGCGATGGAAGGCAAAAGTACGGTGGCTGATTCTTGCCAATTTTTTATTCTTATTGTTTTGTTATTTCTTTCTTTTTCTCTTTTCTTTTTGTTTTCTTTTTGTTTTCTTTTTCTTCTCTTTCTTTTCTTTTTCTTATTTTTCTTTTTCATTTTAATTTTTTTTTCTTGTTTTCCTGTTTTCTTTTTTCTTTTCCATTTTTTCTTTTTCTGTTTTCTTTTTCTTTTTCTTTTTTTTCTTTTCTTCTTTTATTTTTTTATTTTATATTTTGTTTATTTTGTTAAATTTTTTAAATGTTTTTTTAATGTTTTACATTTATTTATTTATCTATTTTTTGCTTTCTTGGATCGACCTTTCAAGGTCGCTCAAGGTCAAGCGTGATGGTGTCATTCTACTCACCATATATGATTTCCTATTCATTTATATAGTTACGACATGTTCATCTCTCACAGTTTATCTCTTATAGCCACTCAAAATGTTTTATCGTATCCCTTTTTATTAGGGTCCAAATTACGGAAAATCGAAAGTGCATTATATATGACCCCAAATGACCTTGAATGCTACAAGGTTAAAGGTACCCCATATATGTTGAACTACTCTGCGAGTTCCAAATTCCACTCTATGATCGCTCGTGTTTAAGATAATAATTGTTGAGGTTTTTGATTTCTCTATAGGGTACAGTGGTGAAAAGCTGAAGCTGGAAAGTTCAAAAATCCTCAACGTACTTTTGTGAGGACCATTTACTTTTATTGATTTATCTTTTATTTATTTATTACTTATTCATGCCTCCTTTCTTTTCTTTATTCATTCTTTCATCTATGCATAATGTAAAATTCAACTTCCGGCTGGGCATCAGCTCTCTCTCTCTCTCTCTCTCTCTCTCTCTCTCTCTCTCTCTCTCTCTCTCAGGATACACTCTATTACTCGCGCATGTGCATGGGAGGTGTAACACCCTCCCCCCCCCCCAACACACACACACACGCAAACATCAACAACAAAAATCTTAACTGTCCGCTAACCTTAGTGCCTATTTACTTATAGCCTATCTGACT
>JAAUYG010256360.1_pt1 | contig 11320 bp, 5 predicted proteins | sample 7278091 | NCBI WGS metagenome assembly JAAUYG01 (sample SAMN14350201, study PRJNA611818) | marine sediment metagenome | isolation source: surface marine sediment (0.6m) | place: French Polynesia: Moorea | collected 2018-08 | reverse complement strand
TTTGACCACCTCCTGGACCAGCTGTCTCATCCAGGCCAATGCCATGCTGAAGTCTTTGGTGGCCACGTGAATGGCGAGATAGCGTTCTCTCAGCAACTTCAGCTGACGGATAGAACGTTTGACCAGGCCGTTATCATGGAACGATTGGAGTAGCTGGACATCCAGCTGAGCTGTTGTCAGTAGCCAATATCGACCTGACGTGGGTATTAGATGCAGAATGGGGTGCCGCTCCAAAGTCTCAATAACCAATCTGGGCCAACCCTCATACAAATGAGGCACATGCAGTAATACTTCTTCTAATTTAACAGGAAGAGCCAGGGTAAGATCGATGCTTATCAGTCGGTCTTTGTCGCCCTTCAGGAGAATTATAGTTACAGCTGGGCCATTTGCCCGAAGCCCTGAGTATGCCGGGGAACAAAATCCAGCATGTTTCAGCCCCTGTGGTAGTTGGACCAAAGCCATGGCCTGACCCACACTGTTTGCAAACGCCTTGGCCATCACACTGGCTGACAGGTTGGCATTCAGATTGATATAACAATCACATTCATCGTCCCACTGGTTCTGCCTAGGACTGAGCAAAAACCCGAGACTCTGTTCCTCGTGAAGGTGTAGCTCAAATTCGCTGTCGTCCAACTGGTAAATGAAATCGAACTCATCGGCTTTACCAATTTCAGTACCCTCATAAAAGCTTCCAGTGCCGATAACTGTACCAGAGAATCTGGAATCCACATTCGTCATCGATGTTTCCAGGTCATTTAAAACTCTCATTACCACTCGGTGTGTGCTAACTGCCTCTAGCCTGGAATTCTCGTCTTCAGATAACATCTCCATTCGTCCAACAAAATGGGAAAATGTCAGCAAGCCTCTGCATCTCTCTTCCTGGTACATCAGCTCCGTCAGACTGTCATAGAGACTCAGATACCGCAGCTCGGTCTCCGCTAATGACACCTTTATTTGGGGCAAAAGGAGACTCTCTAATGGAATGGTATTGACGGGGGCCTCCAACTCACCAGTGGAAGAGGCGAGCAGTCGTAATGGACTGTCATACGGGTCAACTTCATCACGACTCACGGGTGGCGATTCGTACAGCTTCTCTTCCAGGTAACCCAGGGAGTAGTAGGATTCATAATCAAACGCTCTGGTAGATTCCGTTTCTTGGAAGGGTAGAGCTTCCATATATTCAACGCTATCATCGCTGTCGCAATCATCTGACGTCACAGATGTATACGCAATCCGAGTTTTTGCTTTGTTTTCGAGAGACATCATTGGTTCTGGAGATTGTGGAATTCTAGCCCGAGGCTGCCGAGATTTGACTGCGGGCAACGGCGGTACTGGGGGAACTTTCCGTCTCAGAATCAGTGGTATCTCTCCGTACAGCAAAAGAGGGTTCTTTCGCTCCAGGGCGTGTAGCAAACCTGACTGTTTAGGGTAATCTCTGGGTGGGATGGGTGGTGCTCTGCCCAGTGATTTTCCAGGGGGCGGGGTTTTTAGAGCAAGCTGTAACTCCCGCTCGGCCAAGATAGACTTAGCGCGTGATTCACGACGTCTGGCTAATGGGGCGGGGGAAGGCCGGGTCAGTTGGCAGTCCAACGGGTCGTCGGCAGACGTTTGTTGCCTGGGAAGACGCTTGTGGGGAGGTACAGGGGGTGGCAAATGTAGGAAGGGACGTGCTTGACTGGGCGAGGGCAGCACTGGGGACATAGGAACGGACTTTCCTGGCAACGGAAATGCCTTCTTATTATTCCCTCCACTTTTGACTGATGCGTCAACATCTATTTGGCCTGCTTCTCTTACTGTCATAGGTTCCCCCAAGTGTTCTTTTGTTTGCTTAGTGTCAAGTTCTACAGACTCATAGAGGTCACTGTCTGAGCAGGAGCCATTTGTCACCCGGCTGGAGTTTGCACCCTCTGTACAGGTCTCTGTGTCGTTCAGTTGTGAGGGGATGGGGGGTGGCTTCTTAGGAGCGTTTCGCAGGTTCACAGGATGGTTAGATTTAACGTCTGGACCTTGTGATCTTTGAGGAACGGATTGAATATCCTGTTCAGTGCCCCTGGTGTCGTCACAGGGGACATCGCCCAAGGCACATTTTTTCCAAGATCTGCAAGTCACGTTAAGATGTTTTTCAGGGAGAACTGGTGGAACTGGAGGTATACTTGGTTTTGTGATCGAGTTTACAGGCTTTGACTGGTAGTCATCTTTACCATCGCTACTGTCTTCTGCATCACCCATTCTCTCAAACATGGCCACAGTCTCTAAAAATCTTTCCCGGGTCCTTCCCTGGCATCGCTAGTTTCTCGAGAGTGGGCTGCAACAGATGATAAGTGTTTATAAAATAGCAATCAATACTTCCTTTCACAGTGTGTCGATTCAACACACAGATTTAGAGAGTATTGAGATTGGAAGTGATTATTACCGTACGATGTGTTTGTCGAATACCTCAATATATAAATCGACAATACTCAAAATAAAATAAATCAATCATAAAGAAAGAAAGAAAAAAGGAAAAAAAGAAAAGAACGAAAGAAAGAAAGAAAGAAAGAAAGAAAAAAGAAAGAAAGAAAAGACACTTTTATGATCCTTAACATCTTTGTCGCGGTGCCAAAACGGCTATTTATAAAGCTGAGTGTAATATCAGTTTGCACACAGGGATTATTACACCAGAGAGGGAAATAGGAAAGTTCTAACACATACTATTGCTATTGTGATTATATTAACAGTGATTTTCTAGCCTTGAACGTCCATCTGACCTGAGTATAGCCACATACCCGGTAAATGCTTTAGAAATTCGGTTTAAGTTAGGAACACTTCGTCGAATTCATGGCGTTTTCATTATCACAGCACACATATTATGGGGCTGGTCACCCCGAGAAATTATAGCAATGTGTGATTGCAGCTTCTGTAACACAGTGGACATTCTGTAAAACATCTGTAAAAGTAGTTTTCATATGTGACGGCGATACAAGCATAGTCCTCAGAGGACATCCAGGATATTTTCCTTAGTCGACCATTGCAAACATCTGTGTGTGTGGTGTGTATGAAAGGAATGCCAGTAGAAGCAGTGTGGTTGACTTGCGCTCTTGGAAATGGGTAGAATGGTCGGACCTGCACGGACTATACTCACACCACCGACACATCATGCTAACATGAGTTTCCGTGTGTGGTCGAGTAACAGGAAGCCCAATACAACAATGCCTGTGTATCATCCCATCTACTTTTGTGTACTCAAACCCATGTACTTTTATGCATAGACTGCACCCTATGCGGAACTTTCCGTACGATAGCTATTGTGCGGACAGAGATTTGCCGCACAATAACCTATCGTCCTGTACTATAAAATGCCGCGCCCGAACATTGGCTTATCGCTTTCCTGAAAAAAGTTGCATTGAAGTGTTTCGAATCTGTGCGCCTTTTTCGTTAAAGTCAGGCGTTCTTTAACGGAAAGGGCGTACTGCGGCAGGCACCGAATTCAATCACGCTATACTGCGCCACGGCGGTAGCTGCCGGCAATTTTGGTGATTAAGTCTGCGTTCCGTGTTTCAGAAGATGATACACGTCGTAAAAATGATTCTTATTTTTTTTTTTCAACTGAAAATTTACCGTCTTTATAAGTTGGACCGTTCATTTTATCTGAATTAATATAGGCTTACATAGTGTGTTTCTATGGTCAACTTAAAGCCGATTAACTACCCCTGTGCTTTGCAGGTATTCACACCGATGAAAGACCACAAGTAGGGCCTATGTAGGCAGTACAGCAATAATTCGGTTACTTTCCAACTTTACACAACATACATAAAATAGCATTGGACAAGTTACCAAAAAAAATCCTTAAAACAACGCTAATAGCTTGGGGATAAAAATGGTATATGTATCGGTCAACTTCGGAAATGAAAATCTAAAAAGGCACAAATAAATAAATAAATAAATAAATAAATAAATAAATAAATAAATAAATAAAAGAAATTGAATTTTAATGTTATTGCTGCTGATAAGAAACATGTCGAATTGACTCTTTTGGGGCGGCATATCGACTCTATGCATCCGACGAATCGACTGCATATTTTGAGTCAGTCCGCCATGGCGAGTTGGCACGGCAGCGAACTGACTCTACAATAATACAATTCAAAGTATCACAGCTTTCATGCCAAATAGATGAATTTATATATATATATTATTACAACGCATCCCCTTTGTCTAGAAAACCTATACTTTCTGTATAACAGGTAGGCATCAATATTAAGTTTATCCGTCATTACAGAGGAGTCATGAATGGTTTCATTTTACACCGGGCATTTACAAATACAATATCCACTGGGTTTGACTTGCCATTACCAGCTACGTCAACTGCAGCCTACTACAGTGCGTCATATACGTCAAAGCACAGACACAGAAGTCCGTCCCACATGGAATTATCGCCCGCTTGAAATTGTCAGTGAGCAAGTTTAAGGCTATACTTAACAAACATGGATGACTTACCTATTGCAGAGGTCGGGGATATTCTGTCACCCTTATTCAGGCTGGCGTCTCTGTTTATCCTTAATATAGGATGACATTGCCGTATCTATCATTTGTTCATAGCCATGCTGCCGGAGGTACTTTGTGATACGAGATGCATATATATGACATCTGAACTTCTAATAAACAATAAAACAAATGATCGTGATCTACTAGATTCGTGATCGTGATCTACTAGATTCTAAAAAAAGCGACATGTTTTTCCTTATGTTTCTTTTAGGCAGTATATCACCAGTCAGCAAAAAACCGGTGACACTTCATTAAATGGTTTACAGCGTCATTCGTCAGCTATTACATCAGCACAGGGCTATGTGCACGATCGTGATGTGTAAAGCACCCCGAGTAACGTATTTCCATGTATATTTTCATACATTCAGATGTTATCAAAACCACGTATCAAGCATCAACTTCGCAATAGAAGGGTCACCGTGTACACCCGACTTTTCTAACATGTAGCTACCGCACGGTTTTCGGAAAAGACCGCAGCGCTATGATGTGACCAAAATCGTCTGAACTAAACTTAATTGCTAAAGGCCCGGTTCCACTACCCAAACGCATGAATTACGTATGAATTTCGCACAAATTTATAGTCTTACGCCATTTGCGTATTTCATCATTTTTTCTGACGAGGAACCTCGGTGATCGTACGTGGATGTACGCCTATTCATCGTTTTACGCGATTCCGGGTTTTGAGGTTTTGAGCAGCTCAAACATCGAATCGCGTAAGACTTTACGCAATTTTACGCTGTTTTGACGTCATTTCTGCGCAGGTTGCGTCGTTTTTACGTGGATAATGCGCGAATTATGCGTAGACTATTAGTGATTGCTCGCGAAAACTGTTGAGGATATCGCGTTCATCGATGACTTTTCACTGCAGAATAACAGACATATCACGCATTCTCCGCACTAGTAACACGTGTGTTTCACTTAAAATCACTGACAGTCACTTAAAATAATCTGATTTGCGCAGAAGTGCGTGCTTTGTTAGTGATTTGTACATTACATTTCCGTAGTTCTTGCGCAATTCATCATTGATTTCTTATCACGTAAATAAGCAAAGAAGGCCAAATTCTTCACTAACCATCACGCACAGGCAAATCTTGCCCATTTTTTTCACGGGATTCATGCGTTTTCGGCTGTGGGACCGGGCCTTAAGAATTTGATGAGAAATGTGCGTTGGTAAACGTGACTAAACTCCATCATGATGAAGTTAGGGAATTTTCGTTGTCCGATACATGTTTCTGATACGGGGAACTACATGTGCATGTACATGGGATACAATGAAGTTGAGCATGTTAAGTTAAGATATAAGATATAAGATAAGTTTGTTTGCAACCATCAGGGTTGGATTTCGCAAAATGTACAACACATAAAACAATAATTATAGACTACATAATAGCATTAAATGGTGATACTATGTAAGTACGAGTATGGTAAAATGATTCATATAATTGATAATATAATTCATATAATTAATTCATAAATATTCATATAATTAAGATATTAGTTTACCCATTATACAGCATGTTATGTTAGCATCCATTATATACACTATATTATATATCAACTATGATATTGTAGCAACTTGTATATATTTATATTGATTAAGAAATTACACTCCACTGTACAATGTAGCTACCGGTAGTTCTAATTATAGTTTCACGCGCCTGATAGATTTACCGGCAATGCAAATACAGTGTACCGGTATTTCACTGCATTTGGATAGCATGACTATTGCCTGTAAGCATGGTAAGTCCTGTTGACTGTCCTTGTGTATATGTGTGCAGAGGGAGTGGGATTATTTTTGGCACACGCAAAACGATACGACAATATCCGTACGCTACTTGCTGTGCTTTTTCCACTAAGGAACATCTCTTTCAGGAAACAGGCGCATGGGTTCGAATCCTTCAAATACCACATTTTAGGAAACAGATACATTGAACGTAAGCGGTACACAAAATTTCTAGGAATCGTAGTTGATGAAACATTACGATGGGATAAACATATAAAGAATATAAAAGATGTGTATGTGTCAAACATTATACGATAAGATTTGAACAGGCATTTTATAATACACAGCGCTAGCCTACTGCGCTGATGAGCTCCGTCCGCACAGTACATGCAGTAAGTAGAGTCTCCGTATCGGGTGCACCAGCAAAACACTGGCAAACCATACAGGATTCAGCTGTATGTGTGAAGCGTCCTGGATAGCCTATTAATTTGTGTAGATCCATGCATTCAGATGTTATCAAAACCACGTATCAAACTTTGTTTATTTAGGATTCACACTAACTCACAACAGATGGGATTTTTCTCTATACCCGAACTTCCTGTATAAGCTGACGCATGGTTTTCGGAAAAGACCACAGCCCTTATTTCTGTCTAGCATCCTACACGCTTTTATGCGTGCATACCAACAAGTCACTTGTTTAAATCGGTTTTGATTCTATGGTATACTTTCACTATCAAGTTGACTAGTATCATCTGATCTAAGCTTAGTAACTGACAATTTGGTCGAAAGTGTACGTGCATAAACATCATTAATCTTATCATGGGCCCTCTGCTCTTCACCTCTGTAGTCTAGATACGATCCCTTCTTCATCTCTCTCATACATGTAGCTATCAAGAAGAAATTATGTCTGCAGGGACCCGTGTGTAATTTATAGTTCATATGAATGGGGGGACGAACCTTGCTTGTGGGTATAGGCTACAAATCTTTTTCTTTTCTCTTTTAGTCCACTTAAGTTTACATAATAATGGTCTAAACGATGCCCCAGACTTTGACATTTTTATTAACCAATATTCACAATGGCCGATACTCCTACCACCATTTATGATAAGACCTAACTGGGTTAGGTCGTCTTTACTCAATAGTGACCTGTAGCTTTTAGTTTTAGCCTTGGTTTCATGCCCTCTGCATTGCTCCACTTATTTGGACTGTAAGACATGAACTGAAATAAACCTATGAATCTACTTACATGTAGGCATACAGATGTTGCATAGAAAACATGAGAAGTACAAAAGTGAATTCGAATCCAACAAGATTTTACCTTTTCTACATGCACAACAACTCAGTCTCACATTTTCGATAGTGACAGTGAAATTAGTAAAAACAAAACGCAGCCCACTTAGTTTTAGAACCCGCTATAACAGCTGAGAAAACTAAAATGCGAATTCATTATGAGATGACATTTTTTTGTTTAAAATCTTACAAATATTTCTGTTCAACACATACAAAGAAGACTAGTATATGTTTTGGAATTTGTGGATCTTTATTTACAAAATAAAGCACATAGATAGCATGTCGTACAGGTTTGCCTCACAAAAAAGTAGGGTCTCACATTTTGTACGGGTTATAATAAGGATAACCTGTTGAAATCGTGAAGCGCCTGCCCATGTTAGATCATGAAGGCACAAATTATAATGACATATTGATTTCAATCACCTAATTCCGATTGCCATGCGATATGAAGTAGCATTTTACAGAAGGAATGTTCTTGTTTTGGATTAACCCTAGTCTAGCATTTTCTGGGGGCGAAAATGCAGAACTATTCTTAGAAATGTAAGACCTGGGTGATAATGGGATAAGTTTGCAAATTCTATGTACAAAAGTTGATACTTGTGTCATAGAGGCTGCACAATTTGGATGAAGCAGTTTTATAGAAGTCTCGAGACTTCTACACAAATTCCTGGCTCAGAAAATCTGCAAGGCCTTTCATAGAAAATGTGAGACCATAGAAAACGCGAACCAGTGTAGAAATTTCGCAACCTCTACGTTGTAAATGGGAAATTTGCAAAGGTTTCACTTTTCTACAGTAGAATCGTCAAAGTTGCGCGACCTCTATGCAGTGATCACGCAACTTTTACGATCTTGCGACTTTCATGCAACACAGAAATGCGTCTTCAAGTCTGACTCCGAGACTTTTTGTTGTGACCTCCTTCCACACTGAGGAAATAATCCTATAACAGTGCTGTGACTGCCCTCGAATAATCTCTCATAGCCCTCCAGCAAGCTTTTCCATTCAACATACATGTATTTGAAGTGCCTCTGTAGGCCCTCTGTTCACTATGAGGCCCATCGATAAGAATGCTTGTTATCCTAGAATTTGGCCACCGAGTTACTGAATATAATTACTTCAATATAAAGCAGCAGAGCCATGGTCCTGAAGAGTGTCATTTGCTTTCCTTGGGCCAATTTTTGCGATGCACTTTCACAGGTAGGTTCATTGTGATTTATCTGGAGCTCTTTGTAATGTGCTTCTGAATTGATTGTTGCAAGGCTAAGGGATGCCCTAAGAAGTTATTTGGCCCTGACACAAGTCCAAGAGTGTGGGTCTTGGGTTGGTCACAGTTTGTGCAAATGTGTAGCTCTGGAGAACGTATTCTGATTCGGGGGAGATGTACATGTAGCTTCTATCATATTTTGATGAATTGGATTGTTCATTTGTATCTCTTCATCACTTTAGTCTTCCTTGAGCTTGTACAAACTTCTTGATATATAACAGGCTATCCCAAACTCAAATGTGTTAATCATGCTTTCATTGCCATAGTGGTTTCTTAATGGACGACCGTGTTCCTTGTTTCTCCCACAACTGATATAATTTTGTTGATGCCCAGATGGGCTTTCCTCCATAACTTTTAAGACATACTTAAGTGACGCATGTCTAAGTGTCTGTCATCACTACAATGGTTTGTAGCAACTTTCACATTACGACCACTTATAAAATTGGAATAACATTTTTGGATTTGGTTCATCACCTGCATGTGAGTCCAAAGGTGTCCAATATCTCGCATAGGGACATCTTCGGCTTATAACCTCTTGGCGTACATTTTTTTGCGATTAGTGTCTTTGAACTTTGCTACAAGGTTTGGTAATGTCGGTACTGACTGACTTTAGGTGATTTTGTTAGGATGCATTCGGTCATATGCCACTTTTTGCCACAGAACAGATTGTTGTTTAATTTGGTAATGTTCGGTACTGACTAATTTTAGGTCTTTTGTTAGGATACAGCGGATCATATGTCAGAACATTTTTAAAAATTAAAATTTCTTTTGAAACAGAAAATAGTGTTAAATACAATCCTTTACCAGGTGATCAATGCCGCGTTGTATGTTTCTGGCTACTTAGGACTCATTGAATACCATGTTTTTGAGGTACCTTATGATGTGCCCAGATAAAGTGGGTGTTGAGACACTTCCTCTATGCAGGTAGACCAGTCTTATAGTCGTATATGATATCCCTGCCTTGATTTTTGGACCCCGAGGTAGAAAAACTTCAATGCACACGTAGGCTATTGATCAGACAAGGCACCCACAAATGTACTATTTTACTATTTATTACTATTTTACTATTACTACTATTACTATTTTATTATTACTATATTACTAAATTACTGCTAGATTACTATTTTAAGTAACAATACCAGATTCCAGTACCAATTCCTACTTGAAGATTATAAGAATACCCCTATATAGTAATGTGCATATACTGCCAGCAGAGGCCGGGCACCACTGCTCAAAATTACTACATGTTAGTAACTTAATACCTGATTTGAGGAGTACTGTAGAAATAGATATAAGAAATAGAAAGTAGCGATAACGACTTAATGGGGTTGTAATGAATGGACAAGGGAGATATCTGGCTACCTCAGAAAATTGACTCAAAGCCTGGCAAAATTCCTGGGTCTGAGACAGATGCCTTTAACTACTATTAACACCTGGACACAAAATGACCATTGCCGTCAGTTGAAAGGTAGTAACATTATGGTTGGGCTCCCTGGCAAGAGAGATTGCCTATTCCGTCATATAATGAGGAGATGATCTGTAATTTACTGGATAATTATTGAAAAAGAAAACAAATTTTTAAAACACCTAGAAATACTGGTTATTGGAAATGCCATTGGTGACTGATGGTAGCCCATACCCTATGTTAATGCCCGCCGGTAAGATTACTAAATATAGTAAGCTTCCTGACTACAATGTTCAGAGTGGTCACTATGACAATGGATGCCCAGTGTCACTAACAGACATCAAAATTGTGTAAACACTCACCAGTGGGTATAATGTTCAAGTGCACCAATTTTTAAAGGCTGGAAGCTAGCCAATGATAGCAAATTGACATCCTATAATAACAATACAGCAGCAACAGTTGGTTGATTTGGGTCATGTTTTTACTATTCTCGTACCCCAGGGCACTTTTCTTTAAAATTAGAGCCATGGCTACATGGCAGGAGTGGGGTGGCTAATCTAGTGAGACCATCTTTTAGATATTGCAATGCCAGACAACCAGCTACCGTTTGTTTTGATATTAATGGCAATAAAACTTTGGGAAATATCTGTAAATAAAACTGCATTAATAATTTGTTCAAAATTTGTCATTTTTGACCTGCAAGTAATCGGCAACTGTAATCAATTATTTTTACGGTAATCAATTATTTTTAAATGTAATTGTAATGATAATCATGCAAATGCAATTTAAAAAAATTAACTGTAATCGTAATTGAATATATTGGCAGTGTAGTCATCCCAGAGCTGTTTGCAAGAACCTCCAAAACTTTGCTAGCAGCACTGAGGGATACCATTAATTGACTTGACGAAAAAAGGTAAAAGGTTTGTCACGCTAGATAAATGGAGATGGTGCACAACCTTGGGCGTGTGTTCATTGCTTTAAAAGACTGATCAACCTCCAATATTACATATTAGTCCAGCAGATATGTGGAAAAATTGTGGGTTTATATGTAGAAGCATGAAACTTGGCACAGATGTAGACCATGACCCTGGTAACATTTTCAGATATGGAGCCACCATG
>JAAUYG010079388.1_pt1 | contig 11320 bp, 4 predicted proteins | sample 7278091 | NCBI WGS metagenome assembly JAAUYG01 (sample SAMN14350201, study PRJNA611818) | marine sediment metagenome | isolation source: surface marine sediment (0.6m) | place: French Polynesia: Moorea | collected 2018-08 | reverse complement strand
GTAGCTCAAATGTCTTATCAGCTACATTGGTGGGGCTTGGCAACTTGACCTTTGGTTTTCAATGGCAGGGAAAAAAAAACTTCCCCAGCTTGCTGTTTGGACACAGACTGGTTGAAAATATTATGATATCACATCCATTCAATATTCCTTTCCAGGCAGCAGCGAACCCCATTAGCAAATAGCACTGTAAACAAGCAGTCATATTCCACAGGATTAATAATGCATGTATATTAAAGCATGCAAATGTTGAGCTGGTAAGGTCTCCACAGGTGGTACTGATAACTACCACATACAGCCTCTGTATGGCAGCCTCTGTGTTGCACAGTTACTAACCACACCCTCATGCTATTCCTCTTATTTACCAACACTCTTTTCTCAATCTAGTTTCTATATAGCTATATTATAATAGAGAGAAGTCGTTCCTCATGGCTGGGTCTTTTTTTAGAGACTCACTGTGGCCAAGTTGTCCCCTGGTCCTTCAATTTCAGGAGGCCCCAGAATTGTCCTCAGCGTGGGCCCAAATTGCTCTGCCACCCAGGTATGCCTGTGCCTGTTTGGACTGGCAGTCAAGCATGTCACCCCCTTATGTGACCATGTCACAGTATGTTCCAGCTCCATATTCACTGCACCTGACAGAGCCAATGCATGCAAAGTCCTGGGAGCCAATGGTACCCTGCAGGAAGTCAGTCATTCCATGATATTTATGAACAATGAGGTAGCTGTGACTATCTACACGTGTCCCCAGTTTCCTGATAGAGGACATGCAGTCTATAGTACCCAATGTCCTGGGGACAGACAGTATCATGTATACTACAATGGCTCTCAAACCATTAAAGGTGGAACTACCAAATAGCTCACAGCACAACAACAATAACAGGGATACCTCAATGTAACACAAGAATAAAATTAAAGTACAAAGTCCTGCCGCCTGACCCTCAATTATTCCAGTCATTTACCAATACGTTTTGTTTCCCCAGGCAATGCCCTTGGTTACCCAACCTCCTGTTACCCCCCCTCACCCCCACGCCAACAACTTTTTGATATTGGGGTAAAAATTAAATATCTGTTAAAGCCACAACTGCCCTAAACATACAAAATACTTAATCAACAGGGCTCAAAATACATGTACCTGGACAATTTGATTCCAAAGTTTTTTTGATCTTTTTTTTTTTTCGTTTAAATGCAAAAAGATGTTCAAATTACGAGAGGAGGTTGCATGAAGTGATAAGCATCGGTAATGTATACCTCTACAGTATAAACACTGGAGTGTAATTTGCAAGTCATTATTGTTATTTTTTATGATTAATTTATCATAATTAACCTATGGCACATATATTAATACATGCCTGGACAAAATATGGCCCTTACATTGTGGCCACCTCTGAGAAGGCCACATCCCGGCAGTACCAAAACTACATTTTTATTATTGAATAGTTTCAGAAATAAGACCACCTCATAATTAAGACCAGTTTAAAAGTCCCTCAGGTGGTCTTAATTCAGAGATTCCACTGTACTTGCATAGCTTTCCACATGCAAGTACACATACAGTACACTGTGCATGAATTTAGGTCATTAAATTGGTCAATGTATGTTACATTAGTTATGAGATTATATAAACACTAACTCAGGTGGCAACCTCTCTGGATCATTTAAACCCTATGTAAAACATCAAGCTCTCGGACCCCTCCCAACTTCTTGTATAAGATGAAGTTTCTTTTGCCTCAGATTCATATATAAATTCCGACATGGAGTGCAGGCAGGCTTGGCCCAAGTTGGTTCTTAATTTAATAGATCAAATACATGTACATGTTTTAACTTTCCAGCCTAATTTCTGGCACAGAACAGCTGCTCAAATACCAGCACTTTTCCAACATTTCTACAGGAAACAAAATCTGTGCATAACAGCCTGTATGGAAGTCTATGCTGGTTCTGCATTCTGGTCCCAGTCATTGATCCCCCTGGTCTATTGTGGAGAGATGCCAGCACAGAGCAGTGCCAGGGTAAAATGTGGCCAGGCCTGCCAACTTCCTGGGTTACAAATGGCCCGGGTCCCTACCTCCTGTCTTTCCATTCCTGAACCTGTTACACACTTGACTGATCACACACATGCTACCACACACAACTCTATCTACGTGTGCTCTCAGAACTGGAAACTTGGGGCGTTTGACGACCGAGTCCCATCACTAACGTACCAGAAGTTCCAGCTTCAACATGTTCAATGGGAGACTCTGGCCTCCCAGTCTGCTATCACAATGCATCCCAAACCTTAGCCTTGTGACAACTTCCCAGGGAGATGTCTGAATGGCTGGTCACATCTGCTGACACTGGATATTAATCACAAAGTCTGCCTCCACAGGCAGATATGGGATACAGGGCTGCATGGTGACTCCAGGACCTGGAGGCGAGAGCAATCTGCATGCAGGGCTGGGGTGTTCTTTCTGATACAAACTTTAAACCAAGATTGAGTCTACCTCTAACACCCAAAACGCCTGCCAGGAACACAAAGCCTCTATATATCAGGCAGAAAAGATTTATCTTCAGGGGGCACAAAAGACAAGACTTCCTTGCTTGCTAGGCAAGTGAACTGGATAAAAGGCTGTGATCTGCATTAGGTAGTGCAGCAAGATTTTAACATCCACACACGTTTCGATTAAGCGCTGGATAAATGCACAATCAATCATTTCATCTGACCCCTTATTTCAAATTCTAATTTTATGACGATTGCTTGGTAAGAAACAACATTAAACAAATATATCATGTACTTTACAAATGTTCAGACTTAACATGTATCTCAGCTTCTCCATCGCTGCATAAAAAAACATGTCTTCTGATCCCTGTAACATGTGAATTAGGTACCTGTCACCTCAGAATCCTGGGAAGTTACTGTGTTACATCAACACTTCTGTGTCATTCCTTTGCAAGCATGATTATGACCTTTATTTTCAGTGCAAAAGAGGTACAAATGAGATATGTGTATTATATAAATAACTATCTTATTTTGTTTGCCCACATTAGCAATTAACCACCTGACACACAATTATTTCTCCTTTTTTTCTGTACTGTTTTCTTCTTTTCGTTCGGGCACAAAGTATGTATTCAGCAAATGAGAGTTTATGGCTGTGGGGTGGGGAATGGGTTTCCATGTTAAACAATCCAATCAATACCCGGGTCCCTGCCTGAGGTTTGGGGTAATGGTTCATTTCCACACCATGAATCTGAATTGGATGTGCCTGTCCTGTAACCCTGGCTGCGGGGACACCATCACATGGCTGCTAAACCCGACTGACAGTAAAAGAACATGCAGACAATCTGCAGCAGAGCAGCTTTTTCCAAGACACAAGATCCCACACACAGGTTTTAGCTTAAGGAACCTGTGCCCTGCTCCAGTCAAGGAAGTGTCTACATCAATGGCTCCAAGGAATTGCTAATGGGTGAATTGTAGTTGCTGCCACAAATGTTACTGTATCAGTTTGCCTTGCTTCATCCCAGTTATCTCCATGGTTCAGGCACCAAATGCATATTCCCCGAGTCGGCTTTTCCTTTGGGGGGTCATGTCTCGGTCTTCTCCTGAGCCTACAGATTGTTTAATTGACCTGAAGGTAACTGATACATCTAAATTAAACATTGCAGTCACTAACCCTACTGGCACAGTCAGCCTACCGAGATATAGCCATGATGAATTTGTCTAACTGCTGCAATGATGATGGTACAGCACAATTTTTGCCAAATTGTGTGTTCCTATTTTTCCCCAAGGAAATCAAATACCTGTAGGATGCACTACGCTTTCTAACGATCGATATGGAAATCCAGGGTGCCCAAACAATTGACAGTGTTTAATCTTCTGTATGCAAATTGCTAGTTCAGGCAAACTTCAGGCGTTTATTTTACGTTAAAACCCAAAACTGTTGCATGCACACAAACTTTCTGAGAGTCGACCCTGCACAGAAGATGAGGACATGCCAACTGTTAATTTTGGCACTCTTGAATGCATATCTGCAAGGGTGGTGTGCGAAAATTGTACTGTAGGTATCGTTACATTTGCATATACACTTAATGGTAATATATATATACAATGTACATGATTAAGCACCATCTCATGTGGCAATCTATACAGGTAGTTATAAATAGCTATGTATCACCACTGGTTATCTTCTACAATTAGGCTGTTATTTATACCAAAAAAATACAATATCAGATCTATACAACTGCAGTTGTTCATATTCACCTACAACTACTCCCATAAAAAATTGTATTTTGGTCTGGTATAGGCAAATCCTACTGCAGCAAGCCAGTGAAGCTGCACATATTCCCATTATCTTGCACCAGTAACCTTTCATTATGGTGGGCCCATTATCTGCCTGCATAACACAAGATTAAAGCCTGTGTAAATCCCCTTAATGCTTATATATGGCAAAATGTCTGCTGTCCGGTCCATATCTCAAGCGCTTCCTTTCAGCATAATTATTCTAGTTTATTTAGTTTCTTGAAATAAAACAGTTGCAAAGCAAAGAATTAAAGGGTCTCCTAACCTGGGTAATGTTCCCAGATGCAGTTTCCTTAGCTTACTAAGATCCGGTCATCCGTTACACATATTGCTGTTAATGGCAGCTTTTCCTTTAGAGCCAAGAGGCCATTCCCTGTGACTTAGATCTTTCCAGAGGGAGGGGAAAAAAAGATGGAACAGCTCCTAACGAGGTTTTGCCAGTATCCAATCTTCCAACTTAAGGGGCAGGATTCATGAAATGTTGGTTTGAGACACAAGCCATACCAATAGTATTAAAGACTATACAGAGGCTCTAAGTTTGTAAAAGAACATACAAGTACTCACATGGTACGTTGGTCAATGCATTCCAAATTACATGTTGGGGCTAAAAATGCAACAATCGGTTTTTATTGAGCCCATTTTCTGCACAAGCAATTGATTGGCTAAACTGGGGCATGCGGTACGGGGACAAACGACGCGAGTTGAAAGATCATGTTTAGCTGAAGCTCAGCATTTAACCAGCAGAAAGTTTAGTCTTGATCACATTGCTTTCTAAAAGGGTGCAGAGTGAGATTCATGATGTTACTGTCAAATATTACCAGTATATACTAGTTTGTGTCAATTCCAGGTAGGCATTTCGCAAAGCAACTGCAGGCTCCAACTTTTATAGACATCTATGATTAGGATAGTAACTTTTTTATTTTATCGGTTTCCTTTTAGACAAATTCTAGAAAAAGGATTCTACTGACGTGAGAGCATGTTTTTAATCTTCACTGTTATGTGCAGATGGTACTGTGATATGTTCATACTGGTCTGAATGGCTGGGATTGCCGTCACTGACACTGGGGTTGTCACTTCAATAAATCTCTCACACCATAAATCATGATGTCATGATGTGACAATGCTCATGGACCTGACAAGATTGGAATGATAACCCTAATATTGTATCATATTGTCTGCATAAATTTCTATGAACAAGAGCTACTGAAGTTTCAGTCTCTTAGCGCTATATAGTATGATTTGTTCAGGATATGTCAAGCCCCTGGCCATACACAATGTATAACCTGACCAATTTTATCCCCATCCCATCACAACTCCCTCAATCGTAATATTCAAGACATCTGTTTATAGCATTTTAACATTATTCTGTCTGCATATATCGTACAGAACACTGGCATTATAAATTGACACACAGAATTTTATTTTTAGTGAAGTAGGGGTGTGGGATCATGATCCAGGTGTGGTGTGGAATGAGAACATGCAGTGAAGACAATTTCCTGTGCCGTATCTTACCCTGATGCCAGCTTTCAGCTCGTGCCAGCTGCGCCCGCTATGTCTGTACTCCCGCGGTGTCTGCTGACTGGACTGGGTCTTGGCTCTCAGCGTCACGCCTGCACCACTGGGAGAGGACTCCCAGGTGCTGTCATTGTCCAGAATAACCTGTCTCCGTGCCACACCGTTACTCCTGCCAGCAGTGTCACCATCACTGTGTGATGTCTCAGTGATAGCTGAACTGATACCCTCCTCTAGCTCAGTAGTGTCAGTCTCTGTGTGTTGAGCAGTAGTCGGAGAGGAAATATGCTGAAATGCTACATCAGCTGTTAATTGCTGTGATTGCTCTGTGTGGTGATCCGTCTGATCTGGGGTCATCACACTGTCACCCCGGTTTCCGTCCTCCTCCACCTCCGTGGTATCTGTTGCTGGATTGTCAATCGATGCCCCGGCCATATCTGGCATTGCCGGAGCTGTGGTATCCGGGAAGCCGTCGCGATATTCCTCGTCAATATCCACAAGACGGTACATAAGATGCGGGGAGTGTTCAGCAGAGGACTTTTGCTCGATACGGCGGGACAGGTGGATTATGTACTCCTCGTTGTCGAGGAATTCGTCCCCGCTGAGGCTGGCTGTGCTTAGCCGCTCGCGAAGGAAGCGGGACGGAGAGTCCAAAGGAGAATCGGGCGGGGCTATGAGACTTGGGCCCTCAACTTCCACGCCCCCATCCCCTGTTGTTCCCCCAGTCTGTGGTATGTGGGGCCCAGCAGAGTGAGACTCCAGGTTACCCCAGGCAGTGGCTGTGGCTTGGGGTGATGTCCTTGTCAATACGCCTGCATTGCTCTCCCCAGGGTCTTTATCAATGTGTGTGACCCTAGCATCCGGTACCCGGACCCTTGTATCATTACAGCTGACCGCTGCTGTGCCACTCTCAGCATTGTTCCCTACACTACATGAAACCCCACTGTCACCATGACTATGAGGAGTGTCTGTACTTATACACTGTAGCAGTGGCCCATTATCAGCAGCCCCACTAGACACACTTCCTAAGCAATTTCCTGGCAGTTTTGTCTGGAAGTCTGTCCTGGAATCCTCTCCTCCTTCCTCAAAACTCTGACGGACTTTGAGTAATTCCCTCTTCACAGCCGATTCATCAAATGCAGCACTGCCACCACCACAGCCACCACTCTGGTTATCCTGCTGTGGTGCCTCTGCAAAACTTTGCCTTTCCGGGCTGGGATCTCCAGTTTTAAAGTCTGTCTGGAGCCTGGTATCCGAGCAATATCCCGCTGCAGATGGGTCTGTGGGAAGCTGGAGAGTACCGCCACAATCCCCAGTGCCTCCTCCTTGCACCACAGCTGAGGCCATCTTTCACACTAGTAGTGCCAGCATATTGCAAATTCACAGATCAAGCAGATTATCTTTATTAATCCTGGAGTGAACCGCCTGCCTTCCTTCCTCAGATTCTCTGAGGGAAATAATAATCCCATGTGAGGGGTTGCCTAGTATAACATGGCATGCAAGTCATTCGCTGTTCTAGCATTTGACATCTGGGTCCAAGTGATCTAATCTGGGTAAGAAAAAAGGCAACCTGGTTATATATTAGGTAGCTTCTGTTGATGGTTTCACACACCATTTGCCACTGAATATACTGTTATACCCATGGTTATGACACATCACTGTGTTTATCATGCACAGACATGTATGTATCATAAACCTGCCTCTGTATCACCTAGGCTACCAAGGTCACATTACATTTTGCATGCATCAACCCTACTTGCCTGTACCTACATTATACACTGTGTTGAAATGTGTCCATGCTAATTACCGTTTAATATTCCCCAACACATAATTGATTTCATTAAGTATAAAACTCTATGTCAGACTGCCATAAGCATGATAATGAACATCATAAACAGGATGGCGGGCACTGACAAAGTGAGCTAGAGCCTGACTACTGGCACTCTGACAGGACTGGACAACCACAGTGTCATGTAATAATATCATCTCCTAACACATAAACCTAGCCACAACCAGGATAACTACATAGCACACATATATAAAGGGTCAAAATGTAATTTCTCACTCACTCTAGTCATACAAAACAGCAGTCAACACATGGAAATAGCTACATGTAGATTTTGGTTGAGAAATCAAACACAAAGGTCATATCATCATAGAATACTGCATTATAAAGTTCCATGTACCTGGTATTTTTTCTCAAGCTACACCATGCATATGCACGCAGGCTTACTGAGAGAATATAAACTGGTCTCACCTGCTACCTATATATATACCTAGGAAAGAGGAATATCATTAACAGATTGTTAGTCATATTACTAATCTCCTGATGACTCCTCGGAGCTTGTTATCAACACACATCACATGCCTGATGATGAATATGTATAACTAGCTTATAAAGCAATATACATGTAAAGACATACATCACAAATACAAAACTGTTGATAACCCTATAGGCAAGAAGATAGGAATAGGAATAAAGCTTTACATGCATAAAACTTTGCTAGGCTTCTTAAAGTTCCATATACATCAACTGATGTACCATGTTTTGATATACCGGTACTCCCTTCCAATACACTTAATATCTGATATTCACTTACTACACATCACAACTGTTGCAGGAAACCGAACATTTGTCAACCACCACATGCCATGTAATCCCTTTCAACCCGAGTCCAAAGGAAAGCGTTCATTATCACCACAGCCCGCACCGGAAGTTTGCCATCCGCTGTATTATAAAGTTCATGGCTAGATGTTAAAGTGGAGTTGTATTTACCATATTAAGGTTGCCGAGTCAGGGCTGACTGTACCTGGACATTGGTAAAGTGCCTATCACCAAAATCTGCCAGCCTGAGTGAGATTTACAGTCCTCCAGATACCCTCCATACCTGTGTAGATTATGACTTGAATATATATGACCTATCTACCTACAACATAAACAGGTAAATGCTCACTAAGCCAGCTTTACAAACAATATTACAGGGTGCGGCAGAACTCTGGCTTTGGGATCGGTAGGGTTACAGTTTAACTACCAGTATACTTGGTATTGTGGGTGGTTAAGTATATAGCCAGAAGTCCTGCTCGGTGGGTGGCTCTTTAAATTCTATATAGGGTCATACTGCCAACATGTATACACATGTTATTTTATGCCCATAGGCGGAAAAGGCCTATCTTTTACCATGTTTGTAATAACACTGGTCAGGAATTCAGGCAGTTGTCCAGGCTCTTCACAACTAACTGTGACCTGGCTGACCGATACAATTTAAAGCTATAAATTCAGAAGGCTTGAGCTTGCAATATCACAGAAAACTGCAAAAAGGCAAACTCTATCACTTTATGAACATGTTCATGTTCCGAAGTGCCAATGCAGTACCAGTATATATATGGTGTACATGTAAATGCTTGCAGTCACATTTTTGTCTCCTGTATGCAACTACTTCACAACTATGACAGATCTCGGTGATAGTTTACTTTTGACTGGAACCATGGTCACACACTACTGATATAATGCTATGTACATGCTTTAATAAATGTAAATGTACACTGAGGGAAAATTAGAACTTTTACATATAATTTAAAGCACTTGCTTGAATAATGCTTAACTTACCAGTAAATAAGTTGTACATGTACATCATTTGTGCATGTTTAACTACTAGTAGTAACATAAAGTACTAATAGTAACATAAAGTACTAATAGTAACATAAAGTACTAATAATAACATAAAGCAGCCAGACACTAATTCACAAGTACAAAACTATAACTACACAAAGCATTTTACATGATGTGATACAAATTGCTGTGAGTGTATTAAAATAAATTTGTGAAGTAACAGCGCCTTAAGTACATCCATGGCATCTACATATAACTCCAATATTCTGAGTTCCCACAGACAATTCCTGAGTAAGGTTTTCCTTGGATGTTGTACAAACCTATCTACACACTGAAAATTGCGGAGTGGATCTTTACAAGAATTCCAGCAACATTTTTTGGCCTTCTGTTGAACTCTTAAATGCAACTCCAAGTCTCCACAGCTGCAAGTTTCTGAGTCTACTCCTCTCTTGAACATGTTGAAATTATTCCTTGCACTAACTCCACTCCTTACATGCACTGTAGCATCATACCAGCATAATGATAATCCAGCATCAGTATTTGGCAAATTTATTTCTCCAACGTGGAGACTGTGAGGTAAATTGTATTTGCCAGTAGCTGATTTGGTGAGGCGATCAAGCTTCCCCAATGCTCCTCAAACACTGCAAGGTGTGGTGTTGGGGGTCTGGTCCATGGATATCCACTGAGTGGCCAGGTAAACAACACGTGACCACTGAATCCACTGAATGGCAGAATGGTCTTTGTAGTCTTCAATGAATGGTCTTACAGCCTTGAACTCACACTGGATGCAGCAGGACTCAACCAGGGATCAGATTTGACCAGTGTGTGAGGGAGTTACAAGCAATGAGCTATTAAGCAGTCAATTTATAATTAAATCTGCTCCTCACATAACATGCTCCATCATAGTTACTCACCTATTCCTTACACAAGTTAGAGCATGCCACAAATTAAAGATGGTCTAACATGCAAGCAGAGCTGACTTTGAATCCTACTGTTTTATGCATTTGTCAAGTTTTTGTTAGTTCTGTGTGTTATATGTGTAATTTGTACAAAAATAGACAGCCTATATATGTATGCATCTTCTCATGCTTAAAAGCAGCATCAACTACATGTATACCATGTGTAATGTATACAGGCTATTCACAGAACACCCCATTTCCTGGTTCATGAACTGCCTGAAATTATATCCACATGCACATTTGCATATGCATGTAATAGTAATATACACAGGAATTAGACTGATTGATACTTCCTCTTGATGTGCAGATGGCACACCATGTAATGGAAAACAGACTAGATTTATACATTGTGTGCATATCAACAGTATTACATGTTAATATATACAAGCAGAGCTAAAACAACTGATTTTCCACTCCAGCTATGTGCACATATCAACTATGTGGCCTTTATAATTTCAAAGCTCAACAGACCCCAGCTATTTGTCGGCTGATGTACATTAACCATGGTAAGACTATAACAGACATCCAGACACAGTCTACCGCAGCAGCCGATGAATAGCCTGCTACTAATGCATGTATTCCCCCCCCCCTTACATGTATTTATGTACATATATTTAGGTGATATGTATTATAGGTAACCTTTTCCCTTGGCAATGTAACAGTAACCAATACCAGGTACTAGTAGTAATCCAAAACTAAAGTGTAATCCTTGCTACTACATGTAGTTAATCCTAGTACCGACTGACTCCCGATAGGCAATCATGCAGTGTGACATTCATGTGATAAAAAGAACTGTTCATAGGATGGTGGTGATACACCCAGTATAAAACAGCAGTCAGCCAGCCTTCTGTAGTTAAATTATTTACTTCTCCAGTGACTGCCACAAACAATCCCTGTCACTCCACAGTGACAACGGTGGCCTGGCTGCCTGAGAGACCAGATGTTAAACACCAGCACACACAATCACATCCTGGC
>JAAUYG010001178.1_pt1 | contig 11320 bp, 4 predicted proteins | sample 7278091 | NCBI WGS metagenome assembly JAAUYG01 (sample SAMN14350201, study PRJNA611818) | marine sediment metagenome | isolation source: surface marine sediment (0.6m) | place: French Polynesia: Moorea | collected 2018-08 | reverse complement strand
GGGGGGGGGGAGTAAAATCGCTCCAAAATGCATTCCTGGAGTGTTATAATGGGTATTTTTTTGGCCAATTGGGATGCCCCATCGCATTGCACAGCAACCGACTGTCTAGTTTCTTATGCTGTTATGAGGCTCAGTATTTTGTGGGCAAAGTCTTGGGGTGTGGCTAAAGAAATTTGGTGCCTTTAGCCACAGTGGCTAAACCAGAAATAATCCTAGCGCTAGCCCAGGTATGGTAGTCAGTAGTATAGGGTAGACATGCCAGGAACCTACATGTAGCCCCAGGTGACTGTGTACCTTGTACTGTTGTACTATACTTGAGCTATCAGTCATGGCTAAAAGCAGATACCGGGGGGGGGGGGGGTATATTATTTGTGAGGGTGCTGAGACGTAGAGAAAAATAGCCTTTACCAGTCATACTAGTACATGTAGATGTCATACACAGGTTTCTGCATACTTAATATATAGCCCTGAGTTTCTGTTTTACTGGTGTACTAGCATAGTGAGGGCTCCACATGGGTCCAAATAATTTATGCTATCTCACACGTCACTTTTTATTTTCTCCCTATGTCACCATGTCACTTTTTATAAGACCTTGACGTCGCTTTTTACAGTTTTTATAAAAGACCACGTCGGATTTCTACAGCTTTTAATGTGGCGGTGTCGCACTTCGTTTTTTACCCATGTGGAGCCCTATAGTGAACAGCCACTTTTTCTCTGGATAGCTAAAACCAAGGAGTCATCCATGGCTAGTTTCTGTAATAATTTGTAACCTCTGCGATTTCTTTTCTTTGGCGATATATATATGTATAATACATGTAATAATGGGAATATTGAAGTTGCTTGTTTCTCCTGTTACTCAATAACTTTCCCTACAGCATTGTACAGTACCCATATACTGGTATATTGCAAGCTATACTTGCTATATATAAGCTTGGTCGATGATGTGAGTGGGGTGTGATAAGTGAAAAATTAATGTGACTATTGAATATGCAAAAATCTGTGAAAATACTACTTTTTTGAAGGTAAATTATGTTCTTGAATTGCATTATTTTCCTCCAGAAAGTACTTCTGCTGGTTCAGCTTGGAGTATAACGCACTGCAAAACTATATTTGCTTCATACGATACGGATGCAAAAACAATGTCAGAGGCACATCTATCACATGAGTTTCCTGGCACTCTGGAACCCAATGTACAGCTTGTGAAGACAGAGGATTTGTCAAACCAATCCGAAGGTATGGGCTGATCATCTATTAGAAAATCATGCATGTATAGTAGCCCTGTGTAATTTATATATCTCTCACTCCAGCTATTTCTGAGGGCATCGTTTTCATTTTTCATCTTTTTATGGCCACTTAGCCATGTTAACTGTATACCTGTGGATAGCTGGAAAATCTATCCCCTGCACATTTTCTGAGCCAAGTTCACAGACACTTTGGATGGACAGACACAGCTGCCACATTCATTAAGAAAATAACCCTGTAGCTGCAGGCATGACATATTTTCCAGCAAACCTCCATCCAGCAAGTACCTGAGCAAGGCACATGATTATTAATTAATATGGTTGGAGCAAATAATTCTATGTGATATTCTCAATTCTACTATCTATAATAAAATGTTTATCCCCGGCTTCATCATATAGATCATAAATGTCAACTGGAAAGGACATGGATTTGTTACTTCAAGTGCAATTATAAAATAAGCCCTTACTTGATATTGTATAAAAGGTAAAGATATTCATGTATCGGTAAATGATTAATTTGGCAAGTTACTGAGTTCACATTAATATTCATTTTTGCAATTGATGCATTGGAATCATATCATCATCACTGATCATTGGAATGCATGTATTTTGGGTCCCCTGTCTGGTAGCCAACTGGCGTTGAATTAAATTTTACTCTGTAAGTCACAATTTTTTATTGTGTTATGTAATGGGCATTAGCATTTATTGGCAACAATAGCCTAGGCATACGTTTTTATTTTACGAGAATTAATTGAAAAATCCTGCCGTTTGCCAACGTGCGATAATAAGGAAATTTAGTACATGTTCTTTCCTTTCAGCGATGCATTTACCATTTTGATATGTTAACATGATTAATAACTGTTGACTCATCATTTACAATTTGGCTGCCAATTATGGCTCCATAAAAAAGCATTTGTTGCAGCTATTATTTAAAAAGTGAAATTTTATTGATAACATTTAATACCACAGAAACAAAATCATGATCATACCTTTTAGGGCAATCTGACAAGTGTAAAAATAAATTGGCAAAATATGGTTCTGATGTGTGCTTTGTGAATTGCATGAAAGAAAGGAAAAAGCATAAGTTTCAAGTACTGGTAAATAAAGAGGAGTACTGCCCCTTTACGTGAATTAAATCTGGTGCAGGGAAACGATAAACTATATTTGGTATTTTTTGTCTGAAAGAATTATTGCAAAATCAAAATTGTGTTTCATCTTGGTATATATGAAGAAATGAATATATAACATGTTTAAAAGGTGGGTAAAACACTGTCAATTAAAAGGTTATAACCACTAAAACTCTTGATTCCAGCACCAGAGTGTGGCAGGTAATATACGGGTGATGAATCATGGAACTAAAATTAGCAATAGCATATACTAGTATTACCAGGGTAAGTATCGCTCGCTCTGGTACTTTAGCTACCTTAAGGCCCACACTGGCAAGAAACCATTTAAATGCACCATATGTCAGGCAGAAACTTGAGAAATATGATTTTGACTTCAGATGATACAGGGGGAATAGTTTCAAGTGAGGTTCCTGCTACTCCAGAGCTCAACATTCACATGATTCAGCCAGAGGACAATGATGGTTCGATGGACCAGTCCCAAGGTACCGGCATGTTATAAAGTGGCCTGCTGTAAATTTAAAGGCCCATTCTACATGTTCTACAGCTAGTGTAGGGGCAAGAAATGTATTAAGAAGTGACAGCTGCATGAGATAAGTGGTTTGGGATAAGACATATAGTAGCCATGGTAACCATGGTAACATGCAATAATATAATGTTTATGCTTATGTACATTTGTATAAATTATGCATGTTACATGGGTCGTATTTACATTTTGTTACCGATGCAAACTTGCCATGAAAACAGCTGGTTATGGATCAAAAGCAACTTAAATTGAGGGTTCAGTGACACTAGTAAAACATAAAATAAGTAGCCTTGCCCTTGTATGATTTAATGTGATTTATGGGTGGTTTAATTGGTGCAGTTCTTTTTCACACATGAGAATGTACCTTTTGCTGTTGTCATTGTTATCAAGCAGAGCAGCAGGGCCCATTGCCCTCTTGCTATTTTTGGCAGAAATAACATTGCAAAGTAAGCTACATTACAGTAGGTTGTTTTCCTTTTACCAGAATTTAGTTTAAGTCTGTTTCTTTTCCAGGGACCTGGAAATTTGTATTGAAAAAAATTGTTACCAACAAAGATGACCATGGTATTCAAACACCTATTACATGTGTAGTGTGCTCAGCAAATTTCAGTACGTTTGGACACTTGGAAAAACATTTAAATGAGCATGTAGGTGAAAAGCCTTTTGAGTGTAATGTATGTCTTGCAAAATTTGCTGTGTCAGAAAGTCTTAAGAGGCATCTAAAACGCCACACAGGAGAGAAACCATATAAGTGTACAGAATGCCACTCAATGTTTGCTTGTTCATCTGCCTTGAAGCAACACATGAGAAGGCACACAGGAGAGAAACCATATAAGTGTACAGTGTGTCAAGCAACCTTCCGTTCTCGCAAGTCTCTAAAGGAACACCTGTTGATACATTCTGGTGAGAGGCCTTTTAAGTGTCTATTGTGTGGGAATGCATACAGACGCAAACGTACCTTGAATAAACACCTTAATATCCACACTGGACAAAAGCCTTTCAAGTGCACTGTCTGTCAGGCAAGCTTCACTAGCTCTGGTAGTTTATCTAGTCACCTTAAGGCCCACACTGGCAAGAAACCATTTAAATGCACCACATGTCAGGCCAGCTTCCGGGAGCTTAACTCTTTGCGGAAACATGAGTTCAGACATACTGGAGAAAACCCATTCAAGTGCACAATATGTGCAGGAAGCTTCAGTACCAAAGCTTCTTTAACGCAACATTTACATTTACATACTGGGGAAAACCCATTCAAGTGCACAATATGTGCAGGAAGCTTCAGTACCAAAGCTTATTTAAAGCAACATTTACATTTCCATACTGGGGAAAAACCATTTGAATGTACTGTGTGTCAGGCAAAGTTCAACCATTCAGGCACTTTGAAACAACACCAAAGGATTCACACTGGAGAAAGACCATATAAGTGTACAATGTGCCATGCCACATTCAATTATGCTAATGTGTTGCAAGCACACATAAGATGTCACACAGGGGAGAAGCCATATAAGTGTACAGTATGCCTGGCAGCATTTAGAGAGCGCAAGTCCTTAAAGCAACACACATGGATCCACACCGGAGAAAGACCTTTTGAGTGTAATCTGTGCAAGAAAAAATATCGTTGCCGAAAGTCGTTGAAGTACCATTCATGTGAAAGGAGGATTAGAGGGGCAAATGAGGAAGAAAAGACATTGCAATGCCCTATCTGTTCAAAAAAGTTTGCTAAAACCGGGGCACTAAATACGCATTTAAATATCCATACAGAAAAAAGGTTCAAGTGCACTTTGTGTCCAGCAAGCTACTCATATCGTGAGAGTTTAAAGGTCCACCTAAGGACCCACACTGGTGAGAAACCGTACAAGTGTACAGTGTGTCAGGCTAGTTTCAGCTATCTGAAATCACTCCATGAGCATGAAAGGGTACATACTGTAGAGAATGAATTTGAGTGCACAGTATGTCAAGCCAAATTACGCTCCCCTTCATATCTGAAGCTGCACTTGAGACTGCATGCTGGAGACAAGCCACTTCAGTGTAAAGTGTGTGAAGCTAGTTATGTATGCCGTTCACATCTGAAGAAACATCTGTTGACTCATGTTCGAAAAATCAAGTCTGAAACATGTTAAACATGCTGCAACAGCTAGAGTAATCATGTCATAGCAAATTTGAATGCGAATTTTGTCTGAACTGAGCAATTCATGCTGAGTGAATTGCCTTTCAGATGCATGTACATATCATGAAGTGTGGGTTTTTATTAAAGTGGAATGCAGTTTCATAGTTATACCTCCGATTTTAGTCTGAACTACATGAACAAGCTGTTTTAAATGACAAGATTGCATTTTCCCCATGAAATTTTTAACTCCATTTCTATGGCAATTATAATTACTGTATCTTATCAACCTAGCAATGCATGGTGATCTGTACCAAGTAAAGAGAAAGCACGACCTAGTGTTCATGATGTGGTTTTCTTATGCTTTTTATTAAAGCAGTAACCTGGAATTTCTGATCAAGGGTGCACTTCTAATAGAAGTCACTCTGCTTAGTAATTCCTCCCACTATTAATCATTGCTTTCCCGACGTTTAAATGCTAGCTGTAAGCTTTATGCCAGTAGTCGTGCAGCTTTATGTACCTAGTATACATACTGCAAATGGTACTTAAGTGTTTTCTGTGTTGTGTCATCATAGTATTAAGGTTTTGTACAGATGTGACAACATGTTTAACTTATGCGTGGGGTGCATTTCACTATGAAAATAGTGAGCTTTTTATAAATTTGCTCACTATTTTTCAGGAGTCTTGTTTGGATTCAGTGAGCTTTTTTAAGTCCGCATTTCACAAAAATGCTCACTATTACAGCAACCTTCGAAAGACTGTTTAATTTACAGAGCAATTATAAACTGCTTCTTCAATACTGGCATGCGATTTTCGTAGTGGCATTCACAGATGAGCACTAAAAATAATTTTATGGCTTAAAACTATTTTCTACATCACAAAATCGATGTCACAATCACATAAAGGGAATTTCGAGTTTGGCAATAAAACTCCTTAAATGGCATTGATATTTCACTGGCGTACCATATTCGGCCCTCTTTCAAGCATATTATCCTACCCTTCACAGTCAGAAATGCCATGGTAAGGCATGATGTTTTTTTTTTTGAGAACATAAAAATTATGTGAAAGACCTCCTCCACCCCCCTTGTAAGTGCAAATGGTAATTAAAGCTTTTGATACCAGCAAAACCATGTGCTTTGGGTGAGCCCTTGTTCTCGCATCCATGGAGATACATGCAGGACATTTAGCCATTAAATTTACATGTAATAAGACGCGCAGTTGTTGTCATGGGCTTTTTATGAAACGACTGAAAATCCAGCACACATTGCCAAATTACTACTGTATCACTATTTTGTCTTTAAAGTTAATATTTCTCTTTACATGTAGTTGCATATTTAGTTATCGAGTGCCCCAGATCACTCTAAAATAGTGAGTAAAATTTGTGAATTTTCCCAATAAGTGTTAGTGAAACGCGACTTCCATAACAGTCACTATTTCAGCAACCTTTTCGGAACTAGCAATAAAACTCACTCATCACTAATTTTTTCAGTGAAATGCTACCCAGATGTTATCTATATTTATGCTTTACAAGCATCAAATGTTTGTATGTTAATTGAATATATTGTACATGTGTTTTATGTTTTTAATTTAAATGTTCAATTTATGTGTTTCCTTCACTGTTTCTGTTGTATTGCTGATCAAGTAATAACATTGTATTCAAATGAATTGGTATAATGTTCATGGTTGTCCAGTCAAGGATTTGTAACAATCCAAATTTCTTCAAATCTATTTTGTATGGTATTGTGCTGCAGTGTACAAGTAATTTGGTGCAGAAGACTGGACAGATTATGCATTATTTACTGTATTAATGCATTATCGCCATCACCTGGCAATTGAGCATGTTCAGTGTATAATAAAAATAAAATTCAAATGTGTAAATGCTAAAAGCATTAAACAGCTATTTACCTGATTACTCCATGTTTTAAGATGGCAATGACCTGTGTGCATTGGGTTCGTTCACTAGTGTTTCCATTTATAATGGGGGGGGGGGGGGGTAAAGAGAATATCTGCTTTGTTTATTAATCATCACTTTGGCACAAAGATTTCCTCATACAAAGTTTATTGAGAAAGGCAGGTCATGGCACCACCATAATGGTGGTTTCCAGTGTCAAATCAGTTGCAGTGCTTCGTGGTCTTTTTGAGTGCCGATACAAATATATCTGCAGAACCACGTAATATCAAGAATGTGCCGGTTTCAGAAACTGCAGGGTTTCAGGCACTGAAAGTTTGACACATTTACATGAGAGGCAAGGAACAGCAAAACTGCCCTTATATTAAGATATATGCCTTCGCTAAACTACATACAGATACTTGCCTCTGCAATAAGAAAGTGACTAGAATGGAATAGCGTATAAAGTAAGGAATGATTTGACAGTGCCACTGTAAACAATATTCAACAGCGATGACAATATATATATGTATACCATCATTGGAATTTTTTTTTCATAAGTCTGAAAACCAAAAACAAAATCAGTCTATCCTTCAATGCACTGGCTACATTATCATGATTATGTAAACCAATTTTGCTCCTCTATAAACATGATAAAGTTACCACGAAAAACCTGGCCAAATGACCAATAAAGCTCTACTGGCAGTAGAATATGGGCTTCCTTGTACAGTGACTCCTCTATTTTACAACCCTAACCCTTTGTTTTAAGACTACCCTTGATTGTAAGGTTTTAAAAACCACCCTTGATTTGTATGACCACTTAATTTGGTCCTTTTGGCATTGCAAATTACCCTATTTTGAGGCCACCTGCATCGTAAGACCACGTTTCTTAGTCCAATGGGTGGTCTTAATTGGTACATTATCGCTGTATTTGTAAAACACTCCACCCGAGTTACGGGTCACGCACAGCTAAGGCAATTTTTTTGTAATGCTAGTGCACTTTTTACCAATGGTCAGAAAAGAGTGGTACTTATAAAAGCAAGTGTGGTATTGGTACTTGTCCTACTGGTACTGGAATCTTGAATTGGGTGCAGAAAATCAAGCTTTCCATGGTTCCACTTTCTGAGCAGAAAATTCCATTTTTGAGTGCAGAATTTCCATTTCTGAGTCTAGAATTTCCATTTTTGAGCACAGAATTCTCGGCGGAATGTTTGGAGTGCCATTGCCGCTTCTGAGTGCAAAATTTGCATTTTTCTGAGTGCACAATTTTAATTTTTGAGCACACAAAATTGCATTTTCTCAGCAAGGAAATTCAGTTTCAATTTTTAGAGTGCAATTCTGGAGGGTCTGAATAAATGTCAACATGGAATATGGTAAAATACAGGACAAAATCCAAGTGGTCTTTAATCAGGATGGACTCTACAATCAAGGGTGGTCTTAAAATGGAAAGATACAGGGACCACTGTATACAGTTAATTCATTCCAATGTACAAATTTAAAGATAAATTAATCAAGTAATTTTGCAGCATGCTTAAGGACAAGAATATAACTTCAGCTGTGATGTCTCATCCTTGAACCTTGAGTCGGGTAGTTGGGCTTATTGTAGAACAGTCAGGTATTGAATCTGAACAGCACACTTCATCAGTGCCTAGCTTGTTGAATGTTAAAATCATTCCAATGTACACATTAAACATCTTTCATTCAAGTATTGGTGGATACTTTGCTATGCACCATTTGAACAGCATAAGAGTCATGCATATAATTTTGCACATTATGACACACATTTGGTATATGCATTAATCATGTTAATAATACCATATTACAGGGTATTATATACCAGTACCTGAAAAATCTCCGTTTTCAACCTATTCTGTACCATTGGAAGATTCATGCAATAAAATTCCATTGACAAATAACCTTCTGTTTATTACATGCTGACCCCGGAACAGCTAGCTTTTCGGCCAACAGCAGAAGCACAGCTGATCTATATATATGAAATCATATTGTTCATTTTCAACTGCGTTGCCAAGCTTCTGGCCATTGCTATATGCCCTAAAGGTTTGAAAAGGAAAAACATTAAGCAACGCTGAGTCAAAATGGTCTCAAGCTGGCTAATAGTATGGCTGTTTATCCATACAAAAAAATAAATCATTGAACTTGGATGCACGTGTAATAACCTTTAACAATACCATAACATACACTGATACTGAACATGTTATAAACACGATAAACAGTTTGTGATACCATTTCACCAACTGGTCATACATGTAGTTTAGAATATGCAGTGAAATGTGCTGCAGTGAAATGTGCTGTCGAGAACAGCCTCTGTATGAAGTTATGACTTAGAAATTTCCACACAGATACTCCAGATATTTATCACAAAAGATTGAGAAATTTGACCACCTACATATATGTGTTGACGAAACTTCTTTGAACTGTGTAAGGTATTACAGTGACACTTGTATAAAGACCATCCTTCGGACCAACAAAATGTACATAGTCCTTATACACAGGTCGTTTTTATATACAGGTTCAATAACATGGAAAGTGTACCCCTGAGGACCTGTAAAAAATGGTGTTTATAGGCAGGTGGTCTTTATATACAGGTTATCTTTAGAGCAGGTTTGACTGTACTTCTCAGATTTGGTTTTAAGCATCATGTACATGTATTATGTTGGCTACCAGTATTATCAGCTGATCGGTAACTAGGCCTTTTGCAGGCAAGGTATCACAAGCATTTCATGCAGGCCACTACTCAGTACATTTTCTGCAGGCCACTATACAGACTGGCGAGAACGTATTGAATAAAACCATGAAAGTGCATAACCTCAAGTTTGACACTCCCATGCCATATACTGGCAGCAGCAAAAAAATACAATCTGGATTATTATACACATTACACATCGAGAAAAACTGAGCATTTCTATTATTAAGTATTTGTAATATTAAACCTGCAGATCAACCATCATAGGCACAACTTCAAGAAATATAAGTTACCAGTAATAAAAAACATGGAAGACATTTAAAATCAGCATAATGCAAATTATAAAATTAATTGAGTCACTGTTGCACACAGTCCAGCTGTGTCAGATAATATTGTAGGAAATGTAACTGATCTGTTTTTTCTGCATAAGTCAGCATTCAGGCACCTGAAAAAGTTGTCCAATAAGCAAAACGATATCCTTCTGCATAAGTTGGCACTTGAAGAAGCATCTGTCCAATGGCGACCATGGTTACTTCATCCAACCACGTGCACTGACATAAGCCCATCCACCCTGTAATGACAATACGGTAACAATTATGAGTTACAAAATCCTCGTCGTTTGATCTTAATACATTTGTATTGATCGAATAGGAATATGTTCAGGTGCGAAAACTACGAGTGAAAAAAGTTCCTACAAATTACATTTATGCACAACTGCTTGAAAGTGTTTCACACATCGATGGCTGAGGTATGATTTAAGATATTAAAACAGTAATTTAACTTCATCCCTTTATTGTTCATCTAATAATAACAGATCATAGCTTGCGACTGCTGGATATCAAAGACATCACAAAATGTGCAATATACAGTGAAACTTGTATATAAAGATCATTCTAGAGACCAACAAAATACAGTCCTTAAAGCTTATAGTCTCATTCTAGACAACAATATACGGTCCTTATACACAGGTGGTCTCATTCTAAAGACCCAGAAAATGTGATCCTTATCAGCTTATACAGAGGTGGTCTTTATATTACAGGTTCAATAACAGGGAAGGTATACCATGATACAATGGTATACCCATTGGGATTTAGAGAATCTTATGGTCCTTGTATTCAGGTGGTCTTTAAAGCAGGATCAGTTGTATGTGTACATGGATTCTCTTAATAAATGTCATATGAGATTAGCCCTACATGTACTTCCCAGTTTCAATGAGACTTCAGGAAGGATTAACTTCAGTTCATACTGAGATATTTTAACAGATCCAGATACACACCCCAACACCATAGTCCCAGGATCCTGTCCGCGGGTTGTCCTTAGCGATGGCCACCCTGCGACTGACAACACCGTCCTGCACCCCTGCCTTGGTGTTAACACCATCTAGTATCACCCACACCTGGTCATGAAAATAGTTACATGTATGTAACACCATGCTAAATGTATTTAGTCATGTATTTGCATTTGTCGTTTGCATGATTCAATATGCAACTGCCAATGCCGATACAAATTCTATTTGACACAATCTTGAGCTAAAATTAACAACCAGAATTGAACAGAAATGAGATGTTAACTAAGTTAATAACAACAATAGGACCTTAAGACAACTGCAAGAGCTGAACAACCTTAAAGAGCATGTCAAGGCCTCCCATGGTAACAGACATTTATATACCACCTGATGCAGTGCTATCCACTGTATCCAAATATAGCAATATTTATACAATGACACTTTTTAG
>JAAUYG010193465.1_pt1 | contig 11321 bp, 5 predicted proteins | sample 7278091 | NCBI WGS metagenome assembly JAAUYG01 (sample SAMN14350201, study PRJNA611818) | marine sediment metagenome | isolation source: surface marine sediment (0.6m) | place: French Polynesia: Moorea | collected 2018-08 | reverse complement strand
TTATTTTTACATTATTTTTATTTTCAAAAAAATATTTAATTCTCATTAAAACCCCCCCCCCCCCCCCAATTACCATAATTTCCATCACGTTTTGTTGAAATCGGATGAAAAATTATGGGAGCAGTGTAGCGTATTGAAACTCTTAACAAAGTTTGCGAATTGCACCGATTGACCACTAAACTGAACTCAAACAATCTAGGATGAACAAGAAGGAGAATAAATTTGTAGTCTTTTTTAAGCCCCGGGTGCCAAATGTTTCTCCGTTTCACTCCATGGCAAGTCTTTTCCACATATTCTAGATCTTAGGATTTATTCAGTGACCCCAACATGACCTAAAAGTGGCCTAAAAGTATACCTAAACCATTTCATGCTTGTCCCCGGAGTCCAAAATTATTGCGTCGGTGCTTCGCTCTCGTTTTCCAGATAACTGAAGATTTTTCGTTCCCGTATACTGATACAATGATAAACTTGACATTTTCATAAACAAAATCGGTAAAATCAAACACTGCAATTTCAGAATATCAAAACTGTACTTTCATGTGGACCATTGAGATGAAATTTCAGATGTTTAACATATTTTTGAAAGCGATTTGTAGAATTTGGTTTTCACTTGGATTAGCACTGACGAACTTCGCCTCTGTATGTAATGCCAGACATGATTTGTCATGCAACATAATTTGTCACCGTTAAGGAATGTCTATTTCGTAGACTCACACACACGATGTACACACTACGTGACATTGCCTTGGTGTGCACTGATGGCGCACAGCGAGGGTACAACGGAAACGCATTCCTATCCAACAACTAAACAACATCTCCTTAGAGCGAGACCGAAATGCTAGTGCGCCATAGACACGAATTGACACAGAATTTCATAGTACCTGAGTACAACACCCCTAAGGCTAGTCAGAAATCACAGTTACAAAGGAATCTGAGAAACGCATACAGCACACAGTCCTTCCGTCTAAACCTTTGCCACCCCTGCCAGACAGCATATCTCGGTTACCCGGCGTTGTCCTCGTACAGAACCACACGCCCACCTTGCTACTCCCCTATACTTTATGCGACATCGTTGTGGACGAACTCTAGGCTGGCGTCACCAGGTTACCATCACTAGCGAGGGGACGGAATGGTGGGACGACAGCCCTCCGTCTGGCTATAAACGCAGCAGCACTTTAGCCATAAAATACAGAAGGAGGAAGAAGGGTTTTGTGATTCGAAGCTCATGCCAGACCCAAAGACAGGTAAGACGATATTGAAAAAAAAATACAACCCCGTGCGTCAGTATAGCACAAAGGACAAGCATCAATCCTGATTTTTTTTGCCATTGAAGTAAGGCTGATCGACGCTAAAAAATGTATGGCACGATTTTTTTTTCACTCAAAGACATGTGCAACTATAAATAACTGTATTACCGTCGTATATCCCGATGCGTAGATCAAATAATGTCCCGTAGCTGCTCTATACGTGGCGAAATGTGGGTGTACTTTCTAGTTGTAAATCCATGTGGTACATATCTGACCGTTTGAGAGGAGGGTCGGGTACTTGAAGGGTTGATGCATTTAACCAATTTTAGTTCATATGCATGATCTATAGAACGTCGCCGCTGACGTTTTATAAGAGACCCAAATCAAACTTGAAACATTTAATTAACTGCGAAGTGTATTGCGATGTTCTTGCGCCCCACCCTTTTGTGTCCTCGCTTGAAAGGGCCAGCAGCGTCTTACCGGAGTGTCGGGAATTGTGAATAAAGTAACAGCTTTGAAATCAGAGCGCCATGTTCACATCGTGATAAGATTCTGCATGTTACAGCTTTCATAAAAGGTTGTGCTCGATCTCATTTCTGCCTTTAATATACATGTATGCAATGTGTATGTGTTTCCTTCTATTGGATTGATCAACCACACGTTCAATTCGGCGTGGTACGTGTCTTTTTATTATGTTTATGCTAGACATCTTTTGCTTGTAAATTTTGGACAGGCACATTTTTGTCAGTTTTCAGACATGTCTACCACAAATATCGATCTGAGACAAACTGCTTTGCATGTTCCCTAATCCATATACTTTAGTTATGCAAATCGTAATACGAGAACTGTTCGAGAACGAGTTGATTGCGTGATCTTTAGATAAGAAATATATTTTTATGGCAAAAGGGTACTTGACTTTAAAGATATAAGTTTGCCTTGTTTATAGCAACATGCAAGATACTCCGAGTGCAGAAAATGTTGCTTTGGTGAACGTTACAGACTGCAAGTCGAAAAGCGTCTGACAGTGCCACAGCCCAATTCCCACTTGAGGTGTGTCGCTATACAAAAGCTATATGCAATGATGTCCCAAGATAATGTGCTATATACTCTAACCTAACTTGAGCATGAATAATCAATGCAGACTGCGAATATAATACTTTTCATTTCATGGTCGATCGATATATGCAGTGATATATATAGATGACAAATTTGACGTCAATCTCGAATACCGAGTAAACCATATTTTCTGTAGAATGTAATATTTAATAATTAGTTCTGTGGTAGAGCGAGGAGACCCCACAGAAAGACGGAATTATTGTACCTAGCACTGTGGTAGAGTGAGGAGATCCCACAAAACGACGGGATTATTGTAACTAGTTCTGTGGTAGAGTGAGGAATTATTGTAACTAGTTCTGTGGTAGAGCGAGGAGATCCCATAGAATAACTAATATTGTGGTAGAGCGAGGAGATCCCACAAAACGACATGACGGAATTATTGTAACTAGTACTGTGGTAGAGCGAGGAGCTCCCACAGAATGGCAGAAGTATTGTAACTAGTACTGTGGTAGAGCGAGGAGATCCCACAGAATGACTGAATTGCTGTAACTAGTATTGTGGTAGAGCGAAGAGCTCCCACAAAATGACACAAGTATTGTAACTAATACTGTGGTAGAACGAGGAGATCCCACAGAATGACGGAATTATTGTAACTAGTACCATGGTAGAGCGAGGAGCTTCCATAGAATGATAGAAGTATTGTAACTAGTGCCATGGTAGAGCGAGGAGATCCCACAGAATGACGAAATTATTGCAAGCAGAGATGTTGGACTATGCATCATTTTGCCGCCTTAATATATCACGGAAAATGGCTGCATTCCGGAAGAGGGACAAGTTGGAATTCTTATTTGGACAACTCATTCTAAAATGGCTTGACATTCTTGTTTACAAGCTTGAGTTTTGACATAAGACCAAGAATCGAGGACCCCGCCGTCTAAGTATATAAATGGTACCCGGAGCTTGTTATCATGGTTATCTTGCAGTAGGCTGACAAAAGTTCTTACGGAGCTGCATGGTAGTAGCGGTACAAATATGAATTCTCTTACTGCAAGCGATGAGCAATTCCTGCTGTGAAAAAAAACTCTTTGTTATGTTTTGATGATGGCAAAGTCAGTGTGGTTGATATTAGTCTCTAATTCCCAGGGCAAAGCAAGTATATATACCTATCAGCAAATACTATAAAGGAGAGGCTTACGTTTATACATAGAACGCACATAAATATTAATATATTTTGTCCATTTTGTGAAAAAAGTTTAACTGTCTCTTACACGTGTAGAAATTCTCAAAATGTTACAAAGGTACATTAACTGTTAGCTTAGCACCCTGGCGTATAGTTGGACAGCTGAAAGTTTTTCACATACAGAATACTAATTTAGGAAATTTCCTTCAAAGATTGTGTACATTTGCTATTTATTTTAGTATAACTATTTCGTGTGTATAATCATGCGTACGTGTGTAAACGTTCCATAGCCATGACATTTTATAATGAATACTGCAGTCCTTTGTGTACAACAAGTTGCATGCCTAAGAGGCATATTAATCCATAGCATCTCTGCTTAGACACATAGAAATGTTTGTCGCACAGTCATAGGTTTATCCCTAATTGCACTTGCTCAAAGTACACAATGCCGGTGCATTACAAGCACCAGGGAAGATCGTACTCAAGATTGGTGATTTGTGCTACCTTCGTCGGTGTATTTCGACAGTTTTGCAATACTTCCATCGTCATTTTAACGACTAGTGGTGTTGTAAACATTCAATGCATCGATACTTCCGCCTCATACGCCATCAACTCATAGAACCAATTGAAACTAGAAGCTGTAGTTGAAATAAGAACTTTGAATGTCTGGGATGATCTTTGCCCCAGTATAAAATCCTTGTCCGCATGTCTCTCTCTGTCTCGGGTCCTACAGACCAGACATATTTGTGATTTACTGTGTTATCTTTCGAGACTAAAATCTATTATCTGACACGGACTGTATGATATATGTATATAACTAAGCTCTATCTGCTTTCAAAAAATAATTTTAAATGGTGACATGCGTATTTAGCGCATTGTGCTAATGTTTTTTTGTTGATATTTGCAACCGACGCTAAATAAATTTTATCATATCTAATGTTATCTTTGGTTTAGCCTACCTGTCGTGTTCCAGCATTACATCGCTTAGGGTAGTCCACAAATTCGACTCCGTTTCATTTTGTTGTCCTATCCTGTTTTACCCTGCCCTGCCCTGCCCTACCGAACCCTACCTTACCCTACCGTACTCTACCCTGTCCTACCCTGCCTGCCTTGAGCTGCACGGTCCTGCCCTCCACTGCCCTGCCCTGCTGTGCCCTGCCTTGTCCTTTTCTGTCCTGTTCTGCCCTATCCTGTATTACATTGTGCTCTACTGTACTACACTCCACTGAACTCACAGTACTGTACGAACCTTTGCTTGCAGAATCCGAACTCTCCCCATCCACCTCCATTTCGACAAGCGAGTCAACCTCCCAAGCCACGGTGCTGAAGATGGCGACCCGCCAAGACCCCCCAGACCAGCCTCCCAGAGACTACGACTGGCCGCCCGGGGAGACCCCCATCGCGGCAGCGGCGGAGCCCCGGGATGCCAGATTACCCGTACGTTGTACACGGAACCCCTGAAATTAGACCACTCAGGGTCGAGGCCAGAGCAGTTTTAATTCTGAGGTGGTCTTATTTCTGAAACAATGTAACAATAGTTTGCAACTTTTGCTCGTTCAATATATTAACCAGCGATCTTCTTTGATTTGCGTGGCATTTCCGGTGTGGTCCAATAAATAAAATGCAAGGTTTGCAAATTATGTACTAATGTAAGCCTAGATGGTGGAATGATAGTAGTGTGCCGTCGTTCGTAAAAAGCACAACAGTGAGGGAATGAAGTAGACCAAAAGAAGACACTGTTCAGAAGTTGTTTATCCCCATCTTATCTTGACTCTCATCACCGTATGCAAATTATGTGTACGATATTTGTACGATGTACCGATCTGTTCTGTGGTCACCCTTTGCCAAATGGATCATTTACAGAGAGGTGGCATTTATACAACATATGCATTCAAATAGGAGTATGTAGTTCATGAGAAGATTTGGGGTACACACGATTTTAGACAAGGAGCGGCCCATTGACCTTTTGCACAGCGTCTTGATGAGAAACCTAATACGTCAAAAACACCCTTAGATCAGTGCCAGCTTCCATGCTGTAATACTAAGAGAGAATCTGGGATTTAGAAAATTATCTGACCTTTTTGCTCATTGCCGAACAGTGATATTTATATACCACCAATGCTGCTAGTGGGGTATACGTTCGATGATTTTAACGTGCGAGAATGAGAAAAAATGTAAAAATACTCCTTTTGTAACTTAGTACTTTTCATGCATTCGGACATGCATATTTTGTTTCAACATATACATACCCCACCTATAGTTACTGGTGCCGCAACGTTTTTTAGGCTATTGAGTGTATTTCCAGACGTATGATAATAACTGGAGAGTCGCAGCAGAGTACGATTCTATCCCACCGGAGCACACAGGACCACGTGTTGTGTATGGAACGGGACCCCAGGCTGCTCCTGGAGTTTATGCTCCAACGGCCAGACGAGACCCAGAAGCTATGAGGTATACACTATTGTCCAACATGGTTGTCACATAAATACACAATTTTTATTTCTATTTTCTTGAAACTCTCTCCATGAAAATTGACTTCAGTAGTACAGTGGTGTCTCTTTAATCCAGCCACTTTGGTTCCCAGTCAGAGTGGCCGGATTAACCAGTTGGCTGGATTATCCAATCAGTCATATATACGGTAGTCTCAGTCAAGAATTTAGCAAATACATCAAAGTAACATGTATGATAAATATATACCGCAGAGAGAGAGAGAGAAAAAAGGTATGACTAAACCATTAGGCCATATATAAACAATGTTCCACTTTTCTACCACGCACACAATGTACGGTATGCTAGACTTCCAGTTCTGAAAATAATTTCACTTATTCAAACAATCCTCTCTCTTCACTCACTTATTACATAATGCGTACTCTGCCCCCACCCGCTTGGTTGGCCGAAGAAAGCTAAATTAGCCGACAATTTGACAGGCATCAAACACAAAAGGGATCAAAGTTTCTGCCCCCTTGCTACAAGTACAACGTTTAAAACCAATGGTTGCGAGTCCCTAATGAGCCGCATTTAGCGATAAACTTTGTGAACACATCTATTCGAAATTGTATATCTAAAATTTGTACATCTAAAAATGCACTTGACAAACAATTTGGCCGATGGTTTACACTGTACGTACACTCTCTCTATCTAGACTTCCATGGAGGTTTCTGGTGCCTTGTAGTTGAAATTCGCCACAACATACACACATCATCAGAGTGACTTGTCTTGAAACGTTTGGATAAAATGATAGTTGTAACGTGTCAGCGATGTCCTAGCACATAGCAGCGGGAGATCTATGTATCATTCAGAATATTTATCGAAACTATACACTCATTAAAGAATTTCGATATTTTTGTTCAATTAAAAAGTAATGATATTCCGTTTCCAGGCAACAGAGACGACAGTTTAGGAGTATGAATACTCGGGAGAGAGACGAGTGGAGAGATCAGAGGGAAGCCGCGTTGGTAGCTGAACTTGCCCCAGGGAGGGACAGATACGACATGAAACTTAACGTCGAGCGTCCAGGCAGCGTGCCATTCCTCAACGACCAATGGGAGAGAATGAATCCTCCCAATGAGGTCTATGATCTCACTCAGCATGTCAATGTAAGTCACTAGAGAATGGGTCCTCCAATCTTGGTCTATATAATCTCACTCAGCAGGTCAATGTAAGTCACTGGAGAATGGATCCTCCAAACTTGGTCTTAATAATCTCACTCAGCAGGTCAATGTAAGTCACTAGAGAATGGGTCCTCCAAATTAGGTCTATATAATCTCACTCAGCATGTCAATGTAAGTCACTAGAGAATGGGTCCCCCAAATTTGGTCTACGTATATAATCTCACTCAGCAGGTCAATGTAAGTAGAGAATGGGTCCTCCAAACTTGGTCTATATAATCTGACTCAGCATGTTAATGCAAATCACGTCATAAGAATAGACCTTCCCAACGGCTGCAACGATGTCTATACTCTCACTCAACGCGTCAGTGTAAGTCACCGGAATGACGTCTGGCCAAATCTGTCGTCTCACTCGGCATGGTAAGTCATATCACAAGAACGGATCCCCCTCAGCGAGGCCTGTGATATTACTTAGCATGTCAAAGTAAGTGAAGTCACTAGAAGGGATCCTCCCAACAGGGCCTACGCTCTCGCTCAGCATGTTAGTGTCAGTCAGTCAAATGAAACCAAACAGCGAATCCATATAATCCAATCCATACCGCTGCCTGCCACGGCATACAACTTATCATTGTCCTAAAGGCTTTTTACAGAGGTTCGCAGCGACAGTCTACACAAAATATTAGAATTTTGTAATGTAACATTTATTTGTATTAAAAATAGAAATTTAACATTGTCGCCAGTGTGAAAATAAAAGATTTTTTGTATTACTTTATAAGAAGGGGCCCAGGGGCCAACCTAGGTAGCTTTACGGATAAAGGCAATATAGCCGAGGTGGCTTATCGTCACAGTCCAGTATATATATATATTTTTTTTTGGCAAATCGCCAGAAGAAAGCAGTAGCCTGCATCTCCCCTTAGTTAGTTTTAGTTACCATACTTTCCGTAAAGTTTCGTTGAAATGGAATGCTAACTGTGGAACCAGCAGCCTTTTGAAATTCTTATTATTACATCGGAAATTTTGGAAAGTGCACAGAATGACCCCAAACTGAACTCAAAAGACCTGACATTAAATGTATCCCATATAATATTCCTTCAGACCCCTGAGTCCCAAATTTTCATCCGTTTCGCTCTACGATCACCCGCTTTCCTGAATTTTCCCATTGACGGCCATGTTAAAATATCAAAGTTTCACAATATTTGAAAAAAAAAAAAAAAAATCCGAAAAAAATAATTTGTGAAGGTTATTGAGGCAAAAAATCACGAGAAGTTTGAAAAGATTTTGTTTCGATTTGTGGGAGGGGTAGCGTTTTGAAAAATTTCCCACCATATAGTCCATTACTAAAGGAAAGCGAAAAAAAATAGTTAAAATTTCAAAATTTTGAAAAAGTAACTTTAAATTGTGAGGATATTAGAGACAAATAATTTAGAAGACGTTTGAAAAAAAAATCGGTAGAGAGATTTGGGGGAGGAGTAGCTTTTTAACATTTTGGCTCCCATAAGTGTTCCATGTTAACTAAAATGAAAAAAAAAATCATCAAATGAAAGTTGAAAATTTGGAAAAAAAGAAAAATATCATCTGGAGACGTGGTGGATAGGTAGCTTCCCATAAAATTTGGCCTGGATCCATAAAGCGGTTTCCGAGAAACCAGAGTTAACGGACGGATGGACGGACGGACGACGGACGCCAACGCCACGACAGTAGCTCTACTGTGTGAACACAAGCAGAGTTAAAAATATGAAGATAGGTAATTATTGTTCATTGTTTAATGATAAATGGCCGAACGCAGCATAAATTAAGGTCCTTGGACAGATGGTTTGTATATTGTGGCAGAAAGGGTTTTTTGCCTGCTGTTTTGGCGTCACGAATACACATAGTTGTTCTGGTTCGGAGCTTCTGAACAAAATTATTATTGATCGCCTTGGTGGTAGAAAATGGCGTTTTCTTTAAAATAAAATAACACATCAATCGACAGTATTACTTTCTGTGTTAAAAAAGATACTGTACACAAAATATATCACTCAACAATAGTATTCTTCTGTGTTATAACGATACTGTACACAAAATAGAGCACATAACAATAGTGCTCTTTGGTGTTATAAAGATACTATACTCAAAATATAGCACTCAACGATAGTGTTAAAACATATAGTACTCAAAATATGTGCATTTTATTATATATATCATTCATGTGTTCTGCATTACAGTTGGAATTTCAAGACATCTTCACGGAACCAGAATTTTATTTAGTCAAAGGGAAAATATTCGGTGATGCCCTTGGAAACAGAGCCATACGTATGGCTTGGAATTCTGTTTACACCTACGTACAGGTAATTTCGACTAACAGTTAGCTAAGTAACAAGTGCGAAAATAAACACGCATTATGCAATGTATTGATATATCTGCTCCTGGGAAATTACAGATAGACCCTTAATAGTGCCTAGAAGTATTTATAAGACTACTGCCTGGGGTCCTAAATTTCCTGTTTATGACCCTCGCTTTCAGCTGGGATGGTTTTAATTTCAAGGGTGATTTCCATGTAGTGTTTAGTAATTAATGAATTAAGCTGTAAGGAATTCCTACTTTGAAATCCCACATTTTACCTTGCGCCTACAAGTGTTTAAAACGACACAATCTGCCTCGTACCACTGTATAGTGTATAGGTATACATAGACTTTTATAATAATCTGTAGCTCACTTGCCAGTATAGACTACCGGGTAATTAAAAACTGCATAAATGGATGTTACCTCTATCTTCAGCTGGGCCTGTACTATATAATCGTTATCACCCTTGGCGTCTTCATCTCCCTCGGCTGGGCCGTCATATACGCCGTCAACTCCTTTGTCATCGTGTGGGGGATTCACCCTCTTTGGAAGCTCGCGTTCACCTGGGTCCGGGTTGGTGGCCTGATGTGGCGCCTGGTGGTCAGGACCGTTCTCGAACCGATCATGGGATCCATTGGTCTGACCCTAAGTTTCTTCCGAGGTCGATTCCAACTCCACCACACTGGCTTTGAGACCCTCGATACCGACCTCCCGCCGAAACTGAGAGTTAATGGGAAATTCCCGCGTCTTGAAACGGCCAAGGCTGAGAAAGAGACCACTGTACACCTGTAATACGACATATTTTCGTGACACACAAAGATGATTGGCAATTAATATGCTATCAAACAGAATCAAGTTCAATCAGCGATGAGACACAACTAAGTGTGTTGACATTTCAAAGAAATTTAGAATAAATGGGAAGCATGAAAATGCTCAAATGGCACAATGGAATGTGTATGCGAACGCCCTTTGTTCTGTAAGCTGCAAACTGCATTTACATCGCATCCTGTACATGTAGATATGGTAACAGGTAATATACGGTCTAAGGGTATATTCTGGTTAGATATATTGTGATATACACATAAGTTATATATGTATATAGTTCGGACGTAGAGCTTAGATATCAGCCGACATTTAACACATATACAGTTCAATTCGTAAGCAAGTATAAAACAGACGATTGAAGAAATACTTTTTTTTACTTTTTCAGATTTTATATTGAATTTCCTGTATGTCCATTACTGTTGACTCAGCATATAGGCCTTGTTTGTCATAAGTGTACATATAATAGAGAGATAGATTTCTGTATATAGAAATACATTCAACTGAGAAAAAGAGAAGCTTGTTGTGACTGCAACTGCAATGTTGTCGGGGTAAACTTGTATTCTACTTAAATATATACTGAAAATTAATTAAACTAGACCAAAACTGGAAGCGTTTTGTCTTGGTATGTTTGGCTTCGCTGTCAATATATTGGAACTATGTTTAATAGGATGTTCTACTACCGGTAGTCCCCGTGAGACCCAATTTCACTCTTTTTCGTTGTATGATTAGCTATTGCCAAGATATCTGCAATAGTTCATTTTCCCATTAGGCCACAATGTTAAATTTCTTTTCTTTTTTTTTCAATTTTACTCAAATTTTAAATTTCTAAGTACCACAACTTAAGTTTTATGTGGACTGACACGCACAGGGAACACCTATAAAAAGTTCGGTTTAAAAAGAATCACAAGGGTAAAAATATCATCAGTTTGACAATCGTATTTTCGAAAAATTGCAAGGGTTTCGAAACAATCCCAAAATGACCTTGAACACTGCAAGGTCAAATCAAGGTACCCCATATATGTTTTTCTTTTATAATAATAATATAATAATAATAATAATAATAATAATAATAATAATAATAAT
>JAAUYG010101607.1_pt1 | contig 11321 bp, 4 predicted proteins | sample 7278091 | NCBI WGS metagenome assembly JAAUYG01 (sample SAMN14350201, study PRJNA611818) | marine sediment metagenome | isolation source: surface marine sediment (0.6m) | place: French Polynesia: Moorea | collected 2018-08 | reverse complement strand
TTCGTTCGAACGAATTATTATTTCGTTCGAACGAATTATTATTTCGAGGGAACGAAATAGCAATTCTCACTACTTTTTTTTTCTTCCAATGTCCCTTTAGGGCTTCCGTAGACTGGGAGCAGCACTGAGGTTTCTACGCATATATTCGGAGACTCAGTTGCGCTGGAAATCGAGCCTTATATGGATTGGTGGACACTGTGGAAGAGTATACTTTAATTTGCACTTGATATAATTAAAACCGGTCAGAACAAGGAAACGTATGAAGCGTATGGCCAGATTGATCGTGCATGTATCCCTTGCCACATATAGTGTATAGCGCATGATCACTATCTGCTTTTTTTGTCAGCCTGCACTCTCCCTGCTTTCTGGCTTACCAGAGCCATATGCGAGCGAGCACGCAAGGCTCTGGCTTCTGTGGCCGCAGCACCCGTTTATGTGTCATCAACTTCCTTATATGGCAAAGCAACGGAGTACTTCTCAAAAGTATAACGACCCTTTAGCATCGTATATATAGCGCATTGTGTAAAACGCTCTGAGACCTGCCCTAATTTTACTCAATGAAATTTTTAAGCAGGTGAGTAATTAGGACTAGATGCATATTGGTTGAATGTATAACCACTTCGCCATCACATTGACGACAGCGCGAAACAGTGGTATGATTGGTTTGGGGTAGCTGCCCGGAACTGCTTTCGATTGGCCAAACCATTTACCAAAACGAGACCAAAAACGACTTTGGCCGCCTCTGCAAGCACAGCTGCTTCCAATGTGAGTAGTAGCTGTGCTCATAGGACAATGTCACCCTGGTGTCAGTCACCTACTGCTTTCACAAAACGTGTAGGTTGGTGGACTTCTGTCCTATGTTTGGCAGGGGATTGGGGCTGGGGGTTACGTTGCCAGCTCAACTTTCACCGAGCTAACTTAAAGATATATTGTATTTTTGTCTAGCTAAAGCCCACTTCGGGGTCTCAATATTGTTAATGACTAACTAAACTTTGGATAGATATTAGTGTATGTGTCAAATATTTTTCGTAAGGATCAAATCAGAGTGATATGTAAAGAATTAGAAAGCGTGGAAAAATTGCAGGAAACGTGGGCGGAAATGAACAGTCAGATATAATAAATGTAATCGCAGCAATATAATTGCACAGTCATTTGATTTTATATACCTTTAATGTTTAATTGTATACAATTGTTCATTTTGTGAAAGGAATAATAAATAAAATATAAGTAGTAGTAGTAAGTAGTAGTAGTAGTAGTAGTAGTAGTAGTAGTAGTAGTAGTAGTAGTAGTAGTAGTACATATGTAGTAGTAGTAGTACTTTGTTGTTGGTGGTGATGATGTTCTAATAGTAATAGTTGCACAGAGACAGCAGTAGTTGTAGCACTAACGCATGTATCACCATAAGTAGAAATACTTCTTACAACGACAACACAACACAATAATACATATTTCTCGTTGTGACCACATCTGACACGAAGTAAAAGGATATGCTAAACATTGAGTTGAAAACTCGATGTAGTAACAGTGGGAAAAAGATTCCGCTGTTAATAACGTAGGTAATAGCTTCTAAAATTATAATACTTTCCGCATATGTATGTGACATTGCATGCCATAGAACAGTTAACATAGATCATTGGCAGATGTAAAACAAACAAAAATAAATAAATAAAAGAATGCTGAACTTCTGCAAAAAAATAATTAAAGACCTTTTCCCAAGTCTTTCAAATGCTTTGGTATCCGTTTCTAAAACCTTCGGATATCATTTGCATCACCTGTATTAAATGGTGTAGTTACATATTCTATTTTTCATATACCGTGTATACATCGTCCCAAAGTGCCACGTTACATGCTGGACTGCGCTATCAGCCGTGCGCTATAAATGCCATGTTAGTAAACATCAGCAGCTCGCGGTTAATCGTTACCTAGCAACCCCAGAGTCGTCTGCGGAAAGCCCTCGCGCCTCCATGGAAACCGTCCTGGCGGGCGTTTCGGGAAAATATCCCGTCTGAATTTCTTCCCTCGATGATATAACATAGAATAAAATCCGTTTGCACTTTTCAAATGACGTGTCAAAATAATGCACGGACTTCCGTAGGGACCATATTGCATGGGGCTGTTTTAGGGGCGGAACGGGCATGCTGGTATTCAAAGGTAGGCAAGCGTATCACGAATCCGTACCCCACCCACCCCTGGCCCAAACTATTCGGGCCCAGCCCATCTAGATCTTTCTGTGTCTCTCATCGTCAAACTGTGTCTATCTCTGTTGCTATTAACTACCAGTGAATGGACCGAGTCCAGCAAAAACCACGAAGCGTCTCCAAAATAACAATACGCAGACAGAGAATACGCGACACCAGAAGAAAGTCCGCTAGCAGCATTAGCCGACCCCACCCTTCTATACGCTTGAGGGATAGCAGACGGGGAATGGGGAAGGGGGGGGGCAGGGTAAGGTCACCTACAGGGTAGCAATATTTTGTTCATTGGAGAGTGACCTGCGGTATCTTGGACTTAAAATCTACATAAAATTTGCACTGTGACAATCCTGTTTTTAATTATTAGTCGTATTGGCGCTGGCACTCAAGTCTCATTTATGAGATATCTTGTACGCATAGCTACAGTGGACTCCCCCCTCGTCCTTAAGACCACTCCGGAAATAAAGACCACCCCAGAATTAAGACCACTTATAGGATGACCGAATCCTTAATAAAAACTAGTGCCCTATAGATTGCTACAAATTTAAGGTGCCCCGGATTTACGACCTCTTGACCGAGTATGGTTTGTGGCCTGTTGTAAAAGGCTGACATGAAAGTCCACAGATTGCATATTGTCTATTTAGTATGATGTCACTATTGTATGCAATTTGAAAAAGCATAAAGCTACTACTACTACTACTGCTACTACTACTACTACTACTACTACTACTACTACTACTACTACTACTACTACTACTTAATTCTGGGGGTGAACTGTATAGTCTCAGCCTTTTCTCCCTATATTCTCAGGTTAAAGCATACGGCACTCACTGTTCTAGTCAATAACTCTGCTACGCTCCCTATAAGGAATACGTTTGTTTCTTTTACTCCAAATTCTTATTTCGTACACACAACGAAACTTACTGGAACTGAAAGTTTATTGCAGTTGTTATCGAAGGTGTTCCGACCCTGTGTACTGTGATAGTAATAATGTCGATGATGATGATGATGATTTTTATTATTATTATTATTATTATTATTATTATTATTATTATTATTATTATTATTATTATTATTATTATTATTGACTACGGCGACAAGGTCGATGATGACGACGACTACAACGATACTGCCTAAGATGCCAGACTGCCGTAGTGACGAGCATGATTATGACGACGAAGACGACGACGACAATGATGATGATGATGATGATGACAGGTCGCCCTCATCACATTACTTAATACTCAACGGCGTATATTTTATGTGAAAGCTGTGTGCAGTTAATTATTAGTAGTATACACAATATATACATCCATCTGAAAATATATATAGACTATACTTATTCATAGTACTTATATATAGTATACTTATTCAAATCTGCATCTATAGGCAACAAAATTTTTCATGTTTAGTGTTACCGGGATCAAGGACACTAATTTCTACCTTCTTAACCTTTGTAAGTTCACTACTACGGTACAAACCCACCCTCCCCTAGTATTTCAGCTACATTTCTCTTTATATTACCATCACTTCCTTCAGATCGCCCATGTATACGTCAATGCGGTTTCACTTTATCGATCACAAAATAAGTGAATATTATTTACGATAACAACGAACATGTGTAGTCTAAATTAAGTCATATTAATGTCATTACAAATATCGTATTAGCATAATAGGCGGCTGAATGCATGGTGTATATGTTGGTAAATATCAATATAGGTCCATACATCGCTTGTTAATTGTACTACGTCTTTCCATTAATTATTCAATTGGTCATAGTATAATAAACGTCTGATAAATTTACATCTAATGGACGCCTCTGAAGAATTTACGAGAGTTCTACTATGCTAGCTGGCGTAAGATAAGGTAAGAAGAAAATGAATAGCGATACATCGTTCCCTTTGTATTAGAAATGAAACACCCCACAACTATAATACTTACATTAGCTATGTCTCCCGCGTTTGACACAGAGGTCTCCCAATAATCTTATGGCGAATGTCACCACTTCTGTGTATTCCACAAGAGGCCATCATACAGTGTCTTAATGGGCTGTGGTGGCTTTGCCAGAAGTTTAGAGAAGTTAAACTTCGGTTACTCGGAGACGATTTTCTCACAAATTCTCAAACCCACTTTATCCGGATATCAAGATCATAGCTCCATATAATGATTTTACCATTTTTTGCACCTTTTTCAGTACCTGCGCTTCTACAGAGCTTGTAATAAAGGAATCTAATGGTGTACACCGGCGTGGGCAGAGTGCCAGCTAATTTGCATAATGTATTATCTTTTCGTACATTCCCAGGACATTCCACGCTTCCCTAACCGACCATGTCTCTTCATATGTAGCAAGCAGAATTGTGCCTGGCCAGGGTGTCATAAAGGAGCACTCGGCCATATCGGGGATATAGGGGCAGAACCCGGGGAGTGGGGTTGTCGGTGGTGGGGGGTTGGGCTGGGGGCAGGATGAGGTTATGGTGGCGCCCTTATTGTATACGACTTGAAATAATGCCAGGTAAAATTGGGCTTAGGGGGGCATATCAAACGCAGGAAATTATACCCTGTGTAGCTATAATTCACCAAGGGCTAAAGACGTTCTACATACACCTATATCTATATGTCGTAATGGTGTCCGTTTAAAGGAAATTTACTTTTTTTTTAATTTTTTCACAGTCTAAACCCTGTCATATTTAGGTAGTGTTTTAATTTAATTAAAACAAGAAACAAAATCTTAAATGTAGCAGTAATATACCAAAATAAGTTTATTATTATCCTTTTTTATTATTATTTCCCCCTTCACTCCCTTAAGACATCTATGTTTCCTTTGTTTTTTTCTCGGCCTTTCTAGCGTTTCTTATTTCTTTCCCTTTGCCTTCCTTTCTTACTGACCAGTTCATCAATAATTCGTTCTCTGTCAATTTATTTCCTTCAATATTTAGCGCCGGATCTACATGTAGATCAATTTCACCGTTGTATGGAACGCAATCCGATTCTTGTCAAATCAGTCTACACAATTTGCAGTGCAGCTGCACTTCGTAACATATTGCGACAGAGCCCGAGGGCACGAAGCGTACCCTCAGTGTCCACCTGTAATATTTAATACACGTGTATGGTTACCTGTACAAACACTCTCAACAATATATTTTTTTTTTCAGTATACATTGTATATATCATTACATATTTCTGCCTTGCCTTCGCGATGTTATTTGCCTTACGTCGCAGCAGATGTCCGCAAAAATTACACATTACCCCGTAATCCCACGCCTGTTGCAACAGAATACGCCACTTTTCAGCCATGTTGACGACCCCTCAAGAAGAAAACAAGGTATTTTCATTATTAAAGGCCCCAGTTTTAGCAGTTTCTGCGGCGAAAGGATTGTGAATTATGTAGTAGCCATTTTGCGGTCACGCTCGGTTGGCCAAGACAATCTGCGGCTGTGCAATTCAATGGGCAGGGAACTCTCATTTCGTCCCTTTCATGGTTGTATGAATCGTCGGGCAGAGACAGGGTAGCCTTTCATTACAGATGTGTAGCAAAATGTACTTACGTACCGTACTGTGCCCTAAGGTATCACACGGGTGCGAACATCCAGCTATACTAGTAGGGTGATTGTTATTAGGGTGCATGTATGTCGCAGCTCGGAAACCTATAAAGAGTAACTTTTCAAGATGAGTCATCATGTAAAAACACTGCTGTGGGCGTGGCTAAAACATAACATCGATGATTAAAATGCAGAGAACAATAAAAGGAAAGGAACTAGGCAGAAGAAACGACCGGAAGAGACGAAGAATGAAAGAAAGAAAGACAGAAACAAGGAAAGAAAAAAAATTCAGAAAGCAACCAAAGAGTAAAGGTAAAGAAAGCAAAGAAAGGAAGTAAAGTAAAAGAAACGAATGTAGAAAAAAAAGAATGAAAGTAAGGAATAAAGTAATGAAAAAAGCTGATAAAAGTGAAAGAAGAAAAGAACAAAGAGAAAGAGGGAGAAGAAAGGAGGCATAGAAAGAAATAAGATCGGAAGAGATGAAGAGGCATGGAGTAGCAAACGTTAAACAGCAGAGAACAAAGAAGCTGTAGCGAGGATGAAAAAGAAAAATCACAGACTGAGAAAGAAAGAAGAAAGGGAAGAAAAATCGGAAAAAAGAGATAGTAAAGAAAAGAGGAACGAAAATATACACGGTTGCAGAAATAAAGGAAGAACGAAAGAGGAAAGAAGAGGGTGTGATAAAATGAAGAAAGAAGAATAAAAAAAAAAGAAATGAACGAAATGAAGGGAAAAGTCGTTATTGTTGAGTAACATGCTTTTCTGAACTCTCTATCTCTCTCTCTCTCTCACTTTGCGTTTGATTCAATATTCAAACGATCTATATTTAAGAGATCAATATATTTCAAAAGGTTGGTGGTATCAAGTTCTCGTTAGACTCTAATATCGCTCATCGTTTGAGGCGATCAAGTATTTCATTAATCCACTGATGGGAGCGAGCACTGCAATCACGATCACTTTAAATACCGGCACATCTGTTTAAGTCAGATCCATTACCAGGGTACCTTTGCAGTCCGATATGTGCAGCATTGGTTTGTTACATTACTAGCGTTCCTACATGCACAGATGATGTAGTTTTGTAGTGTAATGTATATATGCCCACGTTTTAAAATAGCTCAAAACCTTGTTAGTCGGGTTTTATGGATAAATATGAAAGTCGGTGAATGAAATAAATGAAATTTTCCATTTTAGTACTGTTGACAATTGATTGTTTAATAGTTGAAAGTTATGTACTCTCAAATATAACACCAGCGGCTGAAAACCTTCCAAAATAGTTGTATTGGCTATCTGTCGATTTTTGTTTCACCGAAGTTTTCACTAGCTCTCAGGAAAACTATGTGTCGATTAATTCTTGACCTTAAATAATCTATATGTATCGACCACTCAGAGTAAATAACAACAGCCGGACAAGACAATTTCAAATGTCATTCCCGTGATGCTCCATGCAACAATATCAAGACGGATGATAACCAGGTGACCCTTGGAATTTGCACACAGTGGGTGCTGAAATAAAATCAAAAAAGGTGTTTCGCTCTACCGAAATATGGAATATTCGCATCTATATCTACAAAGTGCTTAGTTTTTAATACAAGGCAATAGAACCACACGGGGTGTCTAGCTCATAATAAACATTCTGGTTGTGCGATGTACCTAACACTGTCGTGGTAATATAAAATTAGTCTCTATTGTAGACCTATCCGATCGGAAGAATTAACACGTTTGTATCGCCAAGTTAACACAGTTCATATTCCATTTACCCCCATTGGAGAGAGCTTTAGTACATGCACACGTATGTACTAGGCCTACATTGAATTGTAAATATCTGCTGGTTCAAGCTTTATACAGTTTAATAGCCTTGCAGCGGTACTACAGCGGCAGTAGTTATCATTCAAGAGCACAGTGTCCGCCGATGACATTTAGATGGAACAGCTACTGCCACTCGAGAGAGGGGCAGAGTCTAATTTGTGGATACCTCTCTCTCTTTTTTTTTAACCCCAGCCTACAAAAAATGTCCAACCATTCACATATATTTTAGAACGCCATGGCATGGCCACCGGGCCTTATTATTGGTAGTCAGACACTTGTGTAGGCTAGAATAATGGAGGGAGTAAGGCTGCGTATAGTAACGCTGCGGAGAGTAGTCAGTGCAAATCGATACCCTGTGCAAAAATAATCGGGGATGAACATGATGAAGCATATTATATTAATCCCGTAATACACACTGGTTGTGGGATACGTGGGATGCTCTATACCATCAACGGTAATATATCCAGCTACGGTGGACTGCGAGTGACATACAGTGACAGCTCGGCATGAAGCCGTGCAAAGATGTATTGAATCAAACTGGTTTTATCGGGTTGGGTTTAATTCTAAAACAAATGCGTACATTAAAATATGATACATTACACATTTACTGGTACATAAAGTATTGTACACATTGTGTGATAAGGTGGCTGATGTTACAATGACACAATGTATAGTGTTTCGATCATCAGGAAAAATGGCTTATTGTTGTGTTGGTATTATTTCTGGGGTGGCCTTATTTTAAAGGTCCCGCCCGATCATATATTAAACGTCATTCCATAATGTACAAACATCATGCTATCTAATCGGTAATAACATAAACGCAGTCACTAGGGCACAACTGTAGCTAACATACACATGAAAGATGATCTCTCTCACTCCAATTACAGACAACTGGGGAAGATTTATAATAACAGTTTTGTGATTATTAATATGTAGACGAGTCTCTCTTGGCGTAACTTAATATCCTCAGTAAACAATTCAATTAAATTTATCGCTATGCAATAAAGATCAGGTAAAATAACATTATTATCTACCCAGTCCTATGTTATTCTAGGTAACCATTTTCTGTTCCAATATAGCCAGCCAGGTGTTCACATAGCGATGACCTAGTTTAAATTGGATCTTCAATTTATCTGACAACAATGTCAGTCGTTTTTATCTTTTCAGCATACATGTATGGTAAGCCTCTGCCCATATCCGATATGGCATTGCCCCGTGCCCCACGGTTGATCAATTATACAATTTATTACTATTGTTTAATTACTACTTCGAATTAAAAACACACTTCACTCGAATGCTGAAATATCGTGACCGATATGACGTCAGTCGTGGGTATTCCTTAATTCCTATTCCACAGTATCTACTTTTATCCTGGATTTCCGCTCTATAAAGGGTTTACACAAAAATATTGAGCGATATCTCCTGAAGTTGCACTTTCAAGGACCACAATTTGTAGAAGCAGCCCACCCACTTAACACGCATCCGCTACATTTCGCCGGGGAAAAACCGCTACCGAAGAAACATTTTAACGCTTTCTCCTGTTGACATTAGACTCTATAACCGGTCCTTGTATATAGCTCATTTGCTTACTCCGTTTGTCATGTCAATATTTGTTCTCAGTCTCAATAGAAACAGCGGGCAGCCTCGGCTTTTCACGGTTTGAAAACGATCGGTGTGGCTTTCTAACTTGAAGTGGCCGTTAAAATAACAAAGTAAAAGAGTTCCCTTTCCATATAACGAGCACTGTATCAATGAAATACAGCACGTCTTAATCCCCCCCCCCCCCCGAGTGTAACAGGCACCTTCATTATTCTTTTTTTTTATTCAGCACTCAAATGTTGGTCCTTGAATTAGTTGTTCATTTGTGGACGAATTGGAATTCTCCTTTGACGTATTTTAAGATTGTATGTGAGTCTTGTTAGAATAAAAGTATGGAGTCTTGAAATGAACATGTTCCTTGGAATCATCCTGTTGTCTCTCTGGGCTGGAGTTCTCGAAATTGCTTAAGTCTGTGTCTTTACTTAAGTCTTCAATCTGCGCAAAGTGATTGGCCAAGAATCTTACTTAAGCCAAAACTTACACTTACGTATTTTCAAATGATTGTCTAAGAATCTTACTTAAGCCAAAACTTACACTTTTCAAGAACTATTTTTTTTTTTTTTTTTTGGTTTTTGTTTTCGTGCATATATGGAACTAGGCGCAGGTTAAACTGAGTACATCATGCAGATAATTTTGTAATTGTTGGTAGAGGCGTTCCTTTAGTAATATTTTGTATCGAGCTGTTAAAGTAGAAGATTTAATATTTAAGACTGGATTTGAGTGAAGTGAAAATTCCACTGACATTTTTGTACGCCACATCAGCCAAAACACTGCTTAATATTGTATCAAACCGGATTTGTACTGATAGCATGCTTTAATCATAGCACTTCGTATGTTATGCTAGTCGTATGCATTACTAACTATTGTTAGGGTCGAAAATGGTCAAGCCACGTTCTCGATAATATTATAAGTCTCAACATTATGAAAACTTTAATACTTCATATAAGAATCTTTATGAGCGCCGGCGCCATGTTTAGTAAACTTATTGGCTGAGAGTATCTAGCATTTCTAATTCCATCAATGGCCAAAGCATTACTTTGCATCACCATCCAGCCCAAAGGGGTACAACTTATATAGAGAGCAGTTTCAACTTGATCAAGCATAATACCATTTATGTGCAGTCTAAATCGCGTGATGTGTTAACTTTATGTCGTGACACAACCTTTATAACCTATATCTCTTTAGTAGTTACACTGAGCTGTTTTTTTTATGAAACCAGCTATATATATCAGAAATGTCATTTGGTAATAAGACTTCTAGATTCTCCATACATGTATCTTCATTGCCACTGTACATCGAAATGTCATCAGCAAAGAGGTTAATAAAGCTGTGCTGAGCTGCTGTAGGTACTAGGTCATTGATGAATAACGCAAATAGTAAGGGACCTAAAACAGAACCTTGGGGAACATACTTTTTAGACACTTCTTCTTTTCTGTCGAACAGGGATTACCGTTGGACTTTTCCATGGCCTCCGAATATGAAACATCGGGGTATAGCGACCTTGCATTTAGTACGCAAATAAAACGGATCTTCTTCGCGGCAAGAGCATACTTGTGCCCCCAGCACAGATGCACACGTGTATGGCCATCCATCTTTGCCTCTGCAGTCAGCTGCCTCATCATGCTCATTGCGCATCCTAGATTAGATTCATACGCTTCATATACTCATCATTGATCATCCCGGCAGTTGGGTGCTGTATTATACGTGCCGACACATGGTGATGATACAGCGCCGGGGCGGATGTCTTCTATCCCAAGCAGCTATATCGTTTCAAATATCATCTTCGCAGGTGTCCCTAAACTGGTACCTATATAGGGAGCGATATTCCTAGCGGCGTAGGAGAACATGCATCCTTTAATATATCAATAAGAAACTACCCGGTAGCATCATTTTGACGGAAGGGATTGGCAAGGAAAAGTGGAGTAAAATACAATGTCACTGGCAAAGTCACATTGTACAAACTTAAGTGGTCTTCCTGAATATTTTTTTTCTGAAAGTGGCATTACAGTATAAAATCTGAAGTGGAAATATTTGGAAAAGAATCTTCACTGGATGATGATGATGATTCAACTAGAGTAGTAGTAGTAGTAGTAATAGTAGTAGTAGTAGTAGTAGTAGTAGTAGTAGTAGTAGTAGTAGTAGTAGTAGTAGTAGTAGCAGCAGCAGTAGTAGCAGCAGCAGTAGC
>JAAUYG010064650.1_pt1 | contig 11321 bp, 9 predicted proteins | sample 7278091 | NCBI WGS metagenome assembly JAAUYG01 (sample SAMN14350201, study PRJNA611818) | marine sediment metagenome | isolation source: surface marine sediment (0.6m) | place: French Polynesia: Moorea | collected 2018-08 | reverse complement strand
GAGACATTTTTTATACAACAATGTGGCACTACTTGGAAACGGAGCTTTCTAAAGCTGGTTCCCAATACAGCGTGAACAGGAGGTATACTTATAATTGAAAGAAAAAAGTGAAGTTATTTCAGTTGATGGTAACATACGTTTAAAGATTCCTAAAAATATTCCACATTGGTCACATAAAACAAAGCACAGAGAGATCTTTCTTTCCCCTCATTCTCTGCCCAATCAGGTGTCACTAACTCGGCAGATTTTAGATCATACATACGTATGTCCTCCTAAATCCCCAGTCTAAGATTTTACCGATCTCTCCAATAGCCGACACCCTACCCACCCATCCCAAGGAGACAGGCTAACAGTCTGGTGGCCATCTTTACCAGGTTAGCGAAAGTCCCCTAAATGGCTTAAAATTAATTGTACAAGGCTAAATATAGCTCTGTCAAGTCGCAGTATCATTAATCATGCAGGCCTAACTATGGGAGATACTAGAGTCACAGAGGAAAGCTGCCATTTGGGATTTTCCCTTCGGCTGATGTCTGTACACAAGGAGTAAAGATTTGAAACATGTGCGAAGGGGGACTTTTCAGTGGGGACAAAAGGCAAAGCGCATTGCCGTATAGGCCATCTAGCGAAGAATATTATATAGTGCGAAATATTAGATGTATCAGTATGCAAATGTAGTCATACTACATACGTGACATTAATGTAGAAGAAACTGAACACACCAAATAGATTCCAATAGTATCTATTAGACTGATGACATAATCATGATAATAGAGAGGTTTAGTTTCCCACGTTCAACTTAAAACCTTTGATATTTCCATTGTAAAACATTACAGACTTTGTTGTTACGTTCTAACACCGCAGGGATTTCCCCTCGCTGCGTTTCAACTCTGGGGAATCCCTGCGCTGTTGTGATGCAACAGCAAATTCTGTGATGTTTTACAATAGAAAACCCCAAGGTTTTAAGTTGAACGCGGGAAACTAAACTTCTTTATTGACAGTTACTATTGAGTATAAGATGCTGAAACAAAATTTTCATATCAAATACATACGTATCATTATCAGTGAATACACTTACCACGGTAAATCATAGGACAAACAAAAATGGAAATTTAATTCCTTCTACATACTAGTAGTTACTAGTTATACGTTGAACAATACTAAAGTATTTACATGTTTACCTTAGGGTGCAGTGCCGGGTCCTTGTTTTCACTGTCATGGTTAGAGGAATCGTGAGAATTACACTTGTTTCCTTTCAAGTTGTCCTCCCCGCTGGAGTGACGACCTTTACCCGCTTCCTTCTCACGTAACTGGAACAGCTAGAAACCAGCGAAAAAAATGTCAACAGAAAAAGGCAATGTTAAGAATGTGTGACTGTGTGAGTATGTGTGTGTGTGTGTGTGGGGGGGGGGGGGAGTGTATTTTTGTTTTGGTCTTAACTGCAAGGCATGAAAGTGACGTTTGCTTCGAACACATGTTCGAAAATGGTCTTGCTTTCTTGGCTCTCATACACATGTCATATGCATGATATGGAATATGCTGAATACTTCAACAAAACAACATTAGCACAGGGCATTTGAAGTTCTAAAATCATCTCAGGTATGGTAGATCTATGTCATAGGTCCCAGTGTATCAGTTTTGCAGGTTCAGTTTAATGGTGGTATGCAAGAGAAATGAGGTGATCCCCAGTAATCTGCCAGCAAAGAAATACCGGTATTCGCAGATACAGCAGCAGCAAAAATGACAAAGTAATTAACCGTCATAATTGTCATAATTTAGGGCCAAAAAACCTACTACAGTAGACATGAATATCATTATATGATCATATTATTACATGTCAAGTATCCGTAGTACTTCACTAAAGAAACAAACATTTTACTCCTTCTTGACATGATGAACTAACTACAATGCACTGTAGAAGATATGGAACGAGTGTGAAGTTGGGCGTTAAGCATGTGAAGTGCCATTAAGGCTTCTAGCCATAGTCACAAAACAACGAATCTATCATCATTGCGGAGAGGGATGTGGAAAAACAGCCTCTGTGGTCCTGTATATTATGGGGGATCGCGAAGCCCCTCATGATACGTGCCTCCAAACAATTGGCTGAAGCTCTGGGCGGGAGCTGATAACGCAAAAATCGCCAGCTACCCGAGGGCGAAAAGCACAATCCAGGGGCTCGTAGAGGCTACATTATATGACCTATCTAAGCTTCAGATAAATGGGAAATGGACTGCAAAATTATTGATACATCAACCCGAACTTTATATCCAAAGATTTCTGGCCTAGACTGCTGTATGTATTAGCAGCCAAAAAAAGGCCGCCATGATGCTCTGGGAAAAGATCAAACCACCAAAGCTGGCTAAAAATAGTCGTAAACACTGAAAACTACAAAGTTGAAAAGGTAATAAATATGGACCGACAAATGGATACATGTGCTAATAAAAAGTGCTTTATGTACCTTGCTCACAATAATCATGATGTTTGGGCTGCTTTGACCTTTGTACATGTTGTAGGTGAGCATAATTTGCTAATGACTCTAGAAATGAAATTACTTGTTTTACATTTTAGGCCTTTTCTATACAAGGGACGGTTGGCTAAACTGGGCCAAACAGCCTACAGGCAAATGAGATGAAAGATAAAAGTGTCCCAGATTGGAATCGAACTCATAATCGAACCCATCCATCTGAAGCCAAGACTCCTTACCACTCAGCCAATATGCGCCTCCTAATGCGACGCATTGTACTGTATGTTGATGCAGCAGTTGTTTCTATCCTCAATTTTTGTTCTAGCATCTTGGCCTATGACAGTTTTGAAAACACTGATAATATGGATAAAGGTGCAACATGGATGAATTTGATCTTTTATGTGTAAACAACCTTATACCAACACATGCCATGATGGTTTTCGAAGATTATACCTGCAGCAAGATTAACAGATTAACCTACAGTTACGCATTGTAACATTAGAACCAGGATGCATATAGCATGTATAGCTCATACATGCAGCAAGACATTTTCTTAATCACATTATGTTCTTGAGACCTTAATGACTCAACAAGTTTTGAACACAATGTGGCACGACTAGAACATTGAAATAATCCTAACACGAAGCAGAAGCCTGACATCCTAAGTGATTCTCTCCTAAACATACTAACGTCAGATTGTCCCAGGCTTGGGGAGCACATGTTCTCCGATTTGTCCCCAAGAAGACAAAGTCATAGTCATATATAGAAAGTCCGCTGCGGCCATTTCTGTTGCCCAATTAAAGCCAGGTGGCAAGCATGAACTATGTCACAAAGAAAATGTATCATGAGGCAAGGTCCCCGAATCTTGTGAATAGATATCGCTCCATCACCACTGATCACAAAGAAGTTGGTACCGGTATTAAGTCTACAGATGACGTGAATGACCATGTCTGTGACATTAAGATGTGAGGAAAATGACTGAAGGAACAAAATAACAATTGAGACAACAGACGTCACTAGAAATGAAAACCACTTACACATGTATACAGAGTCAAAATTTGACTACATTGTATTTGACAAAATCTGGAGCAAAGGTAGTGGCTTCAATAAAAGGAGATATTTAATACTTAGAGCACAATTTTGAAAATATACATTTGAATATTATCCATATAGATGGAAGTTCACGTTAACACCAGCGAACATTGGGCGAAATTTTGAGCTTTCGACCCGACTCCACAGGTCTTCTTCAGAAAACTGAGGTTTCCATGTCGTCGTCACATGACTCCCAGTTATCATACGAGTCACTAGGGAATGAATATTAAAATTGAATATTGTCATATCTGCATATGACTACTCACATCTTGATTGGCTTGAGACAACTCCTCCTCTAGCTGTGCATTTCTCTCTAGAGAAACCCGTAACCGCTCTCGCACCTGCAACATGGGGAAATATTGACAATTCGGTTAGAACAGTGTAGTAGACACTTGTTGTAGATGAGCTAATATACTACACCATTAAACCAATTTCCATTGGAAATACTGTAATGCATTTGTAATGCATACTATATTTACCATTTTAAAACACTGGTATTCAGAATATTTTCCTATGTGATTAACTGTACTGGTCTTTTTCACGAAATCACACCAATTACCATGATTACCATACATTTCTCCAAGCACCTCATACATGTCATAATGTTAATGTTTTTACGACAACGTACTCTGTATACAATATGCACCATTTAACATATATTTGCAATTGGAATAAATCTATCCGTGTGCTGTTTGGGTAATATTGGCGAATACGACATATCAGGGTATCTAGTCCAGCATGAGATACAGTGATCCACAGTAATATTTATAATCTTATTGCTTGCTATGTTTCTGCCATTTTGTTCCTGTACGCAAGTTCTGCCAGGAGTAATATTCATTGTCATTGCTACAATAATGGCATGCCCGTGCAGAGACTTTGTTGAATTTTACTTACTGGTAATTTTTTGTGTAATTTTTGTATCAAATTGTGTTACAAACTTTGTGTATTTAATCCGTTTAAAAAAGTTAATCAGTAATAAATTACATGACGTACCAAACTGATTTTTCTGCAGGGCTGCCTGATTGCAGCTCTAAATGGTTCCATTTAACATTCCGTCAAACTTTTTATTTTCCATTTAAACATTTTCATCTCTTTCCAACAGCAGTTGCCTGTCAATTTCCCCTCCAGAACCCTCTCCCTGGAATATTTTTCAGCGTTCCCTTTCAATCAGACTGGTTCTGTCGAGTCTTTCCAATGTTCCAACCACAGTAGCATAAAACTGGCCTTTCTCAACCAGCCTTGGGCCTCGAACCGGTTAAGCGCAATTCGTCAGGATTCTTCGACATCCGTTACCTCGAGCGGATCTGGCAGCAATTATTTTACGTTTTCTCAGAGCTTTGTCCGCTCGACCTGAACGTTGCCCGATGTATATATCACAGCTATTGTCACTCCCAAACAACTCGGGGGCCATCAGCAGGGGCGGGAAGCGCCACTCGGTGATCAATCCTGGCATACGATCAGTCGGCTGCGTCTTTGTCTCGGGTTTCTTTACTCATTTCTTTCTGATGCCATCTTCTGGAAAATCTGTGGCAGATCTCATTTTTTTCTATCCCCAAAATCGCAGTGCCTGTGGTGCAAGTCATATCTATCATGTCTGGGGGTTCAAAGCTATAAAAGGTTAAAGAGTTTAGGGTTAAAGATTTTAAGGGTTTAAGGTCTCCTGCCTATTATAGCGTTAACTCCTATCACAGCTTTACAATCTCCTTCATCTCAATTATAAACTGATAGCTTATTAATTAAAATATAGTAACTGATGTTCATAGGGTTTCTTCCTGGTAATACACTGCATTTTATGTCTTAAAGCTCCAATGTAAATGGTTCAATGGTTTCCGACTTCCACTGATAAGGAGGTCTGCCTAATCCAAGGAGAGATTGGCTGGTTATGCTCCATGGCATCCTCCAGGGGGATCTCCCGGAGCCGGGATCCAGAGTTAATTAAGGACTAGGGAGTGAGGACAGAGATCAGGGATTTGCAAGAAGAAACTGGCCAGAAATCAATACCCCAGCAAATGCTTAATGTATGTATCATGGGGGTATCTCCACTGGTGTAGCCCCGGTGGGACCGACAAACTGCCTGATTGGGTGGATTTTACTTAATGAAATCAATGTTATACAGTGAAACTTGTATATAATCCTAGGGACCAACAAAATGTGGTCTTTATATGTAGGTGGTCTTTATATCCAGGTCCAATAGCATGGACAGTATACACCTAGTGACGTGGTCTTTAGAATGTGGTCTTTATAAGCAGGTGGTCCTTAGAGTAGGTTTGAATGTACATGTTATAGGGTATCTATTGCATTAGCAAAGCAAAACCTCTTGATGCAGAAACCCCGCTACACCTTTGGAACTATCGCAACAAGGAAGTTCCGTCTAATGTTGCGACCCTATTTGTTCAGAAATACTGGGTAGTAGGCTTAAGCAATATCTTATTACCTTACTTGTGTATAATACTTGTCAATATCTTATTACCTTATTTGTTTGAGCACCCGTTGTGCTCACTATAGGCCTTTCAGTGGTGCCCCAGCCCATAGCTCATAATGCAACTAATAGCATAAAACAGCACGGAACATTCAACATGTTCCCTTAGAAATATTCTTTTTCATAAGGAGATCATGACTTTCTAAATGCACTGTGCATACTTAATCATGTTAATGGGATGAATATACAATGCAGATTAGTTGTTGCAAAAATGGGTGGTGACCGCTAGGGTGGGCAACACTTTGTAACAGATAAACCACTACTACCTGGGAGTATACCTTTGTCATCAACTTCAAGCAGACGTGCTATTATCAAACACAGAGGTGTGGGCGTGACATACAAACCTTCTCATCCAGTGCCTTGTGGTGTTCAAACAGTGACTTTAAGGCTTTGAGGACTTCCACTTCGCTGGAGACACCGGCGGGAGAGGACGCTTGCCGCTTGACTACAGTCATCCTCAGCGACCGTTCATGTCGCGATACCAGACACTCTAGGTGTTCTAGTAATAACTAGAAAGAAAGAACATTCAATGAACAATGATGAATGATTGACTGATTGACTTTAAGTCTTAAAAGACTGATTGACTGACAGATCATTGATTGATTTCAGTCACCTGATTAATCAATTTGTTGGTTGATTGACTCAATCAATCAATGGATTACTTAGTCTAAGTCACTGAACTGAGATACCATTGGAATGACTGACTGTTGATGACTGGTAGTTAGTCAGTTGATTCAATTAAGCAAGTACTATTATTACTGTTTTCAACAAGCAACTGATTATTTAGCAAGTGACTCAGCAAGTGACGGAATCAATTGACCATGTAGGTATAGCTGCTACAAAAAAAAGTGACAGACAGGAGGAAAGACGTTATAATAAGCTACATTTACTAGACATTTTGTCAATAGATCTCTAGTCATATACATGTACATGTACTGTGTCACAAGCTGTTCAGCTACATGTAATACTATAAAATTTGAAATGTTCATGTGGAAGCTATTCTGCTAATTTCACAAGTTACATAAAGTCACAAACTTTACCAGTATTAGATTTAGCATGTTTAGCAGTGAATTTAGGTCCGTGCTTCAAAAATGCGAAAAACATTAATTCCTTAGCATATCTCTACTTTTTTAGAGTACAGTAGTCCCACTCTAATAAGGCCCCCCTATTTGCCAAGAAATTGTGGCCACATTAGAAAGGTGGCCTTTGGTGAGAGGGAAAAGTAAATGCATTTAATGTAGCAGTGCCAAAAATTTGTGGCCACATTATAGAGGGTGGCCTCTGTTGAGAGTCTGAGTGGCCACTAAGAGAGGGACCAATGTAATCCACTTGTATAGTACAAGTTGCAGTATGGCATAGATAACGTTAACTTTCCCTGTAGTGTAGTTATTTAACCATTCCATGAACTGTGGCGGAGTCGGACAGAACAGTTAGCAGCCAACTTCGGGTCTGCCACGGAGAAAGTGTCAGAGTACAAAACGCCATCAATATGTCAACCGGGGCGGGTTCAAACAAAAGCGTAGCCCACTGACAAGTCTGCGAGAGGTCGAGTGTGACAGCAGAATGCCATGGAAACGTCTCGGATAAAGATGGATGGGCAATGCGGAAGCTCGTAACGGTCTTTCCAAAGACGGTGTGGGTGGAGTCATCAATATGCTAGCAACAGCGCCGGCTGTCCAGTCCAACAGCTAGAAGTTGTACCACGTCAGCAGAATTACCCAAATTACTTTTACATTTTCGGGCTTTTTCTTTTGCCAAGCGGGAAATGTTTCTCACATACTTGGAAGTCTGGGTGCTAACTTAGGACAGAGACAGTTGGAAGTAAGCGCAAAGGTAATCAGGTTGTGGTTTTATTATCATTGTTTAGCAATTTACCAGGATACTAGTACCGGGTAATTTAATAGCATTAAGGTTTTTGCCCAATAGACCTTCAGATATTTTTGTTTCTCTGTATAACAGCTTTGTTCTTGTGTGTACTCTTTTTGCAGTGTTTTGTAGTAACCTGAAAGAAATGGTAATATGGTGTGGCTGTTCTTTGGTTGACGCAGTTGACATTTTAACTCACAATTGCAAAGTCATTGAGTTGCCCAACTAAACCAATCTATTCACCACAGCTTTCAACCTTAGAAACTTGGAATTCACAGTGACTGAGCCATTTCACAGATATTTTATGGGACGAAACTTCCACAAAGGCATGGGACAAATCCATGCACAGGAAAAGTCCCACAGCAAAAAAGCCCACACAAAGAAAAGTTATCTTAAAAAAAAAAAAACACTTTCTCAGCAAACCCTGAAAGACGATCCTGAACAAAGCAATATACCCACGCAGATAAACCCGCGTTTTCAGCAGTACCAGAAGCATTGAGAAGTGTGCGATGGCAGTAAAACCCTGCAGGACTGGCAGCAACAGCCTGATGAATTGGCTACAATTTGCGTCTTGTTTATCTGCGTCCCCTGTCTTGATCGCAGCGTATGTCGACTTTTCCTCTGTGTGGGGTCACTGCAAAATGGATCAATCAGTCAGTGCGGAGAGCGGCGGCCGATGCTAACCTGATTAAGCAGATCGGAGAACCATCCAGAGACAAATATTTGGCCCTGCGAGGCAAAATAAACTTGGGGGGAAAATGCCGACGGCAAGTGTGATGCTTGAAGACAAAATACTGGGCCGGGAACATGATTCTCTGAGCCGCTCGTGGCCATAAAGAAAACCTACCAGCAGTCATGTGACCTGGCTCCAGAGGACAGAAAAGTGGTCCTAAAAGGATGATATCGTGAAGTTGAAGGCACAGAAAAGTTCAAGAATGTTTTCAAGTATCACGAGTACAGCCTCTATAGTTGGAAGCTAGATTTCTGATTGGATTGGGGAATTCTGTTACAGTGTACATGATGTAACGGAAGTCAGGTTTGTGGGACAATGTAGAAATGTGGGACAATGTAGGAATGTGAGACAATGTACATGATGTAGGAATGTGGGATAATGTTGTGTAGGAATGCATGACAATGTAAGGATCTGGGACAATGTAGGAATGTGGGACTACCTGTCCAAGTGGAAAAGTGGGATAATATAGGAATGTCTGATAATGTAGGAATGTGGGAAAGCAGAGAAATCATTCTTGTTGCCACACATGACAGAAAATTACATGTATCTGTACATTTTTTTTTCTCACAATTTGAGATGCAAGAAGATGATTTAAGACAGTTACCAGTGGTTATGCTCAAATCCTTACTTTAATGTTAGCTACTGTCATAACCGTGAGATGATTTTTATGCATAAATAAATAAAAAGCCATGTTTCGATACATACCCTAGTGTTGTTCCTCTCGGCTTTCAACTCGCTCACTTCCTCGTCTCGTTCCAGGAGCTGTTCTCGGATTGTGTTTAGTTCTTTGGTGATGGAAGAATATTCCTACAAACAGAAGATTAAAATAACTTGAGCCCATGGAACAGATACTAGTAAGCCATCTAATACTACAGGTAAAATGGATGAAGTAACAGCGGCTCTTACAACACGGTCCCTCTATTTTAACACACCCTACACAACCTTGAAAATGGGGTCCCTTGGCAAGTGAAGGTGGTCTTTAAATAAGGCGGAATGTTGGCAGTAGTCCACTACAATAAAACTGGTAAAACACCTCCCGACAATTCATATTTCTTGCCCAAACACACCGGCTTCACTTGATCCCCAAGTCACAACTGGCATCGATGTCACAGCTGCACTTCAGATAATTTTGCATTCTGGACACTCTTATAAAACTGTTGAAAAGCGATTCTGCAGCCAAATCCTGGATTATTGTCACCACTGGGCCATGCCAGCACTAACTTCATTTATCTTTCCGCCCTCATTTTTCCCTTGACCCTAAAACTCCTCTTGCAGGGATTTTCGCAAGTATCACCTGCATACAAACAAGGCTCTGACGAGTCTGGACTCTGGACGAATGCAGAAGGACCACGGAGAATAGATTAGAACATCTGCTGGAAGTTTAGAAACGGACATAAATATCCCCTCCCGAAAAAATCTTTTTAATAAAGCAAAGGTATTACAAGTACGACCCTTTTAATGAGAAGACTGATTATTCACATAGATATTGCCAGTAACAGTGATGGACTACATGGATTCATACATTAATTTGGGAGGGCAGGGGATTACGTGCAATTATTCATCAGAGCGGACCGCTAGCTTTTCAATATCTTCAGATAAATTGCAACCCATGTCTTGAGATTAACCATTTTTTATTTAAGGACCCAAGAAGAGACAGGCGGACATCATTTTTATGAGGGGCCTCCCATTTACCCCCATGGGTTCCAGTATCAGCTATTGATCTCCAAGGAAGGGGGGGAAGGAGATTTCTACAGCTCAGTCATTAGAACAGCCCAGTCCGTTGGTCTAGGACCCATTTTCTATGAGTCTAATCTGCATCGTCTCGCACAGCTCCAAGCCGGTGATGTCTAATTTGCCTCCCGTGTCAGCTGCAGTGAACGAAAATGCTTCAGCCATTTTACGTTGACCCAATTTCCTGTCTCAACTACCGCTAAATCGTCCCGCCGAATCATCGCCTCCCCGATCCTTCCTGAAGACAATTTCTGACAGATTCTGAGAGCTGGCAAATATCGGACTTACCCAATGTGGGTGCCTAACGGCATTGTCCCCACTGAAGGTCTAAGTCAGCTGGGGATTTGGCATTGACAAGTTAAGAAGAGGAGGAGTCCCACCCAATCTGCTCAATGCCCTATATATGCCCTTTCCACTGAAGAGTTAGAGCCATTTTTCGGCCACCCAGCTTTTCCTTACCACTGAGAGGCTCTCATACAGAGCCCAAGCTCAGAATAACCAGGAAAGTATTTCCAATGTCACTGGATCCTTGAACCTCAGAGGAAGCCTACATCCCTCCCTAAGGAATAAGGTTGAATGTCTTGATCCATTTAACCTTGCAGCAAATGTCCATTGTACTCAAGGGTCTGAGATCTCAATATGGCATATGTGAGGTTATTATGCTGGAGGCCACTGAAACTGGCATGGAATAACGCAAGTTAAATAATCGTAAGTGGTACGTGGTCACAGTATATATACGATATTTATGGTAATAGAAACCACATGGACCTTGGTTTACAGTGAAGTGGTGATTTGCGCATGTACGAAAGCCCAGCCCAGAATATTGCTCGAATTTTACTGTTTCTTGACGACCTCTTGATATTTTATGACACATTTGGTATGAATTTGTCCTTTAACACATGCTTGTTGCTGGCGAGGCAGGACCATTGCACCTCTATAAGGACATAATTTATACAGTC
>JAAUYG010106413.1_pt1 | contig 11323 bp, 7 predicted proteins | sample 7278091 | NCBI WGS metagenome assembly JAAUYG01 (sample SAMN14350201, study PRJNA611818) | marine sediment metagenome | isolation source: surface marine sediment (0.6m) | place: French Polynesia: Moorea | collected 2018-08 | reverse complement strand
CACCCCCCCCCCCCCCCCCCCCCCCCCCCCCCCCCCCCCCCCCCCCCAAGATCTAAAACAACAACCCAAATAAGGGGGAGGGGATCTAATGGAAGAATGGACTTAAATTAGGCAGAATATACCAGAAACAAATAACTTACTAATATCTGAAGACTTCTAGATGATGAAATCCTGTCAAAATCCATACTTTCCACGAGTTGACTCCGTTCCATCACAGAATCTATACTTTCTTACCAAATTTATACTTCTCAAAACACATTGGTATTCAACAACCTATAATTGGACAATGCTTTCAAAGTACTGCACCTGAAACCTTAACTATGATGCACAAAGCAGAATAATATACATGTAGCAAGTATACTTTAAGGGAAATAAAATTGACATTTCACAAATCATACATGATTGTACATCCGTTTCTGCAGGATTGCACCTTCAATATCACTCGACCACGCCATATTTAGTCTATTAGGCAGACCTGCTCTAAGTACACTAGGCTTTTCACCAGCATCCCAGCCCTTTGCAGGTCTGCTTAAACTGCCTGGAACATTTATGATGATATACATTGTTTTCTTAATACGAGAACAAGTTTAAGATTTTCTAAAAGACAAGGTGCGTTATAGAATCAATACGGTATGATAACTCCAGACCATCGATGGTGCCCACAAGCACGTGAAGCACACCAAATCATAATGTACCCAAATAAGACAATCTTTCTGTGTTCCGATTATGCTAACCGGTACTCTCTCACTCCTTGCGCACAACTACAAACTAATTCTACTTCAAGAAAACGCAGTTGAACTGGCATAATATTTACAATGTGTGAGGTATGCATCAAATCCTTGGCTTCAAGAAACTTTCAGTTTTGTAAAGTGTGTGATCAGTTCCTAATCTAGTATCGATATACATTTCCAAAGTGCATTGTACATGCATTGCATACAAAAGCCTTTTCCCACTACATTTTTTTGTAGAGGACATTCTCTGTGTTGTGCGCCAAGTGTTTTCTTATGCCACGCTTCCACGAAATGACCCTGTGCAAATTCTGAACTTTTAAACATATAACTTTTGAATACCTTCTGAAATAAACCACCTTTATAACTCCACCAAAGCTCTTGAATAGGTAGTCACGAAACACAAATTTATTTCGATGTAATCAGTAACTAAAAATGCAAAATTGTTCACATGTTTGTACTACTAGCTTCGCCCCAATAAAATTTAGCTAAAATTTATCAATCTTTCAATTTTGTATCAAAACATTACAGCACGTATATGCAGTATGCAGATGAATGTTTGGAAAAATAAGCATTAATATACATCAAGTTGACATTGTCAATCTCCTTAATATCACACTTCATATCTATACACTTCTAGTAGTATGTCATAAACACATCGCCAATGTGCCTTATTATCACACAAATTTAAAGCTAAAATATATCTCGCTGTACTTGAATGCACTGGATTTCTATAAATATTTACATGAAGGGTCATACACCCTGTTCACTGGATCCAAATCTCAATATTGCTCACTGATGCAGAACAATAGTAGAGATTATATAAAGTACGGCGGGTTTTATAACGAGATTGGTGCACGGAGAGGGTTTGAGGCTTGTGCATCTAAAACTACCCTGTCACAATATCACAGAGTCAGGAGAATTTACATACAATATAGTTTACATACAATATAGTTTACGTACAAAATACACGGCATACAATTGCAGGTATATTTTCTAGCTATTAATAATTATACAACGCACATTTTACGACCGACAAAGGTGGAAAAATGGTGCTGATATTTTAGTAGTTCACATTTTACATGCAAATAAACTACAACTACTACAACTCCAGTTCAGTATGAACACGTGGCAAACCACATTGTAAAGAATTTCTTAGTGGATTCAGCATACATTCTGCCACCAAATACTCTAGATATAAAACGTCAATCTGGAGTTGGAAAACAACGTGGTGAAAATCCATGTACTTGACGAAATCCAGGGTTATGTAATGTTATCACTACGTGTATGCACAGCTGTATACTGTGCAACAAATTTCACAAAAAAACGGTCCACAACCTATCTGCATTTACATAATGTAACATGAGGAATATATAGGTTGCCACATTTTGATAAAATTTCAATTTTTGTGAAAGGCTTTGGTCTACCTGTAAAATATTGCTGGAGGTACACAACATTACCTCTGGTATTATTTTACATCAGGCCAAGAAATAAGAACTGAATAATACAAAAAAAAATATCGGATTTCTAGAAAATGATCACAGTTCCAAATATTCACAGCATATTACCATAATTGAGTATAATGGTAAGGATACCTACAAAACATGTTACACCAGGTGAACATCTCCCAGTTGCAAAAAATTTTAACAGTTTAATATCTTTGCAGCAAAGTTTGGTGCAAGTAATTGGAATTCGAAACTTTGATCTCAAAATGTAGGTGATATTCGATGCTAGTATTAAGAAACACTAGCTAGGCCAAAAGTTGCCAGAACTCAATAAACACGCAAAATATTCTCATTTTGTTTAAAAAAGTGTACTGAATTAGAGCCCTTGAATTGAATTGAATACCTTTGCGATAATTATTAGTTCCATTTGTTGTGAATTACTACACGATTTGTACAGCAAGAACCGAGCATCGGCGGCAGTCCTACATGGGGGTCAGATTGAAAATCAATTGGGGGCAGGTCAAGTATATTTGTATACAGACGTCACATATCAGGTTAGATCAGGTATACAGATCGGACCAGGTCACATCACAAATCAACCTAATTATTAGTCTTGTAACACCTACTTTGACTGCAATAGTGAGTTTTGTGCTACAATTAGATTAGAAGTGCCTTTATGTGTTTGCATATATGTAAACTGTTCTCACGCGCCAGTATGAACAGCAACAATACTGTCATCATAAAAGATGTCTGCCTTGACAGAGCATGACCTGGAATTGCCACTACACAACGCTTGTCAAAAATCTCCCATAAATAGTTGAAGGTAACGTACAATCATGGTCACTGCAATTTAAGACCCCTCCATTTATTAACAATTCCCTCCATTTAAAGATCGGCCATTAATGGCACAGCTCTTGTATTTTCAATATAAATATTCTCTATTTTAAGACCACCTTCAATTTAATATTTATCTGTCTGAACGGGTGGTCTTAAAATGCAGGGACCACTATAGCACATTACTTGACCTAAAATCTTTCCAGGCTATGTATTTATATAATTTTACAGTTTTATTTGATGAACATTTTCCATTTGTGTCCAGATCACAGAATTTTTTTTTCTTTTTTTTGCATTGATAACTTTTGCAGTTGATGGTTATCAACAACTATAAACACTGCATGTCCGTGGAATCTTACGAAAGCATAGAAGCATCATAGAAACACCATTATTTCATGATAATGTCTTGTTCGCAAAATAAGATATATTTTTGTGAAACAATGAGACATTTTCACAAAATAAAATACAAGATAGTTCTGGAACATATTTACTTTTTTTTTTTTTTGTTGGCAAAATAACTAGACCGTAAGACGTAATGCAAAATTTCATGAAATAATTCTTTTTTTCCTTTGGCACTTCTATGCTTCCATAGAATTTTGGGCACTTACAGACAATAAAACTGATGCATCCTTGTGGCCAGTTTCCAGACAAAAAAGAACTAAACCTTGGAACTTCATTTTAAGCATGGAAAAGATAAATACCGGTAGTTGCAGAGTCCAATTCTGGAAAGGTCTGAGTTCTCGTACATGACTCAAGTAAATACTCGAAGTTTTAATTCAGAGTGTCGAAATTTGCTCAGCTGAGTTTTTTTCTCAGCTGAATTTCTTGAAAATACTTTTAAGTAAAAATTTAGCTATGCAAATAACGCAAGGCAAAATGCCATATTTTAGGGATATTGTTACAGGCGATAATAATTAATTTGCGCTTTGAATTTAAACTGGGTCTGGATGTGTGTGATAGAAGAAGCAAATGTTACTTTTGGTTCAGACAGTATAACTAATACATTGCTAGTATTTTACCGGTAAAAGCCGAAATAAAATATAGCAAATCGAAATGCACAATGAAAAGAATTTGATTAATTGTTTGGTGTTGTTGCCTTGTCACCATATGCCAAAAATTCGTCACATACCGGTAGGTTCGATATGTATGTAGCAGTTTAGTGCATTGTATGGATATCGATTTAGCTGAATATTTGGTTGTGGGTATCTTTTTTTTCATTATATATGATAAATTAGTTTAGCATGTGTAATATACATTTTCAAAGATATATGGCCTAAGTAAAGCTCAAAGCCACCTATGTACCATACTTTAGCTTTGCTTGAGTTTTTTCTTTACTTAAGTAGTTTCGAGAACTATATAAGTCTAAACTAAAGTATTTACTTAAGTTTGACTTAAGTATGTTTCAGAACTCCAGCCCAGAACTCTTCTTATTTAAGCATGCAAAATATAACTGTTGCCATGGTGATTAATTAACTTGGAAGGATATTTTTTTCTGGAAAATGGTCCTTGGAGTGTCAAAAGCCTGTAAATTCCTTGGTAATCAATCTTTGATCTTTTTTTGTCTGTGTACCGGTGTGCTTTTCGTTTTGTTTTGTTTTTTATTGTTTTTCCGTTACAGTGGGTTCCGGACATGCTCATCCCGTCTGGCTTGCGTAGAATGGTGTAGGGGGATAGGTAAATGACTTACGGTACGTGTGAAGATAATCGCCAGCAAACACACTACTAAGGCCACTATCTAGTACATGTTGCGGTTATGGACTCCACTTCTTATCATGTGAAAAAGTGAACCACTCACCCCTCTATGAGGCCGTAAGTGCTATATCAACAGTCCCTTTCCAATTAATGCAGAGATATATATAGCAGGTGAAGTGTCACACTATTAAATATTTACAATTCAGCAATGTAGTTTTATCATCTGCTGATGTGATTGATTTTCAGAATAAGTGAAGCATACACCAATATCATATCCCACCACACCCTGACCCACACACTTACATGGTCCTAAAGAATGGATAATTTTAGCAAACTACTGATCCTTTATTGGACAACCACCTGCCATATTAGCCACATTTTCAAGGTCTCATGACCATAGGTGGTCTTAAAATGGAGGGATCAAAGTATTCTTGGAAAGTATTGTTCTATAGGCTCCTAGGATCGACCAGGGTTTTTATACAATATAAATGTGTTACAATGGTACTTTTCATTCATGTCTATAAATTCAAGTTATCTTTGATGAAGTCCTGACGATTTTTTTCAGCAGAATCCAGAATCATAGGACAAAACCAGCAGAGATCCGGCATCAAATTCAAAAGCCACCTCTAACTGCAAACGTACATTATAGACACATTAGGGTGATATTAATATTTGAATATATTCATATTTCTCATTTCCGTTAAATACTGCATACCTTCATCTCCATACCTCGTACAGCCACTTGACCAAGATTAAGCGGACGTTGCTATTTTTGTGCGCAGCACCGAGCGACCACATAAAAGGTCCCCACCGACAGAAAAGCTGAATTTGCCGGCAATTAATCAGAAGTAAGTGCCTAATTTGGCCACTTTGCAAGGAAGATCAGAGGTCAGAGATGGCGGCTTCCAGTTACTTTGTACCTGGGAAGTGCCGCTGTATTTATAGACCAGGAAAGGGCATTCTTTCTGAACACGTGCCGCAGCCGTGAAGCCAAACATGGACATTGCCGTCGGGCTGGGAGGATAAGACGCGACAGTTGCACCATGATTAAGAGTGCTTTATGGCCTCGGTTCATTTTCTTAACAAGGAAAAAAAAGTTAAGCTTCAGAGACATATTACGTTCGTTCGGTATCCCATTGCTTTGATAACCAGTCTTTCTTCTATGCTTAAGATCAATTTTGTTGAATTTAAGACTTTCTTGGAGAGTATGTGTGGGGAGGAGGGGAGGGGGGGGGGAGGAGGGGAACTGGGTTTATTTCTCTGTGCAAAATTCATGCTGATTCTCCATACATGCAATGGAGAGAGCCCAACGTTGAATAATATCGGCAGATTATAGGATTCATATTTTAAAGATATTTTTCTTATAATTGGCCACATTGTTTCTTCTTTTACACAGTCAAAATTGTTTCTCGAGTTTGAGGGTAAACTTTCTGCATCTTTACCAAGGGAACTTGAATCTCTTGTTAAAGGTAACGAAATTTTACACAGAATTGGTAATGTGAATAATGAATGAAGGTTCAAATCCAGAATGACCAAAGGCAGCCTTGTGTGCTTGACAAATTTAAGACCTCTACCGAGCACGTGTACTGACACCACTTGATGCTGGGACCTATGAAGCAAAACAGACTGGGTGTCCAGACCACCTTTCTAAACCAACCATTCAGCTCTGGTTCAACGCCTCCTCCCTGGACATAACGGTGTACTAGTATATGGCAGCAAGCTTTACGCTGCATCGCTTTTATATGCGTGTATCGATACATACACCGAAAAATGTTTGAAACATATATTTCCTTACAACCTTTTGATCCTTGTAGTACTTGTTCACAGATTTTCCACTACCCGAACACGGATTCCACCCAAATAAATATCTCGCTTATGGCATCCTATACAATATACATGATGTATGGTACGGCACCTATATCCTAACAAACAGTGAGTAACTGGTTATCACCAACATATTAACACATCTATTCCACTGCATACATGCTGAATATGAACACCATCTTTTTGGGGGAAACACCTTCAGAGTTGGAGCTCTCTCAAAATATCTAAGTTTTGGTGGAAGTCAGATTCTTAGCCAATCATATTGCTCCGATTGCTGACTTGCGCCAAAACTTAAGACGTAGGTATTTTTGAGTTCTCCAACCCTGAAGCTTAGTTTACCCCCAAGTTTCCCCCAAGAAACCACGGGAGTGGAGGAACTAATCCTCTGACAACTCGATCCGCCCCAACAAGCAGAAACCTTCAGCAAAATGCTGAAAGGAGAGATTGGTGGAAACTTTGTGTACTAGGCTGCGAGTCTGCCACTATTCGACTACCTCATCGCATTCCATAAGCTATGTATACAAGCAGCTGTTAAATTTTTGGTATATGAGATCTTAAGTCATTTGGATTATTACGATATATATTTTGATGAATTCGCTCGGTTTTATGTCACGCTTGCAGCTGTACAAACCAAGTGGAACATAAGAGGGTGGTGTGAAATAAACACAGACAACACTGTGCCATATATCAGAGACCCAAATGTTACATCTGCTTCCAGCTAGTCTTTCTCGATCTGTTCGAGGTCAAGATCACACTGCATTTCCAGCTGAAACTGTTCCTCCTGATCGGTTTCGTCACTGATGACATCATCAGTCCCAGAAGTCCCTGCAGCATCCTCATCGCACCCGAGACTGTCTGGTTCATCAGATTCATGCGAAGCGTCTCGGCCGAGTTTCTGTTCACGATCGGTCAATCGTGATGAAAACATGTGCTTCCTGTTTGCATTGCTCGGTCTCTCCACTAGAGGGATCTGTGTTCCATGCACGCTGAGACTGTCATTGTTATTTCCTTCTCGGCTCTGAGATTTTTTACGACGTACTAGCGTACCGCAGTCTTCCTGCTCATCAGGACTAGCTTTCGGCGTGCACTGTTCCACCAGTGATGACCCAGTCGTGTGCTGACTTACTACCATGATGGGCAGAGTCGTATCTGCCGGCGAACTCGCTATCGTGTTAAGGCCCAGGAAACACTCGGGAGGCTCTGTAAACACGCTTGGTGTTACCCTCGACAGCTTGTTGCTGTCCTGCAGAAAATAAGCAAAGAATTGGCTCGAGACAGAGGTAGAATTAACATTCACATATAAGCTGTATCAGGGCATGTTTTTAAATTTTTAGGGCTAAATTTTCGTCTTACAGAACATACTAACAAGAAATGCAAGGGTTAGATCATCTCAACAATTTATGTCCAATCAAGGCATAAATATCTACACATCAATAAAATGCTTGAAAAGCAAACTTCACGTACAATATAAGGTGGCAATTATTTTGCTGAGGAGTAGAAAACGGCAATATGCAGATTATTATAAGAACTGGACAGAATTTGAACATCTAATACACTATTTGATACAAACTAACAAGCCATCACTGGCCCACCAGGAAACAGATGTCAAATGTTTATCATTTTAACTTGTAACATTTTACCAGAACTATGCACCATATCACAATATATGCAACTCTTTTTGCATGGAGGACAGGCACAGAAGAGAAGACCATAGCCGGAAGAAGAGAAGATGGTAGCTTGGAGGAGAGAATGGTAGGAAAAGAGAAAAGTAGCAGAACAGAAGTGTAGCAGAAGAGAAGACAAGTATCAGAAAAGAAGCTAGTAGACGGAATAAAAGACAGTAGCAGTAGAGAAAACAGTAGCAGGAAATGAAGATATAGTACATGTATTACAGAGAAGAGAAGACAGAAGCACGAAGAATAAAACAGAAATAGCAGAAAGAGAAGACGGCAGCAGGAGAAAAGTCAGTAGCAGAAGAGAAGACAGAAGCAGAAGAAGACAGTTGCAGGAAAAAGAGAAAACAGTAGCAGAACTGCAGAAGACAAGGGAGTAACAGGAAAACGAGGAGAAATGAGAAGAGCTGGAAATCAATCTTTTACCTGGACCTGCTCTGCAAACTGGACGTTCTTTTGTCGACCACTGTGGCCCCGACTGTGTCTTTCATACGCAGTCTGTAACAGAGAGACATTGAACCACTGGTCGTTATTTCTGTCACTTACCCGGTAGATTATTTCACAAAGAGGGATACAGGGTATAAATTTACTTGCTTTGAACATAATGAACACACCTGGCAAACCTGTATGATGCCCAGTCCATGAGTAAATGTTCCATTTGCAGGGGCTAGACCTAAATTGTGACTGGCTACTACTACCCGGTACTACTACTACTACTACTACTACTACTATTACTACCACTTTACTACTACTACTACTACTACTACTACTACTGCTACTACTACTACTACTGCTACTGCTGCTACTACTACTGCTACTACTACTACTATGAGCTTGACCCAAGGCTGTGTTTGACCTAAAAGAGTAGGTCTTGTATCATCATATTTAATATAGCAAGCAGTAAGATAAAGGTGAGTGTTTCCACCCTAAAACATGGTACAGTAGTCCATCTATTTTACAACTCTCTACTTAAAGACCACCCTTGATTATAAGACCGCTTGATTTGGTCCAAAGGGGCAACTTTCTGTGTTAAATGGCCTTTATTTTAAGACCACCTGCAATATAAGACCACATATTCTTGGTCCCATGGTTGGTCTTAAAATAGAGGGACCACTGTCTTTCAAGGGCAGACCAAGCACCAAGGTAACTGATCAGGGTAACTGATCAGAGGATAAACAATCGTTTCTTCTGTAACAGTCCAATTCCCACAATCTGGAGTGTCATCTTGGGAGGACTAACAGAACAACAGCAGCCACCCAAACTGCTTGCATGTGAATCAATTCAATCCGCATGTGCTATGGTGGCCTATGCCCAAGATAGCTGTATTTCCATGGGCTCTTTGATGTTTTCTCATGCATCAATATCAGGATTCCCTGGGTGTATGATAATGAACATGACAGTACCAGCTTTTGTATTTTGTTAGTTAAGCTTGTGAGATCTAGCATTGTATGTACAATGAAATCTGTATATAACGACCACCCTTTAGGCAGCAACAAATATGTGGTACTTGTACATAGATGTCTTTAATACAGGTTGAATAACACTGGAAAAATTACCCTTGATATCTGCAAAACGCAGTCCATATAAACACAGTCTTTATATACAGGTGGTCTGTGAGATTTGGATCAGGAGTTCTGTACATTGATACCACCACCATGCCGGTAGTTGGACCTGTTACAACTGTACAAAGGTCAATCATCCTGAAGGTCTGTGATGCCCCACGGTATGGACAGCGGTCTTACAATACAAGTTCCACTGGAATGTATGTGCCTGTGTACATAAGCCAACCACTGCTCTCAATAGGAAACATCCTCCCTTATCATGCATATCACAGCTTGTGACATTTAATGTCTGGATGTCCCCAATTATATATCTACACAGTGGACCCTCTATCAGTGGCTACTTAAGCTTCAGAACCCTATCTCCCTCTTGCTATCAGTCTCTGACTCAAAACAAATATACATCATGTACATGCAGGAACTACTACCTGAATGTGTCTTTAAAATTTCTCCCTCTCACCAAAAGCCACTTCTCTTATGTGGGCACAAAACTCTGGCACCAGGTAAGGCTCACCATATAATAGGTTGGAGGGGGGTGGTACTGTATTGGACCAAGGCATGTATTTAGGTATGGGGGTGGAGTGCCTTTGATGTCCTGTGAAATGATGTAACTGGATATTTCTCTGTATGGAAGTGATAACAAATGAAGGCTACCCATAGTACCCCCCTCCCCACCAGTCACCATGGGATCAAGTGTCACAGCTCATTAAAAGTCAGGGACATGCTCTTTTCAGTATTGCACCGACTCATTGTCAAGTTACCATGGCACAGGAAACAGATGCTACAGTAGTAGTAAGTCATTAGTGGAGGCAACAGTAAGCTTCCTGTCCAAAGTTCATTACCATTACTTTTTCATTCCTAGTTTAATTTGGTGTGAAAAGATTTTTTTTTTGTAATGGCTGTTGAAATGGATGTTGAAAATGTTAATTATATCACGAAGTTGATAGACTGTATTAAGTTCTGTTGATGGAAAGTAACACAAAATTTTGACACAAAATAGTTTCACACATCAAATTACAGCTACAGTTGCGTCTTTAGGTACATCAGGTACCATCTCCAGGTATAATCGGTAGTGCTGCAATGGGGGCAATTCTGAAGCTTCCTGTCGTGAATTTCATTGGGGCATCCTCGTGTGTTTTTTTTTTCTCCTTCCGCCGCTGAAAATGGCATTCCAGGAGGCCAAACACATGGAAGGAAACCATGGATTGACCTGATATTTTAGGAAATGCTTCTTATAGGTAGTCTTCAAAACAAGGGTAAATTTTTTCCCAGTGCGATCATTTGCACCTAAGTTATGCTATTTTTGGGTAAAATTATAGCGCTAAAATCCATTCTCGGAGGCCTAACACAATGAAGGAAACCTTTGATTGGGCTGGTATTTTGGGAAAACCTTATAGATAGTCTTCAAAACAAAGGTAAATTTTTTTTCAGTACGATCATTTTCACCCGAGTTATAGCCGTTTTTTTTTAATAAAAATAGCTCAAAAATCCAATCCCGGAGGGCTAAGAACATCACACCACAGAAAGACAGTCCAGAAATTTTGTGAAATAAGACGTCTTGTTATTGT
>JAAUYG010066398.1_pt1 | contig 11323 bp, 7 predicted proteins | sample 7278091 | NCBI WGS metagenome assembly JAAUYG01 (sample SAMN14350201, study PRJNA611818) | marine sediment metagenome | isolation source: surface marine sediment (0.6m) | place: French Polynesia: Moorea | collected 2018-08 | reverse complement strand
GTACGACAGACGACGGACGACGGACGAATTTTGATTTCATGAGCTCTGCTGACATAGTCAAGCAGAGCTAAAAATGAAAAAAAAAAATTTTTTTTTAAAATTAAAAAAACGTCTGAGCGTATGGCCCAGGGGAGCCCACAACTAAAATTTGAAAGAAATCTGTGCATTAAGTTCAGAGATAATTGCGACACGGACGGACGGACGGACGGACGGACGACGGACGACAGACGACGGACATATTGCGATTTCATGAGCTCTGCTGACATAGTCAAGCAGAGCTAAAAATGGGTAAAATACAAACCATTACAACGAAAGTGTGTCCAACCTCCTTAAGAGGAAAACCTTCTCGGAAGTCTGATCAAGTACTAGCTGTTAAGAATTACTTGATTAGCAAAGTGTTTCTTTAAATGTTTATTAGTCTTACATACATATGTCTTACATACACCACATATAGTACATGTAATGACAAAACATATACCGGTATTTTAGCACTCTGAAATTGCGGAAAATCCAATTTGCTGTAAAACATTCAATGCGTATGTCACATTTGAAAGTATCTTTTAAGTATATAATGTAAGTACTCAGAGGGAGTTTGACCAACTAACCAGGGAAGCAGAAAATAATCAGCAGATGACTACATGAAGAATATACATTGTGCATGCAAGGGTAAGGTCATGGTAGTAATATGGGTGTACGTTAAAATACAATTTGTTGAAAATGTTCATGTACGGTGTTTGCCAAGTACGTGAAAAAGTATACTTGTATGTACCTTTCCAAATAAAAGTTAAGCTAATTGCTAAAGATTCAATATTGCAACCTGTGTACATACATGTATATGATAGAATTTTTTTTAAAAACAATACACATTACAGTAGGTACAAACGTAATATTATTTATAATGTAATGTGCATAATTACATGCATAAGAAAAACTGATGAAAACATGACATAAGTAACTAAGATTACTTTTTTACTTTTTTTGCGGTCTGGATGAAAGTTTGGTATGTTGCAAAAAATTTCATACCGGCATAATATTTAATACACTTGTATGCATTTCAATGTGACAGCATGCATGCCGTTGTCACTTGGTTCCTGGAAAATCAAATTCCACAGATGTGCAATAGTGGTGTGTGTTAGCAATGACACAAACACACGAAAAAATTTAGGCAAGAAATTATCAGCACCACGAAATTTTACCCCGGGCATTTATGACAGGGTCATGCTCTTTAGTTTCCGTGCTTAGTTACCTTACTACCTTTGCCAGTCTATGGCTGAAGATAACTCGCAACATGTTCCAAAGAATTCTATCTCTGTTGTTTCCTCATCTCTGTCGTTGTCATTGTCTACTGGCTAGTATAAAGAGTCCCCATACCATGCACACTTGTACACGTACATCCCACCCTGGCATCACACATACATAAATGAAGCCTATAATCATTAGATTGCTAAAAACATTGATACAAATTGGCTGGCTTTTTTCAGGGGTTCCTATACAGGTGTTTAAGACAACTCATTCAGACAGGGTAGTGTGGTCTTAAACTGAAGTTGGTCTTAAAATAGAGGGATATTTATACTGAAAATATAAGAAGAAATAGAGGGGAAGTCTTAAACTGTAGGTTTCTTAAATTGCAAGGACCACTGTATAAACCTTCAAGACCCAGAAAACAAGGATAGAAATATGTTTCTACCAACTTTATCAAAAGTTGGGTAGAATCATTTTCACAAAAGAATCCTATTTATTTCCATAATTTTATTTTCATTTTGAGCCAGAAGCAACCATGGTAAAATTTGTGACTTTCGTATCTTAAAGCAGAGCCATCTGCCAAAGCAAGGAGTTACGTAATTTCTTACCATATACCTGGTATGCGATGACTGGAATTCATTAAATACGCCACGAAGCAAGGGTTCTATGTTGTGAGCTTTCACTGCAAAACTGTGCCTCAAAATACAACCATGCAGTAAACACTGCTGACAAAAAGCATGGATTCTATCCCTTATCAGGGCTGAATACAAATATCTAATGTTGCGATGCCAAAATCTACATCTATACTTTGCTCACTCACAGGATCCATGCCGGGATATAAATGCAACAGCTGATACTGCAGAATTTCTTCCTCGAAACCACAAGTACTGGAAGCTATAAATGGGTGCCTCTACCAATACAGGAAATATCGGTGTTCTATACCACATGATACCAAGTGCTGGGATGAAGACATTACATGCTCAAACAAGCCACATACAGAATAGACACAAAGAAGCAATGCTGCTATCCCGCAAGGCACCATAGAATGTCGTCTCTTCTTCCTATGAATGACCCTACTTGCAGCAACGTGATTTCAGGCTTTTTACTCACGATATTCCAGCCGGAAACAATGTAGTGAAGCTCTCAGTTTCCTTGCCCTGAACCTGCCGGTGCTGAACTGCCTTATCGTAGAAGTATGTGTCTAGTTCGACCGTCTTGTAAGCAGCGGTCACATATTCATCCTGATATATACAACCAGACGGTCACAAGGTGAAGGTAACATTAACTGTGAAGAGCTTCAGAAAGGGCAAGCAGAATATTTTGGATACTTGAGAAGGAAAAAAATATAAAATATTCATTGAACAGTCCAGGTCTTTGTGAGAACTGCCGGGAAAAGTGGCCTCGACTATCACAATCTGCAAGAGAAATTTCTAATCCAAGTTTCAGACTTTTCCAAGAGCTATAGTTTTGGACTTCCATGGAAGCCACTTGTTGTTGCAATGTAGCATGAGCAATAAAGCTTATGAACTCCAACAATGCAACTGCCAGAAGTGATTTGACAACAATTTTCTAAGCACCATTCAACCAGTTTTGTCCTTTTGGAGGGCAAGTTGTCAGTGGAATCTTCACTTCACACTGGTGATAGCACACGCAAATGGACACATCTACATGCAAAAGTTCCAGATTTAGATAAGGAATTAGGTGCAAAGAGTATATGGCCAGCAAGCATTTCTACCAATATTGCAAATATTCACAGACCTCAGCTACAGAGGTGATATAGGTGTACATGTAGGTATATTTGGTTAGGATTGCTCCAATTCGTTTGCTAATCCGACTCATAATTTTATTCTTATCAGGGCATTATACACGTACAGTATTATCTCAATCTCAGAAGTGACAGTCCATTAGGCATGTTCTCTTGAAGGTGTTTGAAATCAGTTTAACCCGGCTGATTTAAACTGCCCATACAGCATATCCTAACACCGTTGTTTTTGTCAAGGCCAGGAAGGGGTTACTAATGCATCAGTTAAAGGCGTAATTACAAGTAGCATGTACCAGGATATGTAGTCTGATGGTAGAATAGTACCAGTAACTTGGCAGATAGCTAAATACCAGATTTTAAATGTATTATGCGAGTACTGATAACTTTTATAGGTGATAAGCATGTACATGTATACCTATAATGTAGCAGGGTGCCAAGAAAAAAATTCTTGGAAGTTCATGTCCTGGAAATACACTGTATAGGTCAGCAGTTTTTGGCCAATATTAAAACTGTCAACTTAGATCATAAATTTGCTGCGGGTATAAAAATCTGCATGATACTCCTGACATACAATGTACCTCGGGACGTACCCCTACTGGTAGCTGGAGGTTACAAATGCGGTATCAATACCCAGTACCAATCTAGATAATGTGCCAGGCAGTAAGGTTAAGTGCCTTGCATAATTAAAACCTGAAGCTTCTTGTTATACAGGTGGAAGTGTTTTAATTATGGAAATAAAAGCAGCAGCTTTGTCTATGTGAACTACCTGTATGTGAAGGACTACCGGTACACAACACCACTGTACCACAAAGCCATTTACGTGTACATTAATCTTCATGGTACCATGAGTGTAATATAAATTTGAATGAATTCAAAATAGCATCGCATTTGCTACAGACCAGATCATTTTTCAAACTGATACATCTAACTGTGAAATGCATCTACGGTATATGTAGAATACTGGTACTGAATCTCTTAATCATACAGTGTACACATTATGACCCCAACACATTTACATACAGTATTATGTACACGCATGTACATATAGTTCCTGTGATTTAATATTCCTCAATATTTTAGACGTCTTCATCTTGTGGCAGAATGTACATGTAGCATGACCAGCGATCAATACTTATGAATTCCAAAAAGAAATTCCTCCATTTTAAGACCACCATCACTTTAATACATTTTTTTTCTGGCTGACTGAGTGGTCTTAAAAGCAGGGATGCAGGAGTTGAATTATCATACAAACAATTCAGAAATACCAAAAGGTTCCCTTTGTACTTAAAACTCCTCTCAAGTACATGTGTTTCCCTTGTACTTAAATATCCTCTCAAGTACATGTATTTCCCTTTGTACTTAAAATTCCTCTCAAGTACATGTAAGTGTGCTTGTTGGTTGCCTTATCTTATGCTAAGTGTTTTTGTTAGTACATGTATCAATATTTAAACCAGGGGGTACAACCAACACTGGAAAGATAGCAGAGAATGAGATCTAGCTTCAGAGCCTAGAGGTAAAATCTGCCAGGATACATGTTCTACATGCACATGATGTTCTATTTTCAAACGTGCTTCCCACATACACATACGCTGTAAATATAGCTTCATTCCACCACAGTGCAGTTTGCGTCTTCCTAGAGCCACATACCTTATACCATTAGGGAAGTAGGAAAGGAGCAGATCAGATTCGTGGCCCTGTACTTCTCGGTGCTGAACTGCCTTATCATCCAGGAAGCAGTCAAGTTCCACGGTTTTATAGGCAACCGTACCATATTCATCCTAATAAGCGGTACACAGTAGGTATAGGAATACGTCTGGGATAGGATATGGCATCAATATAAAGCAATGGTACGAATGATTCGAATGATTCGGTGCTGGTGTATGTAAAGCAAAGACTAAACAACGCCGGATCAGAAGACGTGGACCAGTCATAACAAATAAGACGTTTACAAAACGCGGACCCCTTCACCGATGTGAATGAAGGCAGGAACACACAGGGCAACATGCAGCTTGGGGGAGTGAGAGGATTGATTCTCTAGCAACACAAAAAAGACAAGGAAAAAGATTATTAAAATATTAATTATATCCAACTACATGTATTCTATACATTGTATCTGGAATCTGCTTATGGTGACAGTAGCTGTAGCGCACCTACTGACAGTCAGGGATATCCAATAGCCTGATGTAAAAATATCTGTATATGGTATCATTAGGATCATATGATTAGCTAGAAATGGTGATTATTAGTATTTAAAGTATTTAAATTAAGTTCATTTAAGCCCATGTGATGGGGTGCTTGACTGATTTGAAGGTATACATACTAACACACAAAGGGTTCGATAAGAGTATTGAAGTGGCCGTAAAAATCTCCAACACTAAATGCTTATACGTATTTACACTGACAAGAGCTACCTATAAATATTCAATGTGCTAGACTTAACTGTTAGTGTTGACATTACAGGTACCTTACAGATAATATGCGTACACAGTTACATATACAGTATATCAGACAGATATACATATGACCCTACAGAAAGTCTCTACATTTTGTGTAACACCAATTTGTTTCCATACTGCAGAAGAAGTGGTTGATTTGATAAAAGGAAAATTTGTAATTCGGCAACATTTTCTGCTTATTTTGAACATACTGGTATACAATGGACACTAATGTATTTGTAGCAAAGTGATTCCTACAGTACAACATACTGCCAGGACCAAGACCTTATACTGCTTCAAACACTTGTGGCATGCAACTACATACATGTATAGTGTACATGTATATCAATAACCATGTACATGGGAATTGGAAACTGTATTTTTAATGTTTAATACATTCTGATGTTGCACATGATACAAGAGCCAGGATTCAAACCCCACATCACCAAGTAGCAAGCAGTTCTAGCAATTTGGCAGCCACTATGCTGGCCAAAGTCCTTCCCCTCCCCAGTAATAGGGACACCCTTTCTGCCAAATAATCCTGTCCACAACGAACAGGGAGGACCCAATGCATGCATGCTACTGTACGTGCTGCCAATATGTATGTCCTCTCTAGAGTAATACTGATCATAATGGGCCTTATTAAATCTAAAACTATTATTTAATAAACAGATAAATAAATTTGCACACAAAAAGCCTATAAACAAAACAATGAGCCTTCGACATACAGTAAGATTTGACACTGCCAAAATAAGAAGAACCTTATCTCGGTAAAAAACATCTTGGCAACACAAATTAAGCCACGGCTGCAATCATTACTATGGTAATTTTTGGCTTATATACTTGATTAGAGGCTCGAGTTTCAACATCCTGTACATGCATGCTGTCCCTGCTTGACAAACCTAATTCCGTCAGGAAAGAGACTTATGAAACGTTCGGATTCATGGTCCTGGACCTCTCTGTGTTGTACAGGTTTATCGTCAAGGTAAGTGTCCAGTTCCACGGTTTTGTATGCAGCCGTGCCGTACTCATCCTATGAAGGATTCATCGCAGAAAGCATTGAGTACATATATGCATTTAATTTAATGTCCGAAACTAATGACGTATACTTGTATTCTGTTATTTAAGAAATGTATGGTTTTGCTTGACATTTTGACGTTACTGGTTTGATGTAAGGACAACGTTCTTATCTCAAACTGCTGTTGATCAAATTTTGGCACAGGGAATAAGATGCTGGTACACTACACATATTAGTTGACCATGCAAGTACAAAACATGTCATGGTTGATTTATAGTATCCGAGTAATAATTAAAATTTTGACTGCATACATGTATGTATCCTGTGTACCCTAGCTGTAATCAACCCCCAGTCATAGTTACAACAGTGTTAAAGGAACATATATAATAGTTAATGTGTTGTATATTAAATTGTGGTATTAGTATTATTTTTTAACTGCCATGACAAAAAGGAATCACAAGAATATGTTGGCATGCAGTTGTGATTAATACGTGAAAACATCCCTCAAAAACATGTACATGTTGATTTAGCTCAAAGAGCAGCACAGACAAAGGCAAACGTGTATTAGTACAGAACCTGGAGTGAAATCGAACATTAGTCACAAATAATGTTAAAAAGAAAACATGATTAACAGGACTAGGTCTTGTGTAGTGGATGGAAAAAAATAAAACTGCCATGCTCGTCAGAAAGCAGAATTCTACGCCACCGCAGTTTGTTGTCAGCAGTTCCACAGCCACTTGTCCTATGATGACTATGAACCCTTATCAAAGTCCGCTAAGGATGGTATACATTTACATATACATTTCAGCCAGCTACACAAGAAGCACGGGTTTACAGATGATTGGCTAGCAGCAGGGGGCGGCGCCTGTGGCAGCAGCGGTGCACCAGTTCCACTTACGTTATGGATTCAAAGTAGCTAAGGAAGAGGTCAGACTCGTGGCCCTGAACTTCGCGGTGCTGCACTGCACAATCGTCGAGAAGTGTGTCCAGCTCAACAGTCTTGTAGGCAACAGTGCCATACTCATCCTATGGCCACCAGAGGGCAGGACCATTGCAGTGATGGTAGCAAAGATTGATTAGTTAGAATTTCAGTGGGTAGGCGCGGATATAACAGACATGAGTAGAAATATCTTGTGAGTGAGAACAATGAGGTGTGGAGTGGGACTGTAAGTGGGTGTTACATTCATAATTAAAGGAATCCAGGTATTTAAAAGTTTAGCGAGCAAATGTACGTGTAGACTTTGTTCCAGTAGTAACTGTTTCTCCCTACATACCATTGACGTGTTGGGCGTTGTAGCTAGACAGCCAAAATGTAGGGATCTTGCACAAGATTTTGTTTTGAATCTTTTTCAAACCGCTGTTAAGATACATGAATTTGTGACCACCCACATACAGTCAGTTTCATGTGAGGCAGCACTTGTTGAGAGCCGCCACACCCCTGTTCATTTGTCACACAGGAGAAATCAATCCAAACTGTAACAGAATAACAGTGTGAAATGTTAGGAGCTGAAAAACAAAGCCACTGAATGACCAGGGAGGAATCAGTGAGTCAGGGATGTAGGTTTTAATAATGGCAAACCATGCAGTACTCCGGCCAAAGACAGCTTTAACAGGGACTTTAGGGTATTGATGATGTCCATAAACATTTTGACATCAAATTAAGTAAGATGGCCTATGGAAAAATTAGGGGTGTAACGATACACATTTTTTACATGAAGCATGAGACGAGACATCTCGCGGTACATGGGCTATGAGATAATACATATCGCGAGACTACCAATGAAATACCACAGGTCATGACTTGGTTTCATAAACATGCAGTTAAGTCATTCAAACTCAAGTGTGCCCCTGCTGCTTCAGAAATGTTCAAATTTTTGGTAGAATTCAAATTCCAGGGAGTTAGTAATTTATGCATTCTATGTGAAATACGCTCTAATATTACATAGAAATAATGTATAAGACAGAGAAATTCTCGGCAATTTGCTTCAAAATTTTATCCACGAGATCTGGCGAGACTGCTTTGCTGTACAATATATTGTCTCGTGGACACAAGTCTCGTGGTACGATGAGACATGAGATCTCGTTACACCCCTAGGAAAAATACGACAAGGTCTGATTTGATACCTAGAGGCATCTCCTGAACTTTAAATATCATGCATTATGTTCACTATCTGTTTGTCTCCCAGAACTTCAAACGCATGCTGTTGCATGTATTGTACTGCCAGGTACATGTAGCAGAGGTACAATGTGGTTCACAATGCTTTGGGAAAGGTCTGTACAAATTTAAGCTGTGACAGCCAACACGATCAAGGCTTTAGAACATACATGTATACATTGTCTACTCCAGTGTCCATGAAATTGTCATTATATGTATGTTACAAATTTGTCCATTGCCAAAACATGGCCAAAGATTGCAAACACAACATATATATGCACATACACACATGCATGTACACATGTCACTCCTTCAAGAGAATTTGGCCAGAGTTTGCAAAGGTCAGGCAACAAGCACTGGACATTTCCAAAGACCCGTAGCCTCTCTATTTTAACATTTTTTTCATTTTCAGACACTTACTATATGTATTTATACAATGTAGTAGGCAATTTGTACTGTTAAAGCCCCTTGCTTAGGACCCAAATTGTCTCTTTTCAATATGGGAACAAATTGTGTTTTATGTCTTGCTTTGGGACAAACTTTGTGTGTGCGGCACTGAATGACTGTGTCCTTTCTTTAAAGCTACGGGTCAGAAGATACAAGACCATCGGTCAATTTCTTAAAAAAAAAACTACACTAGGACAGAAAACTTCAGAAGACAATGATTGCCAAGTGTTTAATGAACTTAAGTCGGTTTATAGATTTAAGATTTTTCCACATGTTTTTGGTACGTTGGTGGTCTTACACCACGTAAAATACAGGGCCCACTGTTATGATCCACTGCAAAGGTACGCATTCCTTATGCAGCGAGAGAAGGAATGAAACATGGACTCATTTCACACAATGTAAGGGAAACCTAACACATACTGGAGGGTTATTATTAAAACTCATGTTAAACCTGTTGAGGTGAAAAAGAATAGCTGTTGCATTGGTTCACGGAACCCTTGAAATAAAACAAGAGTGTCAGTACATGTATATAAATCAATGTAAAGCTGCAAAAGAAGGGAAAATGTTTCCAAGTGGTACCGGTGATCGATATAGATCAACGTGTATATTGTAGCTTGAAATCATGAAAAGTTGGGAAGACAAAATGCTCAGCTGCACCCATAACTTTCAGGGAGTATATACATGTACAATGGCATGTAATTGTATCCCCTTTAAACTTGTACAAGATTTACAATCTGACGCAGCAAGTATCTTATAAAAGCAATGTATTTTTCACACAGGGTTGATATTGTGATACTGTGTTCATCTCTATAGACATTATAGAGGTGCAATATTTAACAGACGCGCAGCCCAACATGCCACAAACATGCCACATCTGTTAAGGACCAATTCACACCAAATGCCTGATTAAAGCATCAAAAGATCATCAAGAAAAAGTAAAATTAGAGCAATATTCCAGAAAAAAGTCTTTCTACTCACTGAGAAACAAAAATTGTTCTCATTAAAAAATTGTTTTCATTTAAGACTTAGTGAGTAGAAAGACATATTTTTCTATTATGAATCCTGAGTCCAACAACCTATAGTGTTTTCTCATAGCAATATTCCAGTCATTTGGCTGCACCACAGGCGCAACTCAGCAGTTCCTTATAAACAATGGTCCACACGGTTCCTGTTACCATACGTTACGTATACCAGTTTTGTAGGCACCAGATGACAGGCCTTATTATTGAAATTTTTAGTTGCACACCCAAGCACTTGCGCTTGCGCACTGCAGTTCTATTAGAATGAACAGGATATAAAAGTGGGATTGACAATGAAGTTGGATCAAGCTTTAGTACAAGATTTTAATTATGATTAGGACAGTAGTTATAAACTGCCATCATATTACTGCATTATTTTTCTGCTCTGTACGCGGGGTAATACATGTTATATATTTAAGGGTTTATTTATTGCGTAATGTACGTCATCACTGTCATAATAATAATCCTCACGTTTAGGCTGGCAATAAGCAAACAAAACAAAGGAGGTCTTTCTCCAAAGTGAAAACAAAAGTCGAACATTCTCCCATCCCACCCCGTGAAATATTAGCACGCTAAAGTTAATGATGCAAGCCATTACCAAAGCCACGCAATCACACAGCCGGCACACTGCTCATCTTCCACCACACCTCAATCACGTCAAAGTTCTCAACAAGGTCAATGATGTCTGTGTACATGTACTAGTATATTGTAATATGTCAGTTTAGGACCTGTGGGCTCATAATTGGCTAAGTTCTATTCAGGATGAGAACAAAATACAGTTTTCGTGTAATAAAACTACATTTGATATCACATTATTATTACATCAGATGGTAAAAGGGAAATACTACCAGTACTTGTAATTGGAATTTGCACGCATTTAAATTCCCTGTGCTTCTACATGTAGGTTCAAGCTAGTGGGTAATAAATCTCTACCAGTAGGTTTTTCTCCCCCCATCTTTTCCTCTTCAAATCATTAATGGCGAGATTAATGGACAATACTTAGTTACGCATTTAACCCAATAATATGGGGTAATGGTGGTACAGTAGTCATTCTCTACAGTGTGCGAACATGGCTTAGCAGCCTTAGCCTATTTGGCAAGAACTTATCAGCTTATGGTCAGATTACAGAGGTGACAGATAACACTAGGGGGGGGGGGGGGGGCATCAATACTAAATTGGCAGTGGCAAAAAGTTTTTCCAGAAATTAAAATCAGCGTTAAAAAAATTTTTGGTGGTCATTAAAAT
>JAAUYG010048165.1_pt1 | contig 11323 bp, 7 predicted proteins | sample 7278091 | NCBI WGS metagenome assembly JAAUYG01 (sample SAMN14350201, study PRJNA611818) | marine sediment metagenome | isolation source: surface marine sediment (0.6m) | place: French Polynesia: Moorea | collected 2018-08 | reverse complement strand
TTGTTACCGGACTTATCCCGTTTAAAACTTGTTGACACTTTGGATGTTTTTCCCAGAATCCATTTGTCTGGTGGTTTTAATTACTCTGACTTAACCGTTTAAATTTTGCTGGTAAATTCATGCCCCCCCCCCCCCCCCTGTAATTACACCTGCAAGATAGATGTCATTAAATCGGCCAGATATCCTATGGACTTTTATCAGGATTCATCGTACTGTCTTACTTATGCAGCACAGATAGATGACCATAAATTGACCTTGTGTGTGCAGTTTTGGAAACACTGGCATATGCAATTATTTCGCCTGTACCTTGCAATAACTGCTTAATTTGTATCTACAGTTAGGAGTCAAAATAACATCACTGTGGCATAGTAATGTGTCCTGGAAATGTCGTTGGGTTAGACAAACATGTGAACTAACATAACATTATACTCTCTTGGAATTCCAGCTTTGGGTAAACGTCAGGATGTTATTGACATCCCCAGGTCCACCAAGATCTACAGTTTCTGCTCTTTATTTTTTTTCTGGATTTTCAGAATCGTACAGTGAATCAGACCAGTTCTGCATAAAGCGTATTTATGATGGGACCTCTTGCAAGCACACACAGCCAGGCTGTGTACCCTTTCCCGGCACAACTACAGGTGGTGTCTGGTGTTGTGCCACAGCCACAGGTGGTTTCAGGTGTCATTGGCCAACACCAGGGGATGCCAGGTGTCTCGGGGCAACCACAGGTTGTGTCAGGTGTTCCAGGACAAATGGTGTATCCTGGTCAGCCGCAGGTGGTCCAGACAGTGCCCTCACAATATCCTGGAACAACTGCTGCTGTGGTCCAGACAGTTCCTGCACAATGTCCGGGAATAGCTCCTGCACCGACTGTGGTCCAGACAGCGCCTACACAATATCCGGGAACAGCTCCTGCACAGACTATGGTCCAGACAGCGCCTACACAATATCCGGGAACAGCTCCTGCACCGAATGTGGTCCAGACAGCTCCCGAACAATATCCGGGAACAGCTCCTGCCGCTGCTGTGGTCCAGGCTGCGCATGCACAATATCCGAGAACAGCTCCTGCACCGGTTGTGGTCCAGACAGTACCCGAACAACATCCGGAATCTACTCCTGCTCCTGCTGTGGTCCAGGCGGCCCCAGAACGAATTCCGGGAAGAAATGCTGTCCTGGGTGAGTCGGATCCTTCACCCCGGTATATTAGTTCTGTATCGTTTTTATTCGGTGTTGTGACAAAGTATCCACATATTCCTGAATTACTGTCCCTAAGAGTAAGTCATATTTTTATAGTCATCGGCGATATGTTACATCATAATTCAAATGCCTTTCTCTTTCTAAAGACATCCCATTAGTCCAAGAACTGGTTGCAAAATTTCTGCTGGCATTTCTAGTGGTAGCCCATCCTAGGACATACGGATCGAGCAGTCTTGCAAGTTATATCCTGTACTTTACCAATTAATTTACAATTTTCACTATTTTCATGATACCAAAAATATGCAAATCGATTGGATAAGTAGGTAACCAGAGGTGAAAGGTCACACATTTGACAACTGCGAAAAACGATGAGATACATGTAAAGAAAAATACCTTTTTCAGAACATCCTTATACATCCCTCATTTCGTCTGGCTATGAAACAATCCAACAAACGTAACTGTGGGAATCAAATGCCTACTGGAAGTGAGCTACCGGAGGTCAGCTACAGGAAGTCAGCTTCCGGGAGTCAGCTACCGGAAGTCAGCCGGAACTGGAGATTATTGGCTGAGCATAATAATATAGCAATAAAACAGTATTACTCTCGTATACTTTTTTTAAGATGTGGTGTAATTGATCAGTGTTTTCCATTATGCTTTGAGAAGTAGTCTTTGTTGGAGTGAAACCGCATCTATACCTAGAATATTATTTTGCAAAAGTAATACTAAGACATGTTGGGCGTCCTAAATCAGCATTAAGCATTTCATTCGTAGGACATGTACATTACAAAAATCATTCCAACTATTAGGCTGGCGGGCAGGAAGAATGGCCCGCCAAATATATATTTATTTGTAAAGCCTGGCTGCAAACAATGTCATGCCAAATAGTGAATGTGAGTCGGATACTATGATAGTACTGCGTTTAAATAGAGTATTTGATGTATCACGTATTCGCAGGTTGAAAAAAGTGAATTTTGTAGTCATCAAAGTCCTGCAAGCAGAATTGATTGTAACTGTAAAAATACGGATTGGCATGACCAATACTTGTACATGTACAACTGTATGAATACAGATTATATGTTGATTAACGCTGATAAGGTAGAAGAGATAACAGTAGGGGTTCTAGAAAGTGCAGATGTCTTCAAATCGTAGATCCCTTTCTATCTATGCTAAGTAGCTTTTATACTGATGATTTTATACTGATAGTGCGTGCCTGAAAATGTCTGTCACTTGTAAATATACTCATGTGGGTGTCCAAGCCCGCTGACTGATGAAAAAAAAAATGAATTACATGACAATCTGGGTCCGTACTCGGGAACAACACTGTGAACAACAACAACAAAAAAAATGGGACACAAGTATGTTTCCAAAAATAATGGCGTTCAAGGAATAACACAATACAAATCCTATATTTTGTCATCTAAAGTTATGTGGTTCCACACTATATTTGAGGAAATTTATGAAATGTTAAGGCTAAATTTGATGGGCATCTTTGCAATGTCTGAGACTAAACTGCAACCCATGTAGAAATATATAGATGATCCAGCTATATGTAGCAATATATAGATGATCCAGCTATATGTAGCAATATATAGATTAATGTAGCAATATATAGATGCAATATTGGATTTGGGGAGCATCAAATTAAGTAATATATGACGTCTGACCACGCTGATGAAAGTATCAGATTTCCCTAACTCTAGAAACTTTACTCGATAAACTTAAGCAGATTAAAAGCAGCACAGCAAATGGTTTTGATGGATAACCACCAAGCTTATGCGGTTTGGGGCAGATATATTTTCTAGAAGGATCCCACCCATAATAAGCAAAGAAATTTCCAGAATCATCATTTCCCGAAGAGCTGAGGAAAACTGAAGTCATGTTTTCAAGTACGATCACAGAATGAATAAAGAGAACTATAGCCCGGCAAGTGTATTACCATATGTCTCACAACATTGTGAGCATGTTATGCTTGACCAGACTGCATTAATGTTGTTGTTGTTGTTGTTGTTGTTGTTGTTGTTGTTCTTGTTGCTGTTATTTTTGTTATTGTAGCTGTATACAATAGCTTAACCTGTTATCTGGATACGAAACTCAGCGTCAAGGAACATAGGCGATGGAAGCCAAATGAAAACATACATAAATGTATAGATAAACAAAGCCAATTATTCGATGGGAAGTAATTTCTCCATTATATATAGTACAAAATGGAGTAATTTTGCAAAATTGGAGTAATTGACTACCTTGAAGCAATTGTTTCTCCCAATCTATAATGTAAGAGTTATGATACGGAACACGTACTCATGAGTGCACCTGAGGATTGTAAACAAAGCTTGGGTAACAATAAACATGTTGGGTGGGTACTGATGGACGTGAGCAAAACGTTCCAGGCATTGTCCCATGTCCTGATGATGGCAACGTTACATGCATAAGGAGGAGTACATACCCACAACAGGGCCAGATCACCGGACTTCTCTGACCAAAGTCACTAATGGCCAAAACATGAAAAGTCTCATCACCAAAATATTAATGTATTAGTGTGGACAGCCGTTTTCACGCTGCACTCTGGTCATGTAGAGAACGTTTCACGTGCTAGATATATAGTCAGTCACCAATCACGCAATTTCTACACGGCCCCATAAAAGTGAAGAAACAAAATTAAGCACATATCGTGTTTAACCAACGCAATGCTTAAAACTACACGACATGTGTTTAAAATGTATTAGTTATGTAATCAACTCGGATAATAATAGGATTATTGAATGCGTTAAGCATGTATTACTTGCTAACTCTGCTTGTGTGTCAACAGCTTATGTTAACGAAGTGCTCAGGTGTCCGTTGTCCGTCTGTTCGTCCGCCTTCCTTTAATTGAGGTTTCTAAAAACGCTCCATGCATTAAGGTCAAACTGTATTTGAGGCTACCTGTTCACCTTAGTTCCAGAATGTTTTTAAAATTTTTTTTTTTTCGTTTTCTTAACATAGAACCCTATGAGATCCAACATTTCAAAACGCTACTATTGTATAAGCATCAGTTGCTTCCAGTAGCTGTAACTGATTGGTATGTCCATACATGTGGCAAACTAGGAGTAGCTTTGAATGATGGTTATAATTATACAGTCAGTAGACTAGGAGTGTGGATAACTTGTTAGATTGTTATCCAGATTGATTTATGGAACTGGGACTGTACGTTCTGAAGAGGCTTCCAGTTTTTGTAACCGTGATTGTCATGTTAACGTGACAACCTTATCTCTTCCAAAGTGATATCAGCATCACCCCGTCAGCCAACCCAGGTGGGTGTGTGGATCCACTTACTGTTACGATAACCTGCCCATCAGTGCTTCAGTTTTGAGGGTACTACATTCAAGTTGTATATGACTTAGAGGACATTTTTATTTATTTTCCCGAGACACCTGTGCTCGTGTGAGGCAAACTCGGGTAAGTTACCACACTGTACTGTGTGAATGGTTAACAGGGCTACTGGCTGTGATTATAACAGGAAGTGTGTATAGAATTGATATTTGCCCAGTACTTCCTGTTGTGTCACCATATTGGCGTGAGGTGGAAACTTTGTACAGCAGCAACCAGACAAGACGCCCGGTGGCCTTTACAGTAAGCTTTGGGTTAGTAGATAACCCTAACCCTAAGCTAACGTTTCTGATTACTCTTGACGTCTAAAACTTTTACCTCTTATAATCGAAATGTACAAAGTCCTTCTGGTTTCGCAGTACAAAATTTGTATCTCGGTAGATTATTGGGTCTGTTTGGCACCCGCCTGTTGAAACAAAATGGCAGGTAAGGCATAACGCAGATGGCGTTTTTCAATGAGATAAAGTTTTGTAAGGTGTAAATAGGTAAAATTGTAACTTTGATCAGACACATAGATTTTGTAATATGTGACAGTTCATGTTATTAAATGAGAAACATATAGTATTTACCTATACAAAGGCAATGACAACACACTAAGGTATGGCGTTCGTTAGGATTTCTGTACAACTACATTGTTATAAATTGAAAGTTGAAATATGGAAATATGTCGCAGGAAGGGCATATGGTCAAAATAATTCGTACATGCTACTTTCATAGTTTAACCTATTGCACACTCAGTTGGATCCATTGCTTCTGACAAAACGTGCGCGCTTGCCCCCATTCGCTAAATAGTATTACCAGAAAGTAAAGTGCTTTTTAGGCCCACACGTTCCCTGGGAACTGCCCGAATAATGCATTTGGTTTCATCGAGAGAATATAATATATTTTTTAACACACTAGATTATGTAAATAACTAATATGAGCAAAATTAAAGTTATCATTGCCTGAATGGATAATAATGATTGAAAGCATAAGATTGAATCTCGGACCAGTAATGTCTGAGCTAATAGTTGTTGCATGGATAAATCAGGCTTACATGTCAAAAATTGCTCTATATGTAGTGTTACAGTTTACAGAACTAAAAGTAAAGGCCACTATTGAAACAAAGTCCAACTGCTTTGCCCTACTTCTTGTTGGAAGATGGGGGGGGGGGGGGGTACAAGTGAAGAACAGATTCTTTTTTTTACTAAAATGTTGTATTATGTAATGTTGATTGTTCAGTTATATATGATCCGGGGTGATAGGTATGACCATTGATGCAGCTGATACAAAACTTTGTGTAGCGTGTAGATGCGGACATTCCTGTCTGTGTTACCTTGATTATCTCGTATCTCATTGTATCAGTGTTCGGTGTTAGTACAATGTCTGTCACTCACCCTTAGTGAGGTGGGCATTTTCTATACTGTTCCTATTGGTTGCAAATCCCGTTCAATAAATTGAAATTTACTAAAAAAAAAAGAGTACAAAATGTACTTGCCATGTGATGTATAATAGGTTAACGTACTAGGGAGGGAGTGGCGGGCGAGACTAATCTGTATAACTAATTCAGAATGAAGCCGCGTGGATGAGCCGGATCGTTCGGTGTCTGGAGTGTGGGTGGAGTGGGGATGCCGTGGGGTGTGCTGGAGTGGGGGTGGGGTGGGGATGGGGTGGGGTGTGCTGGAGTAGGGGCGGGGTGCTAATCTTTTTTTTTTTGAATTTGTTTTTATGTTATACATGTTAGAAACCTGAACGTGGCATAGCAAGGGTTTTCAGGGATTTCTGTGACAATCACATAAATCGACCTGAACTTCTACGCCTGGCTCATTGGGCCAATTAGCAAAAGTGTTAGTATAACATTCCCGGGTTAGATCTAAGGTGCAGCATATTAAGTTGTCATGTTTAACTGTATGAAATGATGAAGAACCTTACACTGCACAGCTCGACTCCCATCATGGGCCTCCACAATGCTTTCACCCAGAATATTTCTTCTCAGTATTAGACCGAACACAGCTGTTATTGATGGCAATATCTTCTCCCCAGATATGTCGACAACACCCCCTGGTCCTCCTCGGGCGTTTGTGATCAGCCAGCCCCCTATGGTCACCAGTTGCCCGGGTTACAAGGCCAGTGAGTCCAAGAACCTTGGAATCGCTGTCCTGGTGATGGCGGTTCTGTCTGTGGGGTTTGGGATCGCATCTCTCATAATCGAGCTTGACTACAACTGTTATAATAACTTCTGTGCGAATGTTGGATCAGGTATCTGGTGTGGATTCTTCGTAAGTAAACTGCATGGAAATTCTGCATTCATTTACGTAACGAAAGCCAAAATACCGTTCACATATGTATCAATGTGGGTTACGAATGCACCAAAGGTAGAAAATGAAAATAGACGATTCTGCGTTTTTCCAAAGTGTTATTTTTTTCATGACAATGAAGAATCGATTGTAACAAATGTCACATAATTGATGTCACATAGTTAGAAATGTCCACAATTAACGGTTTCAGCCTCTTCAGAGTGTGACCATTACAGCATACATGTACTTGTATATATGGATACACACAGATACACAGGGTGTATGCCAGTATATAACCTAAAGATTCGACTATATTTTATGACCATTATTTGTGACATAATTGCAATACTGGCATAGTTTTCCACATGGCGCAGTGTGAACTTTTCCCCTTTAATAAAATGTTAAACATTTAAATTCTACCCACCTTATCTGCATTGGCCTTAGAGATAATGCCAGCACTGACTGCCTGTTGTGGTCTTAGACATGTGGAAAGAGAAGAATTTGGAAACAACTGTTCTTAAAAATATCACAAACAAGTGGATAAAACTTCTCTGGATTAAAACAATTTTGTGAGTGATGACATTGCATAATTGGTGAATGCCAGTAAGTTTGAACACTGTGTAGGTAGAACCGTTGCTGGTGATTATAGCGTATCATTCTCTTCAATTGTTGCATTTTCTAAAAAAGGATTTAGTAAAATACACCCAGCCGTTCTTTTCCAGTATTTCTTTGCTGGAGGATTTGCGTTGGGAGCAGGGCGTACGACGACTTTACCCATGATCCGCAGTAACTTCGCTTTCTCTTTTATCGCCTTCTGGTTCAGCCTCTGCCATGTGGGCTTCTCCTCATGTGCAGTTGCTGCCGTTGATTGTCGATATAGAAACACATGGGATTATTCAGTAAGTGTCACGTTGACAAACAACCCAGGTAAGAATTCCCCCATTCTTGCATGAACATCAGTATTATAGTTTAGGTCTCAATATTATAGTTTAGTGGCTGAGCAGGATTTTCTCCTGGGCCATGGGCCTTACTTCTTAAGTCTGCTTTACTTCTGTCCAATTAGCCATACATACATTTAATTCTAGATAAGGTATGGACTGACTTCCGTGCACATTGCCATGGCCATCGCAGTGATGGGAATGACGATAACACTGTGTGGGTTGTCCGGCGGATACACAAAGTGCAGACTAAATGAGGTGAGAGGAGGGCCGACTGGCATACCTACATGTACGATTAGGGTTTAACATCTTTTGTGTATTGAATGAATATTTGAATTCATTCATGCTTAAAGTACGACAGCCAAATATGTGTGTAAAAGCTTGTATAAGGCCAAGCATGCACAACACCAGTTGCATATATTTTGCTACTAAGGTCGGGATATCCACAACGTGGTACATGTTTGCCTATATGATTAAAGTGGATATGGATTTATTGTGTTTGGTGTTCTCTTTGTGCCAATCATCTCGCCGTATTGTTATAAATTTCCTTTGAATAGCGCCTATAAAGTCGTAAAGTGCCTTTGGCTGCTCTGTTGTTTTCAGTTACAATCTTGAATGCCTTATCTCCCCAATATCTCCTATTGACAGCCGCTACTGACAGCCCTCCTGGCAACCCTATCGACATTCCTAACGAAATCCCATGTCGACATCTTCTTTCAACATCCCTTATCGACACCTGCTATGGACGTCCAATATTGACAGCTACTATCGACATTATCAATTCGCAGCCCCCACCAGTATCTGCAATTTGCAAGTAATTTCTGCAGTGTGCCTCTGGATTTTCAGAATCAGCCATTGAATCAGACGAATTCCCCACAAACCGTTTTCGTGATGGGGCCACTGGCACACACACACAACCAGGCTGTGCAGCCTCTTTCAGGACAACTACAGGTGGTTTCTGGTATCATTGGCCAACAGCAGGTGGTGTCAGGTGCCCCAGTGCAGCCACAGATGGTGTCAGGTGTCCCAGGACCACTGGTAATGATGTATCCTGGTCAGCCACAACTGGTCCAGACGGCGTCCCCACAATATCTGGTAACACCTGCTGTCCCGGCTGTGATCCAGATGGCACAGCCACAAAATCCGACTCCAGATACTGATCAAGCTGTGATCCAGACGGTGCCGCCACAATATTCTGCCACGACGGATGCTGCCTCTGGTGAGTGGGATCCCGATCGCAGTTATAATGCTGCAGAGTTGCTATGCCGTATTGGGACACAGTCTACATATTCCTGTAGTACTGTTACATATAAATGTTGTATTTATATTCACACGTCAACCAGCATGTCACGTGTCTCTATCGTTTCTTTCCTTGTATTAAAGACACTCTCTCCTTTTTTCAGAGCAAACTTACAGTAATCTAATTCCGGATGACAAATAATCCACCAGACCCAACTTCGGAAATCACATTTCAGACGTTGGCTGCAAATGAACACTTGACGGACCACAATATAGAAATAAGGAATAACATTACTATTGTATGCTTTCTTAAGACATGAGGTGATTGGATAGTGTTACACATTATGTTAGTGTTACCCATTATGTTAGTATTACCCATTATGTTAGTATTACCCATTATGCTTTAAGGAACTAAGAGGAAAGCGATGTCTTTTGTTGGTGGAAATCGGATTTAGACTCGGCCGTTTATTTTGAAATAATATAAAACCCCCACAAAATATTTTATTCGGAAGAAAGGAAGATAACAGAAAGAATCATGCCAGGTACTAAAACATACAAGGCGTTGTTTCACGTTGGTCATTTAAAATGAATTTTAGCGATCTAAATTACGTCTCTCTATAGATACGTTAAATCATAATAACCACACCAAACTGCACATCACCAGTCTCCGAAAAACCGTAGCAATATTACAGGCTGCGCACAATACCACATAACACAACCATAAAAGGGTATAGCAGTAACCGCCAGTACAAAGTATCCTTTATTTCATTGGATAGAGCGTTCAGTCTACATACTGTGTGGCAGACACAGGGAAAGTACATTGAGCATACCGGCGATTAACGAGCAGACAAATCTAGTCTTTTTCTGGTGCAGAGGGGTACTAGGTTGGCACTGCAGCAGCAGAGCTACACCGCTTTTGTACGAGGAGAAGTCTTCGTCGAGATTTTACGAAAAAGCATTCTAACATCGATGGTAAAATGTATAGGGTCATCCTGTGTCTCTATAAGTGTACCTAAGCATGTATGTGTTGCATGTCGATGGCACTAGATTCAATGAGGTATGAATGAGCGTGCACTACGATTACGGGATAATAACTAAGGAGAGAATGGAAAATTAAACTACAATCCAATCTGAAACGTACAACGTTCTTAACATTTAAACACGATATGGCAGCAGAATCATGCGGGGAAATATATTTGCCCATGGCAATTAAAACGGGTCAGGTCTATCCAAAATTTTCGACCCCTGAACGCCACCGTTAAGGATTGGAAACTTTGAACAAATTTATTCTCAACAACAAGTTTATGGAACTTATAATCAGACAAGATAATTTGTGAATGGTGTGGTTTATGAGGAATTGAAGAGGGATTTCAGTCAGACAATGTCTGGTGTGTATCCAAGGTTGCCAAGAAAACATAGCTTTTTCGATAAAATGTAAATGCTTAACACCGATTTGGGTAGATGAAGTCCGATGAAGAATTTTATTATTTTGATAAGAGAATACGGTAAGCAGATGGCGGCCTATTTATAGTGCCTGTGACGATTAGGAGACGTTGTTGTACCTGTTTAATGTCACCACATAATCACGTATTTAATTAAAGTCACATATAAGCCATTGAGAGCTGTGCGATGTTTTCTTGTATTGCAGATATTGATATCACGTGCAGATACTGATATCACGTGACGTGAGTGTAATCAATGAATACATGCATATGCGTAACCAGAAAGTGAATTTGCTGCCTCATTTCAACTATGCTTTAATAGCAAAATGTGCATAAAATTCGTGATTAATATTTCTGATACACTGTAATATAGGCGTATCTAACATACATGTATCTGTAAAGGCGCAGTCACATAGTACCCGACCCCGTTGCAAGTTGCTGCGACTTGCCGAAATTCACAATATCGTGCGAGTTGCTGCGAGCTAGAAGACTCACAATTATTATAACGATGGACTTGCGCGTTATTTACCGGTAATCAACGACCTTCTGGCAATCACGTACCAATGTTGTTGCGCCCTTGAGCGATCTTAGTCTGTGAAGACTGTTTGCGAGTACTGAACGATTGAGAAACTCTCTCGGTGCGAGTGTACTGCAACCGTCGTTATATACTCGCACGCGAGTTGCAGGGGAATTTGCTATATGACTGCAGTAAACTTGCCACTGGCTGTCTGTATGGTTGCTGAGGGGTTGCAAGTCCTTGGCGTAGTGATTTCATTGCGATCGTAAAGCGTATTAGGAACGAGGTAGAAACAACCTTGGTGCGATCTGTGCGTCCTGGGAGCGATGTACTTGCGAGTGACTTGCGGGT
>JAAUYG010136825.1_pt1:0-10000 | contig 11324 bp, 6 predicted proteins | sample 7278091 | NCBI WGS metagenome assembly JAAUYG01 (sample SAMN14350201, study PRJNA611818) | marine sediment metagenome | isolation source: surface marine sediment (0.6m) | place: French Polynesia: Moorea | collected 2018-08 | reverse complement strand
TACTATTTCCGAGCTCTTCATTCTTACCATGTGTTCTGTATTTGCTTTAAAGAACATTTCATGTGTATTTGTTTAAGAAGACTTTACGAAATACAAAGACAAAGAACATTCTACATGTACCTGTTTCATGGACGATTTGCTGCTTATTTTCAGCTTCTTCAAGAAGTTCCCAGACCAGATCAATCACTTCAAGAACTACAAAGGCCATGATCCGGATTCCTTGCGCTCCGTATCCCAGTTTGCCAGCTTCACCACCAATGTGGTGTCGGAGTTCCTGGATATCCTGGAGATTGCGGGGGACGCAGGGACGCTGAAATCCAGAGCGGCACAACTGGTGGAAGATCACAAGACCAGGGGGAAAATCACCGCCAAAGAATACGATGTGAGGAAACCTTTTAAAGTTTTGTTTCGCAATCTTTTTTTTCTGTCCAATGTTTGACTCTCTCTTTTCTTTTTCTTCTCCCCCCGCGTGTTCCTGAACCTGCTTTCAAATTGGTTCTTTCTTCATTTCTTGCATCATTGCCCCATCTTTCTCCCGTCATCTTTGGTGCCTCTTTGTTTCCTCCTTTTTTTTCATCCGTTCACGTTTGGTGTGTGATCTATTTATAACAACACAATTCTTGCTGCCATCAGCATTTAAGCTTTTGCTTATAAAGCGTGTTTGGTTTTCTCGGCATTTTATTCTCCTTCTTCTATACCAATGCCCTGCTTCATAGTCTGTTCCAAGGGGTGTATGATCGGTCAATATAGACGAAAAATGAGTGAATGAAACTGAGCCAGTATACATAATTGATTCACCTCTCAAAATAGTCACCGATTCATAAATATCATTACACGAACAAGAATATAGGCACAGTAACTGTTTGATGCCATTCGGTACATTTTACTACTTCAGCTGAGATTATGCAATGTTCACCTATCTAATTAATAATTTGTTTCTCTTCCTCTACCAGGAGCTGTTCCAGGCGTTCGTACCCTTCCTACAGGAGACGCTAGGTGGCGGCTTCAGCGCTACAGCCAAGACCGGCATGGAGAACGCATGCGCATTGCTACTCGCCGCCCTGCGTAACGCCTTGTAAATAACAGGGCGATAATGGGGCAGTTGCGCAGATATAAACCAAGACGTGTGATAACAACCTGTGTGCTTCATAACCTTTATGTATAAGACAATTTAGTTTTGGGATGTTAAAGATTTCCAGGATTCTGGTCATTTTGATCGTTTGTCGTGTTGCACGGAGAGATGTCATGCCCGCCTTGTTTCAAGCTCTCCTCTCAACGCGAATATGATGGAAATGCCATTCTTCTGACGGCAATGCTTAACCTTGCAGATCACTTTTTGGGTCGATTTCACCACTGAGAATTTGTGGAAGGAAGGATATTAGACCCATGCTTATATTGTTCTTTGCCGCATTATTTACCTACAACAATAATTAATAGAAACAATAATCAGTTACTTGTACAATCCTTGTGACATAGGAGTTGAGCAGTGTTATTCTAAAATATGCCATTTTATGATGGTGCTTTATTTTAGAGAAAATGTTAATTTGAAAATCCCTGACTGCACTCTACAATGTATATTTGCGAGTAGTATCCGTGCACATCACAAGTTATACACAAATGGTTTTCTGCTTGTAATTAACAGTAACTTTTCTCTTCTGTCCAGTGTATAAGCAATAAATATGGGTTTTGCTAAAATGGAAGTCATATATGGGGAGTTCAACTGCACCATAGATTTGACCTTGAGGGACATTGAAAGGTCACACTCAAGGTCACTTAGATTTGAAAGCCTTATATCTCGTAAGGGAACACGGTTAGGGCACATATTGCTGCTAAACATTATATTTAATAGAAAAGAATATATGGAGAGTCAAATTGACCTCAAGTGACCTTGAAATATCGAAGTCAAGGTCATTCAGATTTTAAACGTAAAGAAGCCAAGATATGGCATATGATATTATTAGACACTAAGAGGAAATCATATAGGGGAGTCCATGACATCATCAGATTTGGCCTCGGGTGATCGTGACCGGCCAAAGTCAAGGTCATTCAGGTTTCGAAGCCTTATATCCCGCAAAGGAGCCGAGTTAGGCGCTATGTTAATATTATCTATTAATAGGAAACCATATTAAAAGTCCAATTGGAGCAGCTAATTCTTTACGTCGTCTAACAGCCTACAATACAGAAAGAAAGAAAACTTTCCTCTATGTACACATTCGCCTACCACGGCTCAGAAAAGCCTGGCTTTGACATTCAGCTATGACACTTTCACAGTTGCTGGGGCAACCAATGTAATTGAAAAGCATTAAAACGTATAGGGATTACCCCCACTAGATTTTTATGGATATTCATTCACTTTCTGTGCCGTTAAGATCTAAATCCCCTGTCATCAAGATACAGATTCCTACAGCTTTCAAAAGAGCCATTATATCGCTCACCTTTTAATGAATGTGAAATGAATGCTTTCTGCACGTATATGTCTATCGATGCCCTGTTTGTGTACAAATAGTTTGGGTCATCCTTATATCTCTCAGAGGAAAGGAGTTAGGCCATGCGCTACTGTTAAACATTAATAGGAAACAATATAAATGTGATGCAATGACAATATCAGATTTGACACGAGTAACGTTGAAAGGTCAAAGTCAAGGTCACTCAGATTTTGAGTGATAAGTGATAAGAAGTCTGTATATAGTCGGTAATATGTTAATCTGGATGTCACATGAGGGAATTTCTGGGCGGGCGGGTAAGCGGTCATTCTTGTTTTTCTTAATTTCACACTTATGCCTAGGCTAACGCCAATATACCAGGTCTAAGTGAGTAGTGTGAATTGGCCTATGTCAACATTACGTCTCCTAATATTGTTTGTTTAAACACTACGTCAGCCAACTACTTTACTTGCGAATCTCTCAAAACGGTTCCATTTACAAACCGCGCCTCCAACTTGGAATGTGCCCAGTAACCTAATTCATGTTGAAAAGACCCACGTATATTGTATTGTGACGGTTCATTACACACGCTGCTTAGCAATCGATAATGAGTGCTACCTGAACTGATATGATCGATAATTGTGTTATGTGCCAACATGGCCAAGAAAGTTTCCTGGGCTTTTCGAAAATACTTAAACAAATTAATAATTAAAAACTTAACAAAAACTTTGTGGGTGGTTAAAAATCATACACATAGGTATTGATCGTGTTTGGTGTGTCACATAGGTGACTAGAGTTTTTACTTGAGCAAATTGTGATTTTAAAAAAGTGTACTTGTCTCATAACTATGATACTTTAATTTATCTTTACGTTTGGAACTACGAGTACTTTGTATTTTAGTCAAAAATACCCCGAAATCTACCCCCAAATGATGTGTCAATGGTAAATTGAGCATATGCCGGTATGTTGCCAAGTTTCAAAATATGGTCACAAGGCATACCTTGAAACGAAATGAAATGACGAAACGGAACGACGAAACGAAACGGAGTATAACGAAATCCGTGAGCGATACATGGTTCGATGCAGACTCCCTTCTACGTACTCTTCTAGCGACTAGGCAGTGGTACTGGAACGTCCATATATGGATCCTTGCTGGAATATGTCCCTCAATGAAGCGTGGTGCATTTTAATAGAAGATTAACCATGCTCAGTGTCATAGTCGCGCTCTTTAATATGTACGCCATGGGCGTCACTTGTTTGATAATGATATCATTCGGCCCCTTCCGTGATTCCCTGTGATTGACATATCTTTAAAATCGAAAGCCAATTCTATTGATATCGTCTATATCGCAATTCAGTCGATTTCAATAATGTCTAATGGCAACTTAATCACCATTAATATCGTCTATGTCGGTTATATCACAATTTAATCACTACTAATATCATGTATATCTCAACTTAATTATTATTAATGTCGTCTACCATGGTCTATAGAGCAATTTGATCAGCTTTAGCTATATTTTAACCACATTATCAGAACATCATTTTTGCGAGATCGCATGGATCAAGATAACGTGGGCTAAAGATTTACTTGAACAAAAAAAATTGAGCTACGTTGTTGCGAACCTGTACAGTTTGCATGAATCAGAATGAACACGTTTTGATAAATCTTATAGCATGATAGGCTGAATACTCCCGAGACCTATTACAAGTGGTACTAAATAAAGGAAGTTACCAAGAACTAAGGAAGTTTACCAAGGACTACTGAGAAGAAGGCAATAAGGATTTATTTATTGTATACGCAACTCCAGTCATACGCACAAATCTATATGAATACACATTTATAAAGCTTGAGTTGCACCACCTCTATTTCCACTGAATGATCATGAAATTCTAATTCAAGTCCTCTTTCATTAGTTTCATTAGTATGCTAATATTTACAGGTAAAATCAGATATTGCGAATGTAAGTTACTGACGCCTTATAGTTCTTGTACGTCTCCGTCTTTTCAGAAAATAGAATACTATGGTCGGAGACACATACTTAGTCAAAGATCAGTTTTCGCTCTGACCCTGTTATCTAGATTTTATTGGCGCAATCGATAAAACCTGTAAGCAGTGCAGAAACATAAAAGGACCACTCCGCTAGGCATAAGGAGTATCCACAGACATCGCAGATGGCCAGATTTTCTCTTTGCATAACGTGTAATGGGCCATGGAATTTTATCGATCTGATGTAATATATTGTACGATATTGAAATGCCTCTGTTCTGCTCTCCCAGTAAAAGCTTCATCTTTGACTAGAGTAGGACAAACCTCAGTGTTCAACTGTTCTGACACATGCACTTCCTCAATGTATGGGCAGAAGGCTAGAGATCGGATGAAAAAAAAATAAAAGGTAAATTCAATCTAGATCTTTTTAAATGTATCTACTTGTATTCTAATAACTGTGTTCTATTAAACGGGTTGGTCACTCATTTGGTAATAAAAATATACTTTCTGGAAAACAGTCAGTTATGTCAGCATAGAACAATGGTATTTTCCATGGCAAGACACTTGCATATATTATAAGCATTAAATATTTTAAACGTGATACCTAGTATAATATTCAAAATCAGAAACTTTGATGATGATAACGTTTTATATATCCGCGGGCAAATTGGGACAATTTGTTTTTTAATTTTCAGATACGAAAGGACAAGGCATCGGGTCCCTCCATGTGAGGCACAGTAAGCGTACACAATCTTGACGATGGAGAACTTCGTAAAGGAAGTGGGTCGCGTTCTTAACAGATATGACAGAAACTTTGGTCAACATCTCCTGAGTCGTTTTCGTCGATGCAGTGATACGTCACAGAAAATACAAGTAGTTCAGGATATAATCACTAAATTAAGGCTTATAATGAAAGGCGCCTCAGTTGAAGAATTGTTTCAATGCAATATAATGGACATGATTCACAGAGTGAAACTGAGGAAATGTTTCAACGACCTACTTCATGATATCACGATTCGGATATTGAAGACTATTTTATACTAATAGGCCTTTCTGATACACAGAAAGAACAAATCAAAGCAAAAGGGGAATCCACGAAGCAGGTGATGAAACTGCTCGATATACTTCAAAGGAGTGGCCCAGATGTCTACTGGAACTTTCGTAAATGTTTGCAAATAAAAATCCCACATTTAGTAGAGGCACTGGACAGAAAGGAGGTTGAATATGAGGATCTTGTGAAGTATCAAATGAATGCGGCCAAACCAGGTCAAAGAGCGCGAGTGAACAGACCCATTTCAACAAGGACACGGGAATGGGTGACAGACCTGTTACTGAAGCACGCTGGGATGTCTACAGAAATGAGGAACCAGATTGAGAAAGAACAAGAAGAACGAATTAAGGAAATAAGAAAAGAACACGCACAAAGAAATAACGAAATAAGGAACGGGTACGAGAAAAGACTTGACGAAATGACCAAAGAAAACGAGCAAATTATTAAAACAATAAGAAAAGAGCACGAGGAACAGATGGAGCACGCTAAGCAACAGGACCCTGAACAGCAAGTCCTCACAGATAAAATTGAAAGTCTTACCAAGGAGAATGAATCGTATAAGGAAAAAATTCAAAATCTTGAAACACAGCTGCATAAAGCACTATCGGAACTGACAACGGCCCGAGATGACCTGAACGCAACTAGGGAAGAGGTACTTCGACTTACAACCACAACCCCTCTCGCCACACCATCATCAGCGTTTTGCCTGGACGAGGATGATCCGGACTGCGGTGTCAGTAAGCAGGTTAAGGAGTTTGTGGCGACAAATGTGAAGGAAGCCGTGAAAGAAGAAGTGGGAAAAATGAAAGAAGAAATGGGAACAATAACACAGAATCTCAATTCCCTTAGAGAAGACATTAGATCAACACAGCAGAAGTCTAAAATTTGTGCCCTGATGTGAAGGGCATCGATTTGTGACTAATATATCCTTGATATGCATTTTAACGTACTAATTGTGGTGGTTTACATTTACATACCCGCCTGAAAACACCTGGTTACAGTCGTGAAGTGATCGCCAATTAAGTAGTCACTAAGTGGTCGCTACAAAAAATTGCATTTTTCACGCGAGTTGGTCCATTTTACGCGATCAGCCGTTCCTAGCAGATCGCCAAATGATCGCCTCCAATGTAACACAGGCTTAATACAACTTGAAATAGAATTCCGTCTGTAACCAAAGCAACACGTATGATAGCTGGTCAAGTTTTGTACTTTTATTAATCGTTATTGTTTTTTTTTTAAATTATTTTCTATCACAGTTTGAAATAAAACCAATACATGCTGTTACAATGAAGCAGTGTAGTAGTTGTATAGTGGGGGTAATTTCAGTTTAAGTAAGCATAATTTGCTTTCGGTGAAATACAATTTTATCTCTGTGTTTGGTACAGCTTTAGAGATAGAAGGTTGTCGAAAATAGGAAATGCACAGAATGACCTCAAATTGACCTTAAACGGTTAAAGGCAAAAGTACTATATACACCAAAATACCCACAAAGGCCCAAATATACGGTCCATTTCCCTCTGCCACCAGCCGCTGCCGAGATACAAGACTGTCGAAAATCGGGAAAATTAGCACCGATGAATGACTTCAGAATGACCGTGAACATTTAACAGTCAAAGTACCCTTTAGGCACTAAATAATTACCCACGATTCCTAAATATTCGCTCTACGACCAACCGCTTTAAAGATACAAGATAGTCGAAAATAAAAAAAAAATGGAAATACACTGAAAGGCCTCACAATGACTTTAAACACTTAACGGTCAAAAGTATCTGGTATTCATTGAACACTGGTCCGTTTCGCTCTATGACCAGCCGTTTTCGAGACAAAAGGATGTCAAATATCAGAAAAAAAAATCGACAATACACCGAATGACCTCAGAATGACGTTGAAAATTTAGCAGTCCAAGCATAAAAGCACCCTGTATACAATAAGCATGTACCCCCGAGGTCCAAATGGTGGTCCGTTTCACACTACGGACAGCCGTTTTCGAGAATCAAAAATTGTTGGCAATCGGAAAAATAAAAAAATGCACCTAATGGCCCCATGATGTCTTTAAATACTGGACAGTCCAAAGTGCCGAGCATATCGTAAGTACACGCCCACAATGGCCAAATTTTAATGATTTTCACTCCAAGACCAGACGTTTTCAAGATACAAAGTTGTTGAAATCGGAAATGCACCGAATGACCTCAGCATGACCTTGAAAGCTTAGCAGCTTAGCTGTCAAAGCTAATCTGTATACACCAAGCATTTACACCCGAGACCCAAATTTTGCTCCGGTTCGCTCTACAACCAGCCATTTTCAAGATATAACATATTTTAACACCAATTGACTGCCATGTTAAACGTCCAAGAAAAGAACAAATTAAAAAATGTCAAAAAATCAAAATGTCAAATTTCACAATTCTTTAACAACTTTGCTAGAGACGCTCCCTAAGATTATACAAGTCATGGATTTTGGGAATGAATCTGTACTTTCAGAGGAGATGTTGTTTGAATTTTTTTCCTCCCATATGGTCCCATGTTAACAAAAACAAAAACAAAAATGATCGTAAAATTGTCCAGGGATAGGGTGACTAGGTACCATTTCACAAAATTTGGTGTTAATTCACAGTTCGGTTTCCGAGAAAATGGGTTTACGGATAGACAGACGGACTATGGACGGACGACGGACGCCTGCGTGACGATATTCGTCTTTGTACTATTGCACAGTACATATAGAACTAAAAAGTTGCTACAGACTGATTAATGAAGTTATCCAGCGCCCCGAATTTTGAGTGCTTTGATAGAAGGGACGGATGGATGGATGGATGAATCAGGCTTATAGTCGGCTTTCAAAATCACCGACTGCAAGTTTGATTCGGTGGTGTATGCAGGTGTAAGTGTGGTGATTTTAGAAGGGACGGAAATATTGACATTTGTGGGAACTTGATACAGCCGATTATTAAAGAATGGTCATTCTTATCCAGTCACTATTTGAATTAAAATAAAGTTTCTAATAATCTTAGTTATCTTAATCCATATCAATTGTATGGCAGTTCCATGTATGTTATGTCACATTCTTTTAGCGATCTTAATAATGCATGTCATTTATAATGCCGGAACACCTATGGGTAATTGGCTTACCCAAGGTAAACATATTTCAGTAGATTGGGCGTCTTACATGGGTACGTTGTTCAAAGTCAAAGTTAATGTAGCGAACATGTCAGGGCCTGAAATCACCATTCTGGCTTACCACAGCCATATGCGAGCACGCAGGAGGCTATGGTTTTCTTTGACCAAATATTCTTCCCCCCCGGTTTTACTGAAAAATAAATGCGTTTGCTCTGCCTTTAAATTAAAATATATTCTAACTCCTGCCAGAACACAAAAACGTTGCCCGGTCCAGACAACCACCTTTGCCGATGTTTTCAAGGCAACAGGAAGCATTCACCTGCAAACATTCACAATGCATAATAATGCACCACAGACCACCATCAAACTCAAAATTTTTTACTCCTCTACCCCAGATACCCCCTTATCAGTGGAGAATATATTCCAGCGGGATAACGTGTGTGACATTTAAGTTATCCAGTTATGAGGAATAACATTTAAGCAGAAACAAAATTAACAAATATGCTTGGATAAATTTTGATTATATTTGGGTCGACTTTCTCTGCTTGGGACGTAGTAGTAATTTTGTTTCCGTGTGCCTCAGAGCCCACCATATGGACCCTAGTTACCACCTACCGCTCTCACTTTTACATTGAATTCAAAATATTACACACGTGTGCCCCTGACGAAATATTACCAGCACATCATTTGATACAAAGATATTTTTTTATCTACCTACATGTACTGCTTGCTCTATTGCCTCATGGGAACGGAAATGTTTGAACACCACTGAAAAGCAAGTCATTGGCGACATAAATTACTAATACATTTGAAAATGCGTGATTTCTCTGTGAATTCCAATTCCAAGAATTCCCCATTGTCTGCTCGTCCATTTAAACTGGCATTCAAAATTGAGGTACATGTAGGCAACGTTAGTGAGGACATATAAGTCCATAAAATAAATAGTAAAATTGGCCTCAAGAAACGTTTCTAAATATTAAACGTTCCTGCTATATGGCTATGAAAAAAAATCTTGCCCCTATTGGATAGAAACAATAATGTTGTTACAGAGCATAGCCACAGCCCCCAGCCCCACCCCCAGATATCAAATAGTTCTCCCTCCCCCAACCCTGCCGTATAACCATTAAACATAAGACTGAGTCACATCTAGGTCAAGTGGAGTGTCAAAGCCCACGTGCCTACGCGATGAGGCAATTATTTTGTCCTGCAGTTACGCCGTACTTTTAACGAAATAACTGCATCATTAAACCCTAATGATAAATTCTAGAGAAATGATTTTGGGGGGGGGGGGGGGGGGGGGGGGGGGGGGGGCGGCGGCGGGGGGGGGGGGGGGGGGGGGGGGGGGGGGGGGGGGGGGGGGGGGGGGGGGGGGGGGGGGGGGGGGGGGGGGGGGGGGGGGGGGGGGGGGGGGGGGGGGGGGGG
>JAAUYG010133428.1_pt1 | contig 11324 bp, 6 predicted proteins | sample 7278091 | NCBI WGS metagenome assembly JAAUYG01 (sample SAMN14350201, study PRJNA611818) | marine sediment metagenome | isolation source: surface marine sediment (0.6m) | place: French Polynesia: Moorea | collected 2018-08 | reverse complement strand
GTGCAGGTTTACAGCACAATTACACTCACAGTGCAGGTTTACAGCACAATTACACTCACAGTGCAGGTTTGCAGACGATGTAGATGTGCATCGATATAATGACGTTGACTACTGTTTAATGTCCTTGAATGACAAGATATATTTCTTGAATATTCAATACATACAATGGGTATTTCAAAGCTCCTTCCTTCCAAAGGCGTTTATTTCTTTCCCCACACTAGGACACCGAAGTACATGAAACGTCTGTGCCTATGAACTGGTTCTATACACACAGTACAGTCATCTGTACAAATTCTGAATTCTGATTGTTCGAATAACTGCCAAATTGTAATGTCTTTAACCAAACAGCCAAGTCTTGTCAAGGTTCAATTGACAGTGTCACAATTCTTCACTAACCAGGCGCCAACCTCGTGTACTAGTATTATAGCTACTTGAACCACTAGCCTTTTCAGTCATTGATGACCTTTGACCCTGTTTTCAGTCATTGATACTAAATAATCTAGAACTGACAGTGGTCATTCACAGACACTCGAGGCCTGGTTGCTGCATTAGTCTTCAGAATCAATAAATATAAAGTCGGCTGTCATCAATAAACAATGGTTTCAGTAAATAGGGCAGTGACGGGGGTAAACCAAAAGAAAATGGTAAACCAGAAGAAAATGGTAAACCACAAGAAACTTAGACCTATCCAATCCATAATCAAGTGAGTCTGGGATATTACTTTGGAAATTGAAACACCTAAGGGATTCTCTGACTCTTCAGAATTAGAAAGTACACGCATGCCTCTTCTATGGCGATATGCCACTTAAATAGAAGTCTGAACAACTTGGCGGCGGTGCTGTAGGAAGGAATGATTCCAGTTGTTAAATCAGCAACCAGCCAGTCGAACAAGATGCTTTTCACCGGTTCTACTATTAGTATGAGAGTGATTTAAACCAATGTCATGCATTAGCGTTATATCGACGACCACATAAAGAGTTCCGACGGTGTTCTTGTAATACTATGACAGAAAAACAGGTATCTCAGACTAGTTCAATAACCCGGTCAGAGTGGGGTCATGGTGGAGTAATTATGGGAAGGTAAGTTTACGACTAGTGAAAGTTGAAACATTTATGAGTCGGGGCTGAACCTGGAAAGAAGATACGAAGAGGCCGATACGACACAGAAAAAGAAAAAGAGCCCGGACAGGGAAGTCCAAGAGGAGGCTGGTCAAAATGGAGAGCAAGACCGGAGCGGCTCACGGCTAGCATGACTACCTCGAAGCGCGCAAGGTCCACTTTTAGGGTCACTGAACAAGTGTTCCCGGGCCAGGACCCGCGCTTTGGGAGATAACAGACTGGAAAATCCGGGATAGCTGGACGAAGAAGGGGTTAGGTTTGCTTTTTTATGGTTTTGTGTAAGGCTTCAGAAGCCTCGAGGTCGGTTGGTGTCCTTGTGAGGAGCCGACACTGAAACGGAATATTTGCGTATGTAATATATTGGTGAATTTGCAACATCTGGTTATTGCTTGGTGAATTATGGGCACTAGCCCAGCTGAGACTAAGGCCCAATTTACATTACACTTTTAATTCGAATCGAAAATGTTTCGAGATCAGCAGTAGCATTTACACTGGCCTTATTCCAAATGAGAATCTGCTTCAAGATTCAAGACTAAGTGTATTAAATTTGGTGATTTGATGAAACCCAATTTGTGTGAAAGCCAATACTAAGTCTGAATTAGCAAGGTTATTAGTAATACAGCACCGCATTGAACTTTATTTACGTAGCATCCCACAGTTGGTATCATCACTCTTTCTCGGTCTCATGATAAACAAAGGCAACATACAGCTAGTGGTGGCCGCCAGAATTTTTAAGTGGCCATGGAGGCTGCCAGATAATTGTAAATGGCGGCCGCCAGATAACTTTTGTGGAGGCTGTCATTTATTGTAAGCGTAGGACATTAAATATATTTAGGTGGCGGCCGCCAGATAATTTTAAGTGGCAGAAACCAGATATGTACCTGGCAATATTTATTACCAGATAATATTTATAAGTCACCCATGATACCAATGGGCTTCCGTACAGAACCAACCACTGATCATGTAGCGTGTTAACGGTATGTTTAACGTATGATATGTTAAACATACCTTTACATGTTACATAATTGGTGGTGGGTTCTGCGTGCTATGCTTTGTAGAGTTCAGTAAAATATAACGCTGGAATGCGGTTTTATGTGTACATGTATTCAAGGTAGTATTCAAGGTTATTTTGATGATCATTCAGTGCATGCGTTTCTTCTGAAAAGATTATTTTCACAACATTATACCCTCTACAGTCCTGTATAGATTCCCTTTATAGATGTTACATTTGACAGTCCACACAAAAGTTACTGCTTGGAATTATGAAAAGTAAAATTAGTGAAACGGATTGAAATGTGAGACTCGGGGTATTAGTAGAGAACATATTTTCTACCATTGTCTCCGTAGTATCCAAAGTCATTCTGTAATCATGTAATGCACTTGTCACAGAGTGACCCTTTAACCTGAAAATGGTTGGTAATAGAGCGGGAGGGGGTGGAATTTGGACCTGTGAAACTGTTGATATCTATGAGACGTCTATATCGTGTTGGGGGTCATTCGGTACATTTGTTTCAAAACTGGTATGATGGAACATTTGAGTTACATTTCTCGCACCAAGCTACAACTTTCATCAACCAGATGGTCAAGGTCCATGGACCTGTTGTGAATATATACGTACGTGGGCACTAGGCACAAAATTATGGCAAGTTTATGTTTGTGTGGGTAGTTTACTTTTGCAGAAAGACTACTTACATTATGATTTTGTCGAATAAAAATGTGGGCTGTTTTGCGGTCGTGGACAAGTACACGTTTATGACAGCCCCACTCTTCATTTTCGGGCTGTTTTATGCCTGTGGCAAACTAAGGTTTATGTCTGTAGGCGTGTTTTATGTTTACTATGCTTTCTGTCTACCCATCTAATTCACACTAATGATAATTTCATGTTCATAGACTATTGTGCTGCCAAATGTAAACCAATTTGAAAAAATGCAAGCAACGTGTCAATACACATCATAATAAGTACTTATGGTTTCATACTAGTACGTTAATATGTGGTACAAAGCATATATATGAATAAATGTTTGTCCCGGGATGATTGTAGATGTGTTTTATGTTTATTATGTTTACCCATCTAATTACCTAAATGATATTTTCATGTCCATAGTCAATTATGTTGTCAGTTGTAAACCAATTTGAAAAAATGCAAATATTAAAGCATTATGGCTTCTTTACTTTCCTGATCAAACAGAGTCGGCTAATGGATCAATACACACCATATTAATACACCGTTACTTATACACCCCCATACTAGTATGCTAGAAGATAAAACACACATAATTATAAACACAACAACACAACGGCATTTGTTCAGAAATTTCGTTGCATCAGATCGAACGTGTTCTATTCGCTGACAGAATGAAACATTACGTATATCTTTTATCCCTGGTCTTCCTTTGGAGCAGTGCCGAGTGCGTTGCAGGTGGGTGCTAAATATGTTACAGACATAACAGAGAAATACTGAGAAATGAAGCAAAACATTATGACAATTCCCTTTAAACCAGGTACTCCTACTGGAGTTTATCTGGCACAATTATAATATTACTATTGCATGAGTTCATGTATGTCTTTGTTTTTCAGAGCACAGGTTTCGCGTGCAATACTCTAAAGGTGAAAAACCATAAGAATCAGAAAAGTAAAAAAAAAAATGTAAATGCCTGATGAAAAGCATCCAAAAGAGCCAGCTGGATAGATATTTTCCCAAAGTGCTGCAATTAAATCTATAACACGTCATTAAATGTACGTGCCATGCAGTTATCTCCTAACCTTATAACCCACAGCAGGGAATAGAGTTGCCTGAGACCAGATGGACTACAGAGTTGTACTCTATCAGTTTCCAAATACTAGTAACTCACTGCTTGCTAATCGTTTTAATGCTCAGCCAGGAATTATATGTCTCCATTATCATGGTTATGAAGCAACTCCCAAGTTCTTTCATAACGGCTCCAGGGTTAACTATGAATAGGCAGATAGTGAGGAACAAGATTGAACACGTGGGAACAAATACAAGTCGTGATTATAACTCTGTGCTGCACCAGTTCTCAAGTAACTCCTTTCACTGGTGGTATGAGATATTTCCAAGCCATGTATATCCCAACATGTGCATGATATGCATGAAGGGGGCTTCCCGGCGGAGTGGTTACCGTGCTGGGCATCTGTGCAATGTACCTTACAAATCACCCTTTTAATCAAGGTTTTTTTTTCTTAGGAGTAACGTTACTTGTTCGAATCACTCCCAGGCCATATTTTAACGAAATTCTGTAGCAACGGGTAGCACTGTGTACATCAGAACAATAGAATAATGTACAGGGAAAACCATAAACATCCTGTTGGGACTCCCCCACAACCTTATGGTTAAAGCCTCTGCTCGGGGTTCGAAAAGCCGGTGTTCAATCCCTGGCCGCACCATATCAGAGACGTAAAAACTGAGATTGCGCTTCTCAGCTTGGCGCTTCGTACTAATCGACTAGGTAACCGACTGGCTAACTGAGAGTCAGTATAATGGCCTTATTCTTTTCTACTCACTTGTGGCGAAATGGAGTCGGGGGCTTGGCACCCAAATTAAGTCACTACACCTGCACCAGCATAGACTTAAATACATCAGCAAATCCAATTTCCAGTCAGGGATATGACCCGGAGAATTTAAAAGCTGACTCACCCCCCGATTCAGCCCCCCCCCCCCCCCCCACACACACACACACCAAGTGGCCACAATGTGGAGTGGATCGAAAGCATAAGCGCAAATTAAGTTACAAATAAATTCAAAGTAACTAATGGAGTAAAACATGGTTGTGTGCTGTCACCTGTCTTGTATGGAGTCTATATCGACACGCTTCTGGATGATCTAAGCAGGCACAGATATGGATATTGATGTTTTATTGGTAACCTGTTCACAGGGCCTCTGGCATACGCCGATATGATATGATATGATACCTATCATCTTTTCAGGTGAAGCTTCTGCCTACCAGTGGTACAGTAAGTTCTTTTTGTATTTCTCACACTCTCACGGTGTTTCTGTTAGATATATTAAACACTTTAAATCAAATTAATATGAGAAATGTGCACATATCTGTATGATGTCCTTGCTTGATGTTCATGGGCGATGTCCCAATGTTGTGTCCATGAAAGATGTTCCTATGTGATGTCTATGTCTGATACCACTGTGTGATGTCCTGCATGATGTCCCTTCTCCTCTGCTAATATGTATGCCTGATGTAAACTGCATAACGACCCTGCATAATGTCATTGCGGAATGCCCATTCTCTGCATGATATATTTGCCTAATATCCCTTTGTGGTGCCCCTGCATGATACGTCTGCATGTTATCCATGCATGACGTCATTGCATGCTGTCTCTGGATATATTGCGAAATCCAAACGTTTACATCGTTTGTACATAGTAGTAGTAGTAGTAGTAGTAGTAGTAGTAGTAGTAGTAGTGGTAGTAGTAGTAGTAGTAGTAGTAGTAGTAGTAGTAGTAGTAGTAGTAGTATGCCATCTGTCATGATGGTTGGCTGAACTGGGCCAAGGAGACAAGCAGGCAATGAAGTAAAAGATTAAATTTTCCTGTTACTTTCTTTCCGAACATCCAAAATCACAGCTGAGGTCGGACGCCTCAGCGCTTGGCCAACACGACACTTGCTACATGTAAATATTAGATCTCTTTAGGCCGTGCTTAAAATCAGCCACGCACGGAAATGAAATTATCTTTTCAGTCCGTTCTCTGCACAAGTGGGTAAATTAGGTCAAGCAGCACGTGGTTGACTGAGCTGAAGCCTAACTTAAGTATAACTGTTCTGCCAACGTCACTTAGATATGCGGATATTGCAATATGCGATATGTATTTATAACACATGTTGCCCTTTTATTTATAACTATAAACACCACACGCGCATTACATCATAGGGCGCGTTTGTGTTTCTCGAGAGAGCTATGTCAGATGCCCAACACGTCGGTGCTACCACCAAACAAGCGATTCAAAGCTATTATCTTCTGGCCATCTACCAGCATATAGCTGTACAGCACATATATTTCTCTAGAATCGAACCCAGAACCTGTTTAGCTATGCCGCAGCACGTCCTTTCTTGCCATGTAATCTCACACTGCACAAACCATCCATGCATCTGACCAGCGTAGAGTCAAGTACAACCTTTACCGGCTTGTCAAACCCGTATGTACCATATACTTTTATGTGAAATGATGAGAGATCAGGCAGACAATTCTGAAACACAACTTTTGATGCCTGCGAGATAACGGATACCTAGCGCGTTCGACAGCAGAACATTTCCGACTTTTTTTCCTCTTGCTAATGCATTATGCATGTTTATTGCATGCAGTTAGTAAAAGATTACTATAAACATTGTGTCTAATCTCATGGATTTAGAAGTAATACCATTTATATTTTGCACCACTGATCCAACAATTGAGAATGCAGGATAAATTATCAGTACAAAAGGGACACTAGAAATATACATTATATCATATATGCATTCTGTGAGTACACTGTGGGTAGTTATGGTCTTTGGCATGTTTATAGTCAGGGTTTAGTATCTCAGCCCTCCACTAGGAGGCTGCTATAAAGGGCACAAATCTACTGATCTCTGAAATGGGTCTGTCAATACCATTAGAGGACTCCCTAGAGATCCTGGAGATATTAAACACCTTCTGTGTTATCCTCAAGAGTCCCCAGATAATCATATATGTATACAAAATTTAACGTAAGGTGTGACTCTAAGCCTCGTATAAAGTTGTGATTGCCTATTTAACTGCCATCATAGGCCTGTACCAACAGCTTGCTGTAATTAACCTGTCTTTGGGTATGTGTCTCATTCAAAATGACTTCCAACATATATTACTGGCATTATGTGGCAGGTGGAGACATAATGCATACATTTTGAAAGACAACAACACAATGCTAGCATGGTAAATGTGACCTGACCTGCAGACTTTGTTTTCCAGGCCGACCCCCCCTTTTTCTGTTATCCCCATAACTGTATGGTTCTGCTTTGATTTAAATGTCAGCTCACCAAGATATAGGTTTCACTCTAGTCCAGCCTAAAACTTTAGAGCTTCAAGTATGTATTGTAGCGCTCTGAGTCTGCAATATTGTAAAACTTTTGGCACTACTTTTAAAACTGTTACTCATTTAGCTGCAAGCAATTATCTTCAATTGAATGATGGCTTTGAAGTGCAATAGACACAGACATTGGTTCCAGTAGTGTACATTCCCATTAGTCCAGTCGTTAGGGTGTTAGGTGTTTAGGTTCAGGTTAGGCATGGACCAACCAAGAGGTCTGTGGTTCGTATCCCATAGAGGCCTTTTTTCGAATCTACGGAAGTTGTGAGAGTGCCGCGGCTTTCATACTTTTTTGTTGATCGATCGTTTTCGTAAAAAAATCACGTATTAGAAATTTACTGATTTTGTGAAAGTAACTTTATTTGTAGAAAAAACGCCTCAATCAGCGGAAATCTTTAGTCACACATTATCTCAATCTCTCAAATACCAAATAATCTGTATGTGGTAAATCCGCGTGGTACATTTAGCAAAGAGTATCTTTACACTCTTTGTATTTCCGTGAGAACATATACATATCTCTCACATTGGTACGTTAGAAGAAATATTAGGCTTCATTACGGCATTTTATTCCGTTACGGTCGAAGGAAATTGGACACCGTAAAGACCAGCGTATCACGCTTCAATAGGTACAGAGTAATGTTATTTTCAGCCACTTGAAAATATAATTTTCCGTCTCTGTTGTATTTCCCAGACTCAGGATATGTTCACTGTGCTTCTATAATAGAAAAGTATATTGCAGCTGTTTTATGTCTTACTTTATCCATTCGTTGACTTAAATTCTGTATTAGCCTGAAAATACCGACGACGCGATTAGACGATATTGCAACAGGGAGTATTTTAAACCCCTTGGCGGGAAAATTTTCCGAAGATACCCGAAAGAAGGGTAACGGCGCGAAAACAGGGGCATCTCACGATTGGCGGAGCTTTTATTTGTCGCAATATGATTGGTTAAAGGCTAATCATATGACCAAGGTAGTTTGGCTTCCGAATGAAACCGATTATTCATACTACGAATTTGTGGTGCCAAATACTCGCTATTCTAGTACAAAATGTAGTAGGCTTCAGTAATGCCAAGGACGTAACATAAAGGCCTATCGTGCAGAGCCAGCCCATCCAACATTTTCCGTCAGTAGGCCACTGGCGGAAACACCCGCTTTCCGTCAGTGCGCCACTGGGCTATGATAAATAACGGTATCACAGGGTACAAAACTTAGTTAAAAGCTGGGTGGGGTGGGGTGACTTGAACCGCTGCTCCTAAAAAGGGTCTTAACCGGAAAGCCGTTTCTGATACAGTACTGAAAGGCAGATGGCTACCCTATTACGCCACGAAGACGAGTTGGTCGGCGAGCTTGCTCTGAACGTGTGTATACGTGCATGCTGGATGATACAGACCCCTCAATGCTCCACTGGAGGAGAGATATCCTGTGATATCATGATATATCACAGCCCAGTGGAGCACTGGCGCACAGCACGTGTTCCCGCCAGTGGTCCACTGACGGAAAATGTTGGATCGGATGCAAGAGAAGTAATATGTACACTATCTACAGGCACTACAGGAATACTTTCTAGAAAATACATAATTTTACAGAGTCCCTTGGAGAGTTCTACTCCGACATAGATCTTCCTTGAAAGTGCATAGCACCCTAAAGAAACTGCTCCCTCGTATCCTCTGTTATAGTAAGTAATTGCAGAGAGCTCCCTTAAAGAACTTCTTCCACTATTGCGGTGAACATGTGGCGCCTGTATCAGAGTGACACCTACACCGGAGTATAAGTACAGACCTCCCAAAAACTGCACCCTAACTTGGGCATACATTGTGAAGATATATAACTTCCTTCGAGAACAGTAAGAATTATACGCAATTCTACAGAGTGCCCCCAGGAAACTGCACCCTGTATTATTGTGAAGGTGCATAGTTCCCCGCTAGAATAGTCTCGACACAGGGGCGCACCATATTTTGAAGCGCCGAATCACTTTCCGAAAAAGTGAATTATTTAACGGGAACAGCCACAGTTCGCTGAGGGCACAGACCGAGACCTCAATTGCTTTATTGCGTCCGGCTGGACAACAAGTCCTCTCTTGGTACTCTGGTCTGGTAGTCTCATCTTTAAAGGGAATGGAACACTCATAATGTAATGGATATAATGCATCAATCTTTACTATGTTAATGGTTCTAATAAAGATTAAACGTATCGCCTTTCCATACCAATAACACGAATGGTAACTGATGGGGCGCCCATGAGACTGTTTTCTTTTTTGTTTGTTTTGTTTTTTTTTAGGTTGCATACACTGTTGAACAGCTGTAGGTTCAGCACTTTATAGCGCCGCAAAACCTGGCTATTTAGGTTGTTCCTAGTCAAACCTAACACTGTATTTGCATATCGTTTTACAAAAATATGACGGACTTTCGTTCAAGTTCTCAAAACAAAAAATCTCCTAATACACAATTGAAGTCATTTGCGGGTTACTACGCGAATGCCAACCAGAAACCGTTGTTCGGGTCACATTAGTAACTAGACACCACTGTTACTGTCACAATACTTAACTAGAGGCCACAATACTAACCAGAAGCGCTATTACTGTCACAATACTAACCAGAAGCGCTATTACTGTCACAATACTAACCAGAAGCGCTATTACTGTCACAATACTAACCAGAAGTCGCTGTAACTGTCACAACACTAACCAGAAATCGCTGTTACTGTCACAGTACTAAAAAGGACTCATTGCTACAGTCACAATATCAACAAGAAACCAACGATGCAACCACAGCAATAACCAGAAACCAGATACTGCCATAGCACTAGCAACCAGAAACGACTGCTACTCTCAGTGTTAAACAGAAACCAGTTGTGCTACACTATTAACCGGAAGCTACAGTGCGACTGTTGCTGTCACAGTACTAACCAGAAAATATCGTTGCTATTACACTTCTCACCAAAAACACTAGCTGTGTCATAGAATTAACAAAACCAAGGTTACTGCCACAGTACTAACAGAAAAGGCCGCTGAAATAGCACAACTCTCGACTGCCCCTACACGTTATAATCGCACGCACTGGGTTTGAGAAGGGTTATGGAAGACTTTTTATTTGGCCTTTAACCGTAACCCCAGCGTCAATTTTAATTGTGCGGTACTGTATATGGCTTCTTATTGGTGTTCAATAACAATATAGTACCCAATTGTTCTCATTGTTCGTAATTGAGATTGTAAGGAAGAAATAGTTGAACTTTCAAGGTCAATCAAGCCAAACACACGTTGCTAATGGAATATTCCAATCAGAAAGCTAATTCTTTACTCCACTCCTTTTTGTAGATAGAATAGAATTTTTTATTTAACGTCGGTAAAAACAAGTCAACAGTGACAGTAGTGTAAAACACTATTGACCGACAATGAAACCTGCAGAGCTATAATGAAAAATGCTGGTGAAAGGATGAGTACAATGAAGACGAGGCATTAGATGAGCTTAAACAATGAGCATAAATAAGCACATTTGAAGTAATACGCCAGGAAATATGTTCTGGCGTTAAAAGAGGCCATATCATCTTTAAAATCTTCAATTGATGGTAAAACTTTAAAATCTTGACTTACTTCGTTCCAGCGTTTGGCCCCTGCATACGTAAAAGAGTTTATAGCATATTTTATCGTTCTGCATTTAATATGTACAATATTATATTTATTCCTAGTATCATACATGCTTTGCACCCTTTCAAGCAGTTCATTCACATAAGCAGGGCATATCGAGTGGTAGATCTTATAAACTTCTAAAATGGCCCTTTGTCATTGATGCTGTATATACAAGAGTTGAATGTGAGATTTTTGCCCGCAAGTCACAGTAACCACACTTTAAAATCATTATATATGTATTTAAGTGCCCGGTATTGTACTTTTTCAATTTTACGCGTGTCACTTGTACTACAGAAACACCAGATAAGAGCACAAAATTTAAAATGACTAGTTATGTATGAATTCATCACCTGAAATTTACCTTCTGCAGTTGTCTTCGACATGAAGACAACCTAGAGAGAGCACACATGCTCCTACTGGTTTTACTGCACATATCAGAGATGTGATCATGGAGGTGGAGGTGAATCAGGCTTATAGTCGGCTTTCAACCACTCATGGTCATATCAC
>JAAUYG010201848.1_pt1 | contig 11327 bp, 11 predicted proteins | sample 7278091 | NCBI WGS metagenome assembly JAAUYG01 (sample SAMN14350201, study PRJNA611818) | marine sediment metagenome | isolation source: surface marine sediment (0.6m) | place: French Polynesia: Moorea | collected 2018-08 | reverse complement strand
TTTAAGTGGGATTACGGCGTTTTAGGGGGTTTAACGCCGGTTATTAGCTGGTGCTGCATTCTCTGCTACGATCATGCAAATAGTTAGGATCTGATGTGAGCGTAGTTATAATCAATACAGTATTTTCGAGAATGGAGACTGCGTTCTGAAATTTGCGGAAATTTTGTGCATGCGAAAAAAAATATGATTTACCGTATGTCATCCTATGTATATAGAATATACATGTTTAAAAAGTATATGTAGAAATATTCAGTGACATAGTTTGTTGTACAGGCAATGTTCAGTATTTACATTATTTTTTTTTCTCGGTCTTGAGAAAAAATTGTACGGCCATGAATCAGTAATAAGGTGCAATAAGTTTAATAAGGTTTTGTCTTGATCTACCATTTCTGTCCATACCTCTGGTTCTTCTTTCTCCACTGGAATGGCATTCTCTGGGGCTCTGGAGGCCGCATTCTGCAGTTCATTATTTGTCAGCCAGAAGTCTAGTTCTTCAGCCTGTAGTAAAATATCTTAACATGAATTTCTATCAGTGTGTGTGCATTTTATAGATACTATGGCACTCCTGTTGAGCAATTACGTGGCCATACCATGGCACCTCTGTGAAGATAAGTTAATATCATGAGGACATGATTTTGTCATTGCCCAGTTATCTTGCCCCTAAGGGCTATGAAATTCATAAACCACTGTCATATGATTCATTCAGTTCCATTATCATGATTATTGTAAATCTATCAAAGACATAATAGCAATAGTCTATTTTGACCTAATAATTGAGGAATAATCCATGTTATTTACTATTCATGCTATTATAAAAAGATTACATGTACATGCCTACTCTTTTTTTTTTTATTATTTTTTGATAATCATACTTTGTTGGCACTGGGCAGTGTGTCAGGTGATCCCACAATTTCTGGAGTCGGTTGTTTGTCTTCTGGTATTGTAGTCACCCCAGTGGCATTCTCACAATCTTCCCCAGCTTCCATGCCTTCGTAATCCCCCCTTTCTCGGAACGGCTCACCAAGGGCCGTCGTCGGCTGTTTGACCGATTCCTCCATCAGAAGATCTGGACCAGAATCTGTGCTCCGCAGGCGCTGTTTCTTTTCTTTCTATCAATAGCAAGTCAAACAAATCTGTTCAGAAACTGATATTTCTTAACACTTTAAAACATTAAAATCCAGACATTTAAAGCCATTATGTGCAATACGGAATTAGGACTATCAGTACTTGAAGGCAAAATGGTACTAATTTTGTGGTGCTCTTAAAATGCCAAAACAAAAATGTTATTAGTAATTTAAGTTTTAGGTCACAAGTGACATTGTTGCACTTCTAGTTTCATAACAAATCTAGAATTAGAGCAACTAATATCATGATTATTGAACTTAACCAAATTTACATGATTTGATTTTAGATTCAGGTGATCGTTACATAAGTTTTCTATTCTTTACCTATCTGAATTAGCAATTTACGTTAAAATTCGTATCAACTACCTTATGCCTTTTCTCTTTCTTTTTCTTGTCCCTAAGGTGTTTCTGTTCTTCTTTGTGTTTGTGATGTTTCTTTTTCCTCTGCTCCTCCCTGTCGAGTGTTCCTGCCGTTGCGTCCGTGCCACCTGGCGCGGGGTCTAGCACCACCCGATGTGTTCTCACCGGAAGCTTCTCATTGTCTTGCAGAGGGCTGGAAACGACAATTGTCGTGCTTGTTGATACTGACATGAGTGATGATGTCGCTATCAATACAGGTGATGCAGTCACAGGGCAAACTGTCACAGAGAGGCAACCTGTCTAGAAAGGGCAGTCACTTATTCCTGACTCAAGGTCCTACGTTTCACTACAATTGTATAAGAAACTATGCTGACCTTTCTTGTAAGGGCACAATTTTATGCCTACGGTAATTATTGTTAAACAGAGGAACCTAGGAGTTCCCCCGCACAGAAACGTCATGACAGAAATCTCAAAGTTCAGGAAAAAAACATTTTATACATGTACTCCAGGGCTCTGTTTCATAAAACATAAAGACGTCTGTACATAGGCCTGCTAGCAAAGGTAAAGACGTCTTTAAAGTTTTCTGAAACAGAGGCCAGATTATGTTTCCTGTACTATATATATATCATTATACCACTAGAAACACACAAACATTGTAATTGACGGTGGCTTAGATCTGCGAATTTTAAAAAAGTTTACTTTTCTTTAAAAAATTTGTTTTCCAATACTTTTGTTTATCTTTCAGTTATTTTTGTTTAGTTTTCAAAATATTTTTGTTTGGTATAATGGCAGATCAAAATGTTTTAAACCGCGGTTAAAGGGTTTCAACCATGGTCAAAAGGTTTTAACCAGTAATTAGAAGAGATGAATTGATTTCACAGGAAGATGCAATTTGTTTACTACACTAAGCATGCCTAAACTGCTGGCATATATGCCAGTGTCTCATGTATCAAATTATTAATTTTACAGAAGATGCTTACTCGTCTAAGTTGATATCTAACATTCTGTATGGATCATCTGGTTTACACGTCTCATCCTCGTTGTCGGAAATGGCCACACCCTGCAAACAAAATTTTATGTCATCATGTACCACCATGTATCGTTATCTAAATTACTATTGGTCTTGGGACATTTCAAATTACGTGGCTGTGATCGATAGGATAAAAGCCTTCTATAATACAAAGAACACGTCGTAATGACAACAAAAAGTTTCTGAGTATTATAACACAGCACAAAACTTGCTCGAACTGTACATGCTGTCATAAATGTGAATGTGTCTCTTCCTAAATTACAGCTTTTGCTACACAGATCCATGCTTATGACTACATGCAGCACTATCTGCATATATTACGAGTCATATAAACATAACTAACAATACAGCAACATCAATCTTAAATTAAACAGAAATTCTGAAATTTTGGTTTTACATTACACGTGACGATTGACTTACATCTGGAGCTTCCAACTCTGTGGTGACAACGTGTTCTGCAGGGATGTCTTCCTCAGACTCGCTCTCTGGCTGCTGGCCTTTCTTCCTCCTGTGCTTCTTCTTCACCTTCTTGCTCTTCTTTGTCTGTTTGGCTTGTTTCTCCTTGTGCATTAGCAGATACTTGTCGGAGGATGTTAAACCTGCAACACGATGGATGTACCAAGATGGAGAACAATGCCAACCCCAAATATAACTGTATGTAGATCATTCCTATCTCAGTACTTTTTCCTATAGTTTATTTCATCAGAACATCATATTAATTAAGTCTAATCATAACACATTAGGTACTGCTTCCAATGGTATGTAACAACTTTATACAGGTGCAGAAATTTCTTACTATTTCCATTTAAACCTTACTAGGGTTGCAAATGCCAATATACCATTTATTAATAATACAATGTAATTATCTTATATATCGAGGGTCGGATTAGTATAGAACAAGATCAATGGCTTCCTTACCAGGTACATGTAATGGAACTTGTAAATCGATACTTGTCACTGGAATGTCGTTAATGTTGTTCATTTGATTTATATCGGACCTGTGCTTCTGAAAGTAAACACAATATTTACACTATAAGAACATACCAAAGATGAAACTCTCTGCACAATTTTAATCCAAGCTAGGTTTGTTTTCAAAAAGTGACGGAAGAAGACAACCTGTAATGCAGTCTTATACTGGAGTTCTTTAATGCACTGCACTGCGTCACTTCCACCACCTGATTGCAGACTACAGTTGCAGCAAATTGATGAGATATCAACTCTTATGTAGGCTTTGAATGTTTAAGTCAGTTATTGAAATACATTCCACGGGTCGGTAAGAGGAATTTATGTTTGAGTGAGTGGACAGACCCCAAAAGATCTAATGGTTCTCTATGTAGCATTCTGTCCCTACCATGTCCTTTGGTCGCGTGTCTCCTTTCAGATAGTGAGGATTGTTTAGTTGTTCTTGTTCCCGCTGCTCTCGCATCTAACGGCAAAGACAGGTGACATTGGACAGTTTAGCTAGTGCAGAAACAATGCAGTAATAAATTCATACGCAAATACACACAACATTTTGCACAACCAGCATTATAGGCAATAGTTTTCCCAATTGCTAAATAATCTGTTTTGGTATTTAATTCTGTTTAATACCTGATGTTCCAAGCAACTGGAGCAGTTAGAGAGTATAAGTGTTAATATATTCTTCAACAAACCTTCGTCAGCTCTGCAGCTGTTGGTTCAACCGATTTCTTCACCTCACTTTCTTGGTAAACACTCCTGAAAAAAATAAACAGTAACAAAAGTATCTTGGCAGGTACATTGTATCTAGCATTATCTACATGTGATGTATTAATTTGCTTTAACACAAATTGTTATTGTTCAAATGGAATCAAGTGAAAGTTCTGACAAAGCTGCTAACATGGTTAGAAACATAATCTGTGTAGAACATACTCCAATCAAGACAACAGAGCCAAGAATCTATCAGTTATCAGGATAGGCAACTTAACATTGAATACGTGGTTGTGATCTTTTCATTGCATTTGCAATACATCTGTAAACTTTTAGGACTGTCAAGATATTTTAGCTCACCTGTGGCTATCTACAGGTACAAAGACATTGGGTCCCGACACTTCGTCATCTGAACTCTCAGAGGGCGGCTCGTTAATCCAAGCATCAAGGTCCAAGCTGCAGAAATTTACCAAATACACTTCAATGACATTAACAATAAAGTAATGCATCAGAAACATATCGACCATTTAAATAAATGCAATACTTCAAAGTTTTACTACAGATACAACAATACAATCAGTGCACTCTTCCTGTATGGAAATAGGTCCAGACTCTTATCAAAACACAGTAATGTTTTATTAAAGAAATTGCAAACATGACTAAAGCAATATTATAAACATTACACAGTGAATTAAAATTTGATTTTAAGTCTCTTACCCTTCAGGTACAGGGACCTTTTTCTGAGCTTTAACAGCCACAGGATTCAGATCTCCAGCAAACAAGGAAGACACTTCGTCCCCCACTTTCACACCCTTGTCCTGCAGCTTCTGTATGTACTTCATTAGCTGCAGCACACAACAGGCCTGGAACAGGGAAACAATATTGCTTTTGGTGTTGGAAAGTGCGTCAGACTTCATAAAATGTAAACCTGTGCAACAAAGGGAGGATAACTGGCCGATTGGTTAAGGCATTGGATTCTCAACCACAAGATCGTGGGTTCGGCATCTAACCCTGGGGCAAGATTTGTACCCGAAATGTGCTCCAGTTCACTCTGACAACTGTAAATGAGAACCTGGCAATACACATAGAAAGCTATTGTACACTGATCACCCATGGCGCCTTGTAGAGAGTATCCAGGTTGTATGCTCCATTGAAGTGCTGGTGCATACAGATGTGCCGGGGGTAATAATATGTAATGACACACTCTGAGCTCATTCGAGGATAAAATGCTATGTACAAACTGCATATTACTATTATTATTAAAAACAACCAGTCAGATCTTTTAGAATAGAGAGATCTGGTGACTCTGTAAAGATTTTTAATATACCAAAAGATGCCGACATGCAAAAAGAAATCTTCAACCATTCAGCCATGTGCCATTGTTAAACTTCATATGCATACATCGGTGCAACAAATTTCTTCAATGTGACGTAGTGTACTTCTTTGGTTACAACTTCTGCTGTGCCATGTGCATCTCCGATGCAAATAAAAATCCCTGTTCAATTCCTGACATGCTGTTCCTCTTATAGACAACCCAACTACATTCCCTTACCCTTTCCTGGACTTCGAGGTTGCCGCTCTGAACAAATATGGGAAGTTTTTCTATGATGTTCGTTGTCACCTCCTGTACTGTCTCTGTGTCATCCTCGGCCTCGGCTCGGATCAGGATGGCCGAGTACAGCTTCAGGATGTTCTGGACGTACACTCCCTGGATGTGACCTGGCAACTGGGTCACCTTTGATCTTAGCATTGCTTCAAGTGTCGTCTTAGGGCTACTGAGATGCCTAAACACAAACAGATTCAACTACTTCAACACATATACTTTCAGTATCACAAAATTTGTTTTATACACCAAGGTAAAAGTAACCGGTAATTAAGAAGGATTTTATGGTAGCATATACGCGATATATATCTCTGCGAGTTTGATAGTGAATACACTACATGTACATGTAATTTCTTCAATCTCACACATTGCTGGAACCTTTGAAAATGTTGTACCACAAGGCTAGGGATTTATCTTTAATAGTGGTAGAATAAGCATAATGGCTGCTACTTGTAGGTCATCCTAAATTGAAGAAACTACTGCAAAAGACAAGTCGTACTTGTTATTCAGCCCTGAACATCCATCACATGTGTTCATAGATCGAGCTCTATATTTACCAGTATGAATCACTTACTCTGAGAACTCGCCACAAATCCAGGCTGCTGCATACAAAACCTCACAGATTCCATTTCTCTGCGAGTTTGTGGACAGAAGATGAGCATTTTCCAGCAAGATAGCCTGCAATAGAAACAAGGATTATTTTCAAAGCAATAATTTACAGAACTCTGTAACTAACCTATAGACATGTCATAAGACCTTTGACAAAAATCTTCAAACAGTCACCATGATTTTCTTTTATTATTATTTAATTCTCTAAGTACGTGGCTGGGAATATTATTACTGATTCACATGCTTTATTTTACATGGTATTTAAATACGCAAATTTTCATTTGTACATACACGAGATATCAGAAAAGAAATAGCTCTGGTCCAGTTATCATGGTTATGTCAAAAAAACTATGAGGCTACTCCACATAGGTTTACCATCTGAGACACCGCAAAGTGACGTATTGACTGCACTCGGATAGCCACATCAAGCATCTGGGAGGCTATCATCTTCCCATGCCTCGTGCCTTCCATGCGTGTTAGCTCAACCAATATGCTGACATACCTGTAAGCATGGATATATGTCTAGTAAATTATTGTTACCAGTATATGGACATTTACAAGAATAGTTCTAACAATATTATCAATCTTTTACATTTTAAAATATTCATATGAAGTTCTTAGTAAAAATGTAAATAGGGCAGTGAACTATTCAAACACATGTTTTGATATTACATGCCCACCATCTGCCACCGTTCACTTGTATTCTGGATAAACCTACCATTCAAAGTTGGTGATGAACTGGTAGTTTGACTGGCTGCAGATTTCAATGATCTTTGACAGTAACTCATCCCTATAATGGGAGCCTTCGGCCTTGTCCATGTGGATCATCAATTTCTTCACAATTTCCATCAGGTTTTTCTTTGATACCTAAGAGACAACGAAAACATAATGTAGCTGAATATTCCACATTAGATAGATATGTTTGATAGAAATCCACTACCAATACACCCATGCCGATATATTTATGGACAACTAAAGTCTACGTTATTGACTTGCAATGCAATTCTCAAGACTAAAGATGTGAGGTATTGGTTATTTGCAAAAGTGGCCAAGTATTTATTGGCATGAAAAAGTGCAAACATTTTCCCTACAGGAACTTGTGTATTGACAGCTTGACAGTTAAACATTGGTTGCATTCTCATTTCTCACCATTCCATAGAGCAGATCCAGAGCTCGCAAACGAATTGATTCATCTTTGTCATCCAGACACTGTAGTATAAGGTCCTTGTGTGACTGGACACTCTTTGGGTGGGTCTTCAAAATCCGTGACATGGCCAACAATCCCAGGTACTTCACTGAAATCAGATTAAGGTGACTAAGAGCATGTATACACGTCCATAGATTTCAACTTTGAAGGCTTAGACCTGGAGCCAAGGAGAATGGTGTACTGAACATTTTTACAATAAAAGCTCTAAAGGTTGCTGAATCTGCAAATTTGTAAACCAGTAGTTGATTATTGACTTTGACAACACATCATTCTGCACCAGTGTTTAAGGTAGTCATAGTTTTATCATTGTGAGGTTTTACTTCTAAAGGTAGTTGTTTTACACGCAGAGCCCCAATGCATGCTAACAAACAAGACGAGCCTTGATTTGTATGACGTGAATGCAATTATATGTTCTAGGGAGGGCTATGACAAGACTACTGCCCAGTCTATATACTCACAGTTTTGGTCAGAGTCTTCAATCAAAATCCTAAGCTTTTGAACGCAGAGCTGAAAGCAAAATTTAGTCTTTGAAATACTGGTATACACTGAATTAGGCATAGTTCATGGCACCCACTACCATATTCATGCATGTTTTTTCCGTGACAAAAAGGTATCTTCGAAAAAGGTACATACATCCTGTATACATAAGCGCATAGAAATGTGCAACATAAAATTGCCCTATACAAATTAGTGACATTATTATTCTTATTATACATATATTTCTAAAGCAGAATTGTCATACCGGGTATTTCATTTCAAAGACTTTGTAACAATTATAAAACGTGCAAAAGTACTCTTGTAATAGTTCAGTGCTTTAGTGATCTACTAGTGGGTTACCGGCAATCTTTGTCACAAACAAAAACACAAGGCAAGAGAGCATAACAGACACATAATGTGATGGAGATAGCTCCCTAAAAATTATAAGACTCCCAAACACTCTTAAACACAAACAGTGACATGACATTTATCAAATTTGAGATTAGCAGAACTCTTTAGACACGATGCTGTCTGACAAACTTGGAAGCTGAGATTTCTGATACCTGATCATACAGCAGGAGGATATGTGCTAGAAAACCAGCAGCGACTACACCTACGTACCTACCTACCCATTAATGTATTAATCTGTCTCCATGTTATACAATGCATGGCACAGATCCAATCAAACTTAATAAATTTGCACAAATTTATATATTCTCACTGAGGTTTCAAACCATAACTCTTGCCATAGGGCTGAGACCCACAATAACAGAACCACTTATTGTGGCCCACAATAAGTGGTTCTGTTATTGTGGGTCTCAGCCCCATGGCAAGAATTACTGTTTGAATCCGAATTCAGGCGATGAATTTCTATGTTCTGATGTTACACAGTAATTTGTTAAATTTTTGGAAACAACCAAACCAGACGGTACCAACTGTCATTTCTTACAAGTCAGGAACTCAATTTAATTCTTGTCACATTATTTAACATCTTACTACTGGTATTCTAGTACTCTGTAAAATAATTTCTATGCTATATATTTAAATGGCATTTTAATTTTAACACCCCACTGTAAAATAATTTCTATATGCTATATATTTAAACAGTGTTTTAACACCCCATTACTACTTTCAGCAGTCCAACATTTGGCGCTGTTGGTTATGAACTGTACAAAGTAAGTATTTTGAATTTCCTGTAACATTTGTTCAACCGACCTGACAAACTGTGAGAGTTAAGGTAAGAACAAGTAGTGATCATACTGTATTAGTCAAATGTGCAACAGTTCAAGCTACATGTACTCCATGACAATTACTTACCTGGATATCAATTGCAAAATTCCTGTTAAGGAGGTTTGAAACACTTTCAATGTACTGGTTACACTGTATTTTACTCATTGAACAGTGATGTGGCATCATTTTGGAAATATTATTATGATGCTTAGTATTAGTGATACAACAATCGTTTGTCACAGAAACATGTTTTTGGAAAAAATTTGGGAGGGAAAGTGACTTGTAGTTCACTTCAACCTTAAACATATAAAACTGACATTTGACATTTTTATTTTGTTAAATAATATTGGCTAGAATTTGTGTTGTCTAGTCCAAATCCCCATTAGGTGCCATGTTCATTTTCATCTAGAGACTCCTGAAAGTGTTGAATACTTCTGTGGGTATATCTATTTCTAGACAACGGTGACTACTTTTGTGGGTATATCTTTTTTCCAGACAATGATGACCCCATTTTTTATTGCAATTTTCAAACTTACACTCCATTACCGGATTACTTTTACAAAAATCGTACTTTTAGAAATTTCTCATTCATCTTGATCAGTGTGTTAAACCTCCTTAACAATTCAACACCTAACTTTTAAAGGTTCCACTACAAATGGAATCATCACACAGACTTTGGTTAGCATGGTTAGTGGCCATTAAAACAAAACACACATTATGTAAGTTAAACATGCGTTACACAAACCAACTATCAGTCACACTAACAAAATAAGTGGATATATCAGATTCTGCAGGTAAATTGTTTGAAGGGAAGAAGTATGCTTAAAGGCGACACCATGGACATAACACATGCATAAGACCCTAACATCAGTACTTTTTTCAAGTCTAGTGGGCTAATGCCAAACCTAGCAAACAAACAATTCGTAAATGTACCGCTAGTGCCAGTACTGGGGAAGGAACATAAGGAAACAAAAGGCACAGACAGAGGTAACAATAGATACTACCACCTAGGCAGACTAGCGCAAGCAACCCAGCATCAGTTAAAAGGGTTGCAGGCTCAGCAGCAAACTGCTCCCAAGAGGGATTAGATTAGGTTTCTACAATAACTAACGTGGTATTATCCCCTGTAAGCCAATCATACTAAATTTTCAACTTGCTGCATTTCATGCAACATACTAAACTAACAGCTAAACTCTGCTGTTGTGAAATGCAATCACGGCGTCTATACTAAAGAGACCCCCAAAAACATACCTGTACCTGAATTGCTTTTAGTAAATAAATTTCATTTTTTTGTTGGTTGGCTTACAGAGGTTAACCAAAGCAAGCCTAGCTCAAGAATCAATACATAGTGCAGTTTTGAGGCATTGATAGAGGACATTGTACATGTTTTTTGCCATGCCTACTGTGGCATGTGTTTCATAGTACCTGAATTGAGGCAGAATGATTTGGGATCCCTGAAGATATAGAAATAAGTACTGTAAGTAAGTAAAAAAAGAGAAAACAGAATTAATTGTTGTGGCAGCAAAGATATTCATTGCATCATGTATAAACATGACAAAAAACTGAATTTAATGACTTTCCAAAGGAACTGTACCAAGGTCCACAGTTTGGTGAATACAAATTCAAGAATGCAAATGCTCAACATGACTAAAGCCTATTCAATACTTGTACAAACCAAAATGTGCTGTATTGGTCTCATATATCACCCTACATGTCAAGCATTCAAGAGTAAAGTATACACCCATAACCATGACAATACTGCCCATACACCTTCTGTGCAACTCTCAAAAGTTATTCATAAGCCAGTACAAATGATGGCACCATACAGATAATTTTAACGGAGTAGTCAAGTTTAGTGATTCACTCTCAACTGTTGGAAGCACAGCTTAGGCTGTCACTACTTGAATTTAACTAGACAGTCGGTTGCTGTGCAACGCGATGGGGCATCCCGGTTGGCCAAAAATACACCCATTTTAACACTCCGGGAATGTATTTTTGAGCTACTTTTACTCAAAAAAC
>JAAUYG010168135.1_pt1 | contig 11328 bp, 11 predicted proteins | sample 7278091 | NCBI WGS metagenome assembly JAAUYG01 (sample SAMN14350201, study PRJNA611818) | marine sediment metagenome | isolation source: surface marine sediment (0.6m) | place: French Polynesia: Moorea | collected 2018-08 | reverse complement strand
CACCATCCCCATGCACCGCGGCAACCGGGAGGGGCTGTGACATGTCAGTGAGGGGGGGGGTGACATATCAGTGGGGGGAGACATTTCTCCAGGAGATAACTGATCATGGTGGGTGACATCAATGGGGGGGGGGGGTAAGTGCGAGCAAAGGTCTCATAGAGCCTGAACCACGGTCTGCTCCAATACTACTTCACGCCTTTTTCAGAGGCAGCGAAGTAATGATTGCAGCATTGATAACTGAACTCGCGCAAATGGCGTTATCGTTCCATGTCCTGGCGTAGCGGCGCAGTGTGTGGGGGGTGCAGCAAGCAAGCACAAAAACAACTGGGTAAAAGAGTGCAGTTTCACTTCACAGGTTTTGTTCCACAGGTGGAAACTATAATTGGTCCGATGTGGCAGTCAGCATAGACGCATTTGTGCCGACTGAGAACAGCACAACTGCCGTTTTCCTGGCAGCCAGAGTCAGTAAAGGAGGTTGCAACGCTGATGATGCCAAGGGAATCTTTCTCTGGATGTATCCAGGTAAAAAGATGATCACCTCTAGTCAACTGGAGTAAACAAATGAGCTCCGTTGGTCTCGATTCTTCATTGACACATTTTGCAGGAAACCAAACGTTTCTGCTGACCGCAGACCTCGCCCAAAAGCAAATCGTCAACAGAGGAACAGTGCCCATTGCGATCAACAAGTGGTTCAACATCAACTTCGCCACGAAAGGAAATCAGGTGAGGACAGACGAGTGGTAACTGATGACCAGATGCTATCACTAGGTGTTTCGATTCACGACCGAACGTCTTTCACAAAAATCAGTTGATAACGCATGATGAGGAAATGGCGTGGAACCATGGCACATGACAATAGTTCACTGACAGTCAGGTGATAGCATTGAATGACTTCAGATGGAAATGTGAACAAAAGACACCAAACAGGAGAGAGACTCAAAAACCTTGCACTTTGCCATTGAACACAGGGAAAACAAGAAGTCGGAACGCACTTTGAAAATGTTCACTCTCCAGTCTCGGGGATCAAGGCCTCTCAACTTCAAAACATTCATTCCTTTCATGTGTTCTGTCAATTCTTCTTTCCACCCAGTTGAATAGGGCTCCACCACCTCTGCCTACTTTGAAAATGAGATTTCTTTCTTCCAGGTGCTCCTGAACATCAATGGCCAAAACCAAACATTCAACCTGCCAGTGGGATCATCTCCAACAGGATTCATTGCGTACGGTGCGGTGGACTACGGAATAGCTGACTTTGACAATCTTAGGGTTGAGAAACCGTCTGACTTGACAACCAACTGACTAAATTGCAGCACATGAAGAACAAAAAGCGTTGTGCGCTCCACAGATAAGGCGCAACAAGAGCGCTGTGCCCGTGCCAAAGCTACTGATCATGCGATCAATGCACGAGCACCATGTGTCATGTGAGCACATCATGAATTTGAATGACAAGTGCGCAGTGCTTTTGAGTTGGGTTGGGTGGACCTGTCCACAATGACGACCGATGTCCACAAAAATGTGGACGGCACAGTGACTCGGATAGGCCGCTGTGTAAAACGCGCGGCCTAAAAAGCAGTGGACACGACTTGAATCACTTCCTGAATAAACAAATCTGAAGAAACCCTGAATGAATGTTTATGATGGATGCAGCACACTGTGGTTTGCTCCTGGTCTGATAAAATGCCACTCTGTAACACCATGACCTCACCTGTGGGCACCCAAATCGATGATCATTAGACACGACCCATGAGGTTCGTTCAGCATCATTCGCACTTTTTGTTCCCACGGTAAAGAAATCTCTGGGAAATTCATGAAAGAACAACACAAGTAGGCTTCGTCAGCGTGAAGGCCGAGTGCCCACTGCTGCCACGTCATGTGATGAAGTGATACTGACACATGACAATGTAATGCCAGACCCCCCTCCCCTCACAGGCTGACCCCCTACAGGGCTCACCCTTTCCTCTAGGCTGACTCCCCCCCCACAGGGCTGAACCCCCCCATGGTCTACCTAGGGGTCCTGCACAATGACAACGATGACGCAGACGTGACTCCATAAGGCCGTCCCAACTTGAGGGCAGCGAACAAAAAAAACCACAATCTTGTTCCACTTCGACGATTTCTTCATTGCCATCAATCTTAACAACATAGGCTCAAGTGAACAAGAAAACCAAAATCAATTATTTACTGGCACATGCTCGAGGAAGCTTCAAGACATGTAGGTCTGCCATCTGTCACTCATATCGATCGCTTTTTCAAAAGCGCAACTCACTTTGTCAACCAACCATCAAAGCCTTCCAAATGACTTTTTTTCCCTCACTTCACAAACACCATGAGGCAGCACTGACAACAAAAGTTCAACAAACAAAGTGATCCTTGCAAGTGATACAACATGATAGAACATGTTGCATTTTGCTGCTTCTTGGCTCCGTTTTTAGTGCGCGCTGATTACAAAGTGGACGATTCTGATGGTCTGGGGCACACGTTTGATGGGGTGGGGGGCTTGAGTGGGGGAGGTGCCACGTCAAAGCTGCTGGTCGGTTATCCAGAACCGCAAAGAAGTGAAATCGGATTTTCTCTTCAAGTCAAACTTCGGTGCTTCCCTGCAGGTAGGTGCATCCCAACAATTGCAAAATTGCATGACGCTGTGGCTGATCTGATTGCTGGCCCAACAAAGACATTTGTGAAAAAATTTGGTCAATGACACAACTGCAGCTTGCAGGTGATGTTGTCAAATCCTTGCAATTCTCAAATGTGCTCCTCTTTTGTGATCTTGACGATTCTTAGGCATCTGGAACAGGTACTGAAGGTAGAGATTGGAGGTGACGCTCAATCCACTGATGGAACCGAGGCGTCGCACATGCCCAACTCCTGGGAAGAAAACTACAGGCGAGGCTATGAGTGGTGGATCATGGTTGAAGCCAAGAAAAGAAATCCTCACATCAAGTTGTACGGACTGCCATGGGTGTTTCCAGGCTGGCTCGGAGAGGGTAGTCGTGTGCCACCCAAGGATCTGGATGCCACAGGAACTTACATCATCAAATGGATCAAAGGCGCCAAGAAATTCTACAACTTGACCATTGACTACATTGGTATCTGGAATGAAGCGAAATACAACGTGGATTACATTGTCAATCTGAGACGTCGTCTGGATCAAAACAACTTACATCATGTGCAGGTGATTGCGCCCAATGTTGGAGCCGGACATTGGGACCCAATAAGCAACGACGTAAACAAGAATGCCACACTGAAGCAATGCATTCATGCCATTGGAGTGCACTATCCTGGGACGTTCTCATCACCTGAAGCGATCAGGACGGGTTTGAAGCTATGGGCCTCTGTGGATTACAGCACGTTCAACAATGATGTCGGAGCGGGATGTTGGGCCAGACTCCTGAACCAAAATTACGTGAACGGGAATATCACGAGTACAATTGCGTGGAATATGATTGCCGCTTACTACAGGCAGCTGCCTTACGGTCTTTGCTCCCTCATGACTGCAAATGAGCCCTGATCCGGAAACTACGTGGTGAACAGTCCAATCTGGGTCACTGCTCACACAACTCAATTCACACAGATTGGTTGGACCTATCTGAAACATGGAGCTGGCTCCGGGAATCTCACCAAAGGAGGAAATTTTGTTTCTTTGATAAGTCCTGAAAAGACAGACTTCACAATGATAATTGAGACAATGACTCACAACCATTCGGTCTGCATCCGGCCATTCCTTCCTCCTTATACTGTCAGCCCACAAACTGCCACATTCAGACTTCAGGGAAATTTGACTCGCTTGAAATCACTCCATATGTGGTTCAGTGAACTCAGATTCGGTGGTCAGCAAAGCATTTTGATGCAGAAACTTCCAGACATCACGATAAGTGGTGGATTGTTTCAACTCAAGTTGGAACCTGACTGTGTGTTCACCCTTTCCACCATTTCTGTAGCGACCAAAGGACAACACGATAACTTTGATAAGTATGAAGAATTCTCCGAGGCGTTCAATTTCGTACCACAAACTGGCTCATTTGACGTCATAAAATCATCCATAGCATCTCGAGGCAAGATCAACAGGCAACGGGTACTGATACCCCCGAACTATCGATGTGCCAACGTAAATCCAATCACAATAGGCAAGTGGGCAACATTTCTCCTGTTGAGCGCAACTTCAATTTTTTTCTGGTTTGCACGGATTCAATATTACGGACAAACCAGGATTCACTGCATGTGTTTATCAAAGACACAGACCGCCATTCTGAATTCCTAGTTTCGTTCTCAAAATCTGGATTCTCATTTTCCAGGTGGAAACTACAAGTGGTCAGATGTCAATGTCACCATTGATGCCTTGATACCCAATGTGAATGGTACAGATGGCGTGTTCTTGGCCGTCAAAATCTCTGAAGGAGGATGTCAAGTGGAGAATGCCAGAGGCGTCTTTCTGTGGATTTACCCTGGTAAAAAAGACATCACCTTCACTGCAGCCAAACAGCATCGCAAAAGCAGACACACTGAGTCGGCCCCGAGTCAGGATGATTCTCTTTGACCCACTTTCAAACACCCTCAACAACACACCATTTGCTCAAACAAAACATTCTCTGTGGTACATGATTTTTGATTTCGCAATTTTATGACCAACTAACAGAATGGCACGTAAGAATCTCCTTTTCAGACAAGTTAACGTACGAAATAACAACAGATGCAGCGAAAAGTGTTACGGTCATTGCGGGACCAGTCAGGATCATCCCGCACGAATGATTCACCGTGACCCTGGCAACAAAAGGAAAACAGGTACACGTGACACAAGTATAGATCTTTACCCGCAGATGAATGTTGCAGAACTTGTGGAACGCAACCCAACAAAACGCTCACTGAATTCAAAGGTATCCTGCGGCACAAGCTGAGAGGCCCTTCTATCCAACACTAGACTCCAGTTGCGATGCACTGGCCACAACACTTCACACATTCAAATGCCCCCCCCCCCATTTTCCCCCTAAACGGGGACCGTTTTTCCCCTAAACGGAGAATCACCCTTTTGTCCACCTGCACCCCATCAAAGGCCTCTCAGAAAACCATTCATGTTCATTGAATTTTAGGTCATGTGGAGTATCGCTGGTCAGGAATCCACTCTGCACCTGACGACTGAGTCGTCCCCAAACGGGTTTGTTGGATACGGCACAGCTAACTTCGGCCTGGCCTATTTTGACAATTTTGGAGTCACTGAGCCACGTCTTGAACGATGACGATTCTCGCAACTCGGGAAACGAATAGGCGTCATTGTGATGACGCTGAGGTGGAAATATACCCGAATGATTCAGATTGCACGAAATGGTTGGGTATGGAACAGACATGTTTTCCAACAGAAACAGAAATTTCTTCGCCTTTTTCACTGATGCTGCATGCTCAAGTGTCTTTTCACCTCAGCTGAAAGCACTGTAACTCTCCTGCACATCCCCTGGATGAGTGTTCCAAAGTCACATTGGACACGTAGAGAACGGCAGAAATCGACACAACCGTCCTGCGGTGTTCCTTCGTGATTGCCATTTGACTCTTGAAGTCACTTTTTGTCCTCGCATCTTTCCATCAGTTCCTCTAAATCTTGCCTCCAACCCAACAGATCACTGAACTTCAGGATCTCCTCCACCAAATCCCCTTCAAGAACAACAACACAGACCGAAAGTTACGGCCTCGCTTGATGAACTTGTTGCGTGCTATGTAAAACACGCGTATCGTCTGAAACAACCAGTAGGAGTTTGTACTCACCTGCCACCACGACATCGTTCTTTCTGGGACGTGAAATGAATGGACCGCAAGCTTCCTTGTTGAATAAAATTCTCGGAACGCCTGGCAATGTAGCCTCTGCTATGCCGGCAAAAGGATAAACCTGCAAGTAGAAAAATGTGCCGTCCCAAGAAAAGTGTGAATCTGTGACATTCTCACATAAACGAAGCTGAAAACAAAGTTTTGCATTCTCTCAGTTGTGATTTCAAGTCACATTTTTCTGTCTGTGTCTTATATGCGTCACATTCAGGTCAGAGAAGTGTTTGTTTCCTGACCTCAAGAGAAGTCCCCATCACGATCAGAAGATCCGCTCTGGGCATGTCAGCAGCAAAGCCGAAAAACTTGGCCGGAAGATTTTCCCCAAAGAAGACAATGTCCGGTTTGATAACACCCTTCAAACAAAAAAAGTACTGCGTTAGTGTGAAAATAAAATACCAGTTGCGTGAAATAGGGTTGTTCTTCATGCAAAAACTCACATTGCATAGAGTTCTTGTACATCTGGGAACTTCTCCTTTCAATATTGTATCCTACCACAAGAAAAATGGCGCGTGAAAAACAGTTTGCACAGAGTAAAAACGACAAACATAAAGCAAACATATTGGCCAAAATAATTCATCATTAAGGCTACCATGATTTCAGCACCCTTGTAAGATTTGTGGCACACTCGGCAAGTTGCAGTGGCAAAACTCCCATGAGCTTCGATCAATTTTTCATCTGGTATTCCAGCCACTAAAATAAGAGTTGTCAATTGAAGCCACAAAAAGATCAAAAATATTCATGAATGGCTGGAATTCAGAAATCAAAGTTCAAATAAAAGAAACCATCCCTGAATTGGCGCAGATGATGCAAGATCAAAACTCACATCTTTCTAATCCGTCGATGTTTTGTGTGTACACTCTCAACAGAAGCTCCTTTTCATTGAGCAGCCTGATAAAGTAATGCACAGCGTTTGGTCTGTAGTATCCCGAGGGATAAAGTTCTTTGGCCAACGCGAAGAAGGGTTTCTCATTGAAGAAAAAGTATTCGATGTCGAAAATAGCTTCGGGATATGGCAGGTTGTACTTTTGCACATTGTCGTACAAACCAGTTCCCGGAGTCCTGCAAAAAAAAAAAAAGAATGGATGAGACTTTCGTGTATTTGCCGATAATGACCCAATTAATCAACCTGAGAAAGAAGGACAATGAAAAACAGACATTGAAACGCACCGGAAATCAGGGATTCCACTCGCGGTACTAATTCCAGCTCCAGTCATAACAACGATCTTTTTGATGCTGTTGTTCTTCAGAAGTTCAGCAACATCTTCCGGAGAGCTGCATTTGCTGCTCGAAGTTGAAAACAGTCGTTTCGTCCAATGCCTTGAAGAAAAGATGGTGCGAAAGTGCGAAAAACTTGCATGTGTTCACATTCAGCTAACAATGCCGATTTGCACCAAAAGAGTCTGCCGATTTGTGTTTGTGCTCCCCACATCTACGCCCCATTCTACATGTGTTGCTGTGTGATGACATGATGATATTCCAACAAGAATGTCACAGCTCAAACTCAGGGAAATTTGCATCGGTTTGCTGCACCTCATGTCATGTTTTTTTTTTTTTTGTTGTTCGTTTTGTTTTTTTCGTTGTAAACCAAAACCCGTTCTCACAAAGAAAGCAGACGACGTGATGAACTGAAGGTCCCCTTCCTGCATACAAGGAAATACGAACGTTGGAAGAATACGACGTACACAAATCCTGTGCTGGAATTTTGCGATGATGTCAACAGCCATCTGGTTCGAGTGACTGAAGTGATGCCAAAATAGCATACAGGCACTGATAAAAGTGCGCCTAAACCAACTCGAAAATATCCAAATTTGTTAGCAATCATTCTTCACGCCTGAAAAAATACACTGATGTTCATTTGCCTTTTCGGGTTTGGGGAAATGTAAAATTGGTCGGGGTCACAGCATACGCGGTGAGCGATATTACCAGTATTTCACTTTCGTGGCTTCTTACAGTGCACTTAAACATTTGTCCCAATATTATGGCGATGACAGTGGATGAATGTACCATCTAGATCTAGCTTTAATTTTAGTGAATGCAGCTCTAAATTCAACTTGTATAGGCGCTTTTCCCCATACTACTCCAGCGAAGATTTGTGGTGGAAAAGGGAAAAACTTCTACCCGTTAAAACGAGGCGGTGGTTGTAACGTTACGCGAGGTGGCAGCACGATTCGTGTTGCTTAGCAAAAGTAAACGAACTGAAGGATGGGTGACATTCACATCAGAAAAGATTTGCATCAAACTAGCACAGGAGTTGGGCATCATTATCGCCCTGGTTACTATTTCCCAAGTTCTGACTTTAAGGTGAGTTCACTGTGGTCTGTTTTAGATCAACTTGCGTTGACGTCTTCAGCGATAAATCTGTGCATCCTGTGGTTTTCTGCTTCCATGTTCCAGACAGTTTTGAAGGATCCATTGCCATCAGAACTGATTCTTGGAGATGAAGTTCCTGCTGAAGAGCGATTTCAAACAACTGCAGCTGCTGCACATGATGTGAAATCCGGCAGTGGAAATGAAGACCCCATCTACAAAAAGCCACCAGCGCACTGGAAGGTGAACTACGTGAAGGACTTCCACGAGAAGGTAGATTCTATAGAACACATTGCTGCAACACAAAAATCATAAGATCAACAGAGAATGTTTGTTTGGCCTAACATTAATCTCCAAATTCCCGTAAAATGACACGTTTGGCCCTGGAGAATCACCAAGTTGATTCTTGGCATGAAACACCAAAACACATGTGACAATACGCTCTTTTCTTTGCAGTTGGGAAGCGGAGGCTGGAGGAGGCCACTTACCATGGGATATCAGACAAGTGAAACTCATGAGAAATTCAGAAATGAACCTGACACCATTCCTGTCGGTCAATTTACCCCAAACCCACAAGGGTTCTTACTTAGCAACCATCATACCAATGGTCCATCAAAGGTACATGTGCAAGACCAGCAAATATTGCATTCAAACATTGAGCACAAAGCAGCAAAACAAGCAAAAATCGCATTCTTTTGTTTCATGGCATTGTGTTCTCTTATCTTCGCAGCAAATTCTGCCCACAACAGAAAATCCCAAATTGAAAGGGAGACCATTTTATCTGAGAGACAAAGCGATCGTCAATGAACTGGATCCATACCAAACCGCGAACAGCAGAGCCTACAGAGCTTTTACGCCAAAGGAATTACAGGGTTACGCAAGAAAGGACGTCCCGACGTATTGGGAATGCGAAGAATACCCCAAAGCTTGGGGCCATGGATTGCAACACAAGTAAGCAAAAAAGAACAAAGAAAATGGAAAAAGTACGCTCAGCTGTCTGGGAATTGTGGTTTTCTTCGTCGCTTGTGGAACTTATTCACGATGTCCTGACATTGACTCTTTCAGTCCCTTGCCGAAACACACGGTGCCTCGGAAACCGCTGCCCATGAGAGATACGATGGTCTTTAAGTCGGCCACAAAGATCAACAGAGTCCCATACAAAAATCAGCCGGTGCCGCACAGGCAAGCAACAATTCTTTCATTCAGGAATTTCACCCCAAAATGTTTTTTGCCAAAACAAGCCTGCTTCGCTGCATTGTCATTCGTCATCTGAAACCAGTCTTTTGTAACAGTATGTCCATTTGTTCTTTTCAGTGGCCAGAGGTCTGAATACGGTGGAAATTACGTTCCACCTTCTGATATTCGGTCAAAAGAAGCAAACATTTGCCCAGTAGACACACCTTACGTACTGCCACCTCCAGGACCGAAATCTGCCTTTGCAGCTCCTCAGATGTACAGGACTGAATACAAGAACGTAGGATCTGGAAGACCAATTGCCATGTAGGAACTGTGAAAAAAGACCGTGCAAATTTCGCGATTGTGGCTTATGTTGCTTCTCATTGTTGTAGTTGTTTTGTGTTTTTGGAAATGGCAAAAAGAAAAAAGAACACAAAAATGTCTCCAGTTGTATCTTCATCGTACCAATTTCTGCACAGTCTTTCGTTTGGTCTATGGATATGGATGACGAGAATAGTCGAGTGAACAGATCAACAAAGGGAGTGAGTGAACAGATCAACAAAGGCAAAGTTGCTACTGTTGTGGAAAGGCTAAGACCCTGTATGAAAAGAATTTTTTTGCCTTCACTGTAGCGGCGCCTTTTGCCAGCACCCAGCGTTTTCCCAACACAAAGTTGTCTTTTTTCCGTGGATTTCTGATTGGTTTGTTTTCAGCGTGATCCAAAAAACAATTTTGACATCCAAACCAGCGCTCTTCAGTGATTTGTGCCCTTTGTACTTTCATTTTGTCCTGTCTGTAAATCCGCCTCTGTGGACCCCCCCACCACAAAAAAAAAAAAAAAAAAAAGTAAACATGATTTCTGGGCAGCTCATACAATTTTGGGCAACTTTTGTTTCGGATTTTTTTTCACCAAAAAAAACCAAAAAACAAACCTTCCCAATATTTTTTTGTTTCATTTTTTTCCATCTCATCTCTGTTTCATGAAATTTTGAGTGGATTACCTGCTTCTCAAATGCTAGTCAAATTCTTTTCTCACCCCCTCCCCCCCCAAAAAAAAACAAACAAAAAAACGCAAAACACACACACACACACAACTGCCAAGGACACCAGACGATGGACATTTTCTCCCTGCTGTACACTGTATGCTGGTTCCACACCCATGCAGCTGTCGGTGAAGTTATGTGTTATGTGTGTACCAAGCGTTCCAGTTATTATTTCCTTCATAGGGTAAATTACGCGCGCTTGAAATTCTGCAACTGTCAAGAAACACCGGAAGTCCTGCGACGGACGTTAGAGGTAAGCTTCATCGTTCCTGTGACGTGAGATCACTGTTTTGTTTCTTTTTGTGTCATAAATTTACTTTCTTCTGTTGTAAAAATAATGGGTGGACAAAATCGCAGTTCACTGTTGTTTTACCTTGGGATGAAGTAACAATCTTGTTGGGCTTAGAATTCTCTTTGGAGTATGGAGGAGAACCCCCCCCCCTCCCGAAAACAAGGGTGGTCAACATGGTCAACAAGAACGGCAACATCTAGATCTATTGATTCTGTATTGTCGTTCGTAGAATCTCGTCTGTCAGATCGAAATTTCTCTCCTGCCCGCTTGAGCGATTGAAACAACCTGTTCTATCTGTTGACTTTTGTTGGAAATGACAGCTGCTGCTTACCATTGCCCAGGAAATGTTGGTCAGAAGGCCTGTCAGCCTCCCAGATTGAAATCAAGTTGTCTGTGTATTTGTACGCTACAGACACAAAAAACAGGCAAAAATGGAGATGCTGAGTCGAATTCGGAGCACCGTCACACAGGCTCTACCGGGCAATCCGATAACAAAAGACTACGAGGTTCATGCGCACAGAGCCAGTGCTGGACCAGGACTGTTCTGGAAGGTGTACGACGGCATCACCAGGTCTTCGAAACAGGTCGCTGAGTGTATTTCAACACCACGTATTCAGACACTTCCACCAAATGGAAACACAAATTACCCAACTTCGGTGATCAATATCATTGCATTTTCAGGAAGTATCCATTTTCATGTTT
>JAAUYG010003615.1_pt1 | contig 11328 bp, 11 predicted proteins | sample 7278091 | NCBI WGS metagenome assembly JAAUYG01 (sample SAMN14350201, study PRJNA611818) | marine sediment metagenome | isolation source: surface marine sediment (0.6m) | place: French Polynesia: Moorea | collected 2018-08 | reverse complement strand
TTTATATATTTATAAATATATAAAGTAAAATTTATACATTAAAGACTTAAAATGGATGATGGGTAACTGGGCTAGCTACATGAGGACTTCAGATGGATTTTAGGCAACAAAGCTGATGATAAGAATACATTGTATTTAAGAACTGGCTACTGCAGGTGAAGACCAGATAGGTTTCCTTTCTACAAATCTTAATAAGAGTAATATGAATCGTACAACTTGACACCTTTTGATCTTTTGACAGTTACATATTACCATGTGTTGTTTAACAGACAGAACGGAGAGAGAGTTTAAGCTGCTGGCTAGTCTATAGTGCCTCAGGAGTATTGGGTAAGGTACATATAGGTAAAAGTTGGATGCCAGGCAAGGCAGATGGTTGTAGGAGGGATGGGGAGGGGTAGACGTTACAGCTGTCAGTGGTACACAGGATGACTTCTGTTGGACGGCAGCTTCTACTCTGGCCCTTCTGGATCACCTTCTCTGGCAGTCCGGAGATAGGGAGATGACAGGATATTATCAGGATCTGTGGCAGCCCACATCCCAGAAAGTTGGCCACCCATGCCACACACCGTGGAGCTTTGAGCTTGGGCCGGGTTGCTCAATAAAATCTTACTTATAGCAATGAAATCTTTGAACTTAAGAAATCACTTTAACAATAACTGGGATTCACCCATATCCGAAACTTGCACCGAGAGTCAGATTTACCTTTTTAGGATGCCTAATATTAGTTTTGCGCTAAAGGATTCTTAGGAGAATTACATCCATTCTTAAGATCAGCTTCTAAGTTAAAGAGTTTCAAGAAAGAGAAGAAAGGGAGAAAGTTGATCTCTCCTGGTCTTACAAAAAGTAATTACGTGAAGAGTCTGTAATGACTGATCACTCCACACATGCAGTACCTGGGCAGCTTCCCGTGGGTGCGCAGTGTTCGCTGCATGTGGACCTTGGTACACAAACTCACAGTGGGCACAAACACGGCCAACGTTTTTCACATTGCATCAGCATTCGTTTCAAATGTCACATTGGTTAAGACGTTAGGTGTGTGTGGGATGGGGGTGGGTGTCTGTAAATGAGTACTGACACCTATATATAGAGATAAGGTTAAGACAGTGGTCCTAAAGAAAAGGGACACTGCTTACTTCCTGTCAGAGAAGTGTTATATGAACCAAACAATTAGCAGAATTTTTTCCATTTTGATTTTTTAATTGAACAGTTTTATTGTACGTTCCCGAGTCCACTTTAATGTCTTGAATCCACCGTTCCAGTCAGAGCTGACATATAGCTGTGAGATTTATCACTGGGCAGGCTAATACTCCCGCTGCCGTGCAGTTTGGGGGCCTGCACGAGATGAGAAAGCGTGAAGTATGGGAGTTAGACGGCCACCAGAGGGGACGGGAGAGAGGAGGGTAATCGCCTCCCAACTCTGGCCATTACCCAATACCTCCGCTAAATCTTACGTTTGGAGATTTATTGTAATGCAGTCTGCAGTCGAGTGAAATTACCGCCCAGCCCCGTGTAAATTGTGTGCAATGCGAAGACAGGGGACTCTCAGCACGAATGTCACGTCTCAGGTCATTGCTTCTTCTGCTTTGCCGAATATCTGACATCCACTGACCAGAGGCAGGATGACTTGTGTTTTTTATGTGGCGCTGCCTGATTTGGGGTGAAATGAAAGCTGTGAGGTCATCATAAAGAGGGAGCAGTGAAGGGGTTCCGTGTGACCGGGTATTCCACTGGGGCCAGATTGATGGCTGTGTTATGCGTTGTGTGACCAGCGCTGGGTATAGCTGTGGCGGAGGCAGGTTTACCGGGGGATTATGGGAAGGGAAGAGCCCCAGTCGTACTGTCATTGGTTTGCTGTTATGATGTTTTACCCTGTTCACTGTAGACAGAAGGCAATATATATATATATATATCCGGAGGCTGAGTTATTGGCAGCAGTTTTTATGTGTAATTTTCTGTGTTTTATTCCAGGTACGATCGAGGTTTTCGAGATACTCGGCTGCTTTATGATCGCGGCAATGCTTCGTCATCCATTGACACATCTGGACTGCGACTTGGGCGGGACCGGGACCCCCGGCGACACTGACCACTGTATGGGGTATCAGCTATGAGAATTTTACAGCTTCTTGACACAAACTTCAACTCTCCGGGGACTCCTCTCTCACACACCTTCCTATTCACTGTCCACCCGGCCTCCAAATCAACACGAAAATTGCCTTGCGTTCATTTTCCTTCCCAGTTAATAGATCCCAGCAAAGGTCCCACGATTCTATTTGTTTTAACATGGACGTCATGAATAGCGTCCAATGCAATCTCGGCCGGACTGCGGCTTTATGGGCAATTTCCACGGTGAGAAACGCGGTAGAACTCTGCCACGAGAGGCCAGTTCCTCCTCGACTTTACGAGCGTGTTATGCATGCAGTGAAAGAGGGAACAGACCCGTATATTACGTTCCATCCAATAAGAAAACTTGTAGCGGGGCTGTATGTCCACCGCGGACTGCCTGGTAATTGAGGTGACCAGCCTAGCAGACACTGAGCGAGGTATAAATCCACCATTACACGGCCAAAGGAGATGGAAAGAAAATATATACAGGCTCTCTACCTTCACTTATTTGGCTGGAGACGGGGTGATGTAAAACTTTTAGCATCTGACCAGTTGACATGGTTCAATTTCACTCTCCATATTTGGAGGTTGCTAGTTCTATTCCTGGTAGCTTGTGTTCCAGCATTGATGGTGTGATGTAACTACTTGACACCAGCGGTGACATGTGTCACCACTAGTGTGGCGTGTGACTGTCGCACACTGATCTCACTCCAATACTGTCACAAGCAGTCTCAGAAAGTAAGAAACAAGTGATAATATTCAAACTTTTCTTTGTATGTTGTATGTTTCATATGAATGTCTTTTTGAAATGTCTTTTAAGTCCCTGGCAGTCAGGCACTGTATTAGCTTCCCTGGAGATGATGTACACTACATTTTTTTGTCAGTGTACTTTGTTATCACAATGACCGGTATATAACTACGGCTGTAACCTGTTAAACTGCCAGTGGAAAATTGTATAATAAATACAGCTAATAATAACAACAGGTTTAGATGGCACAAATGTGGGTATCTATGTTAAATGATAGGTTTACCACTGGCATCAGTGCTTATGTTAGCATACAGTAGTCCCCCTCTAATAAGACCACCCTATCTGCCAAGAAATTGTGGCCATATTGCACAGGTGGCCTTTGGTGAGAGGGAGAAGTAAATGCATCCATAGTATCAGCGGCAAAATATTAGGAGGGTGGCCTGTCACTAAGAGAGGGACTACTGTACTTAGGTATACTATATTCTGTGTTGTGTGTAGCCAAGCAGCTTACATTACCTGATATATTTCACAGGCAGCTAACTTACATCACAAACAGCCAGGCTGGTGTGTTAGTTGTCATGGTATTATATCCTCTGTTAAGTGTCACTGAAATACAAGTTTCTCTCAATAATGTAAGATGCTGCTTACAGTCCCTGGCAAGAGGTATACATGTGTGACACAATGCTTACAATAGAGTACCATGTCTTGGAATGTTTTTTGTCTGCAATAGCCGCTGAATGTATGGGACATTGGAACAGATAGAGGATGCCAATGGCTGAGTATAGTCTAGGTGTCTTATAAATCTCTGGATTCAGTGTATAAGTTCCGTCCATTAATCCCTATCCCGGGATCCCTATACTACTGTGATAGCCGATCAGGATCTCATTTTATTGTTGAAGTGTATATAGATGTGAACTTCAGATGTGTGCTGCAGTCTGATACAGATGCGAGATCTGACCATACAGTGGAACCCTGTCTTCAAAGACTTCCTCCCCATTGGCCATATAGGTACCGGTAAATGTGGTCTCACAAGACAGGTGGTCTTTGGTGACAGTTTCTGTTAAATCAAATGTAAGACCTTCGGCCTGGTATATGTGGTCTTTCAAGACTTGTCTCACTGCAGTGGTCTTGAGATACATTTTGTCGTACGTGGTCGCAGGGTCAGTTTTCCTGGATCTCCTGTTATTTAAGTTTAAATTTTTGTGACAGGATTATCTCAGACTGTATCAGCCTGCAGCATATAACACAGCCAGTAAAATAAATGCCTGTGTTCTGACTTAAGTTAGTAAACTTTGACCATTTCCAATTTCACACTTTTAATGTTAGCAGCATATTTTTTTTTATATGAGTTGTTTTGTTTGAGTATTTTGCACAAAAGAATGTCTTGTTTGTCAGATGATGAATTTCTATATTTTTTTCTCGATGAGCTAAATAAATTGTTTGCTAGCTTCTGTTGATTATATATTTGTGTGAATCTTTCTGGGACATCTGTCAGGACTGACCAATCATTGTACCACACACACGCACACACAAGTTCCCCTTGCCATCTCCACTCTGCCTCCACCAGAGGGAGCTCTAAAAGCTTATCAGTGACGTTCAGATTCCGTGGTTGGCGGTTGCGTATCGTCAGTATTGCATGTCGCTGTCAACTTGTAGCTGTGTGACGTAGTCTACACAGGGATTCCCCCCACCGGCTCCGCTCCGTCTGCCGTCTCCAATTATACAGTGACGCTCCCTGGGGGACTCGGCCTCAAACCTTCCCCTACGTCCTCATTTACAGCCAACGCCACCTAGAGGAGACTGAGAGAAGTGCCAAACTTCAAGGCCAGAAGCTCCTATTTGTCAAGCTCGGACCGATACCATCTGCATGGTCCCACTAAAGCCATGCTGCAAATGAATTGTCCACACCCATCCTGCCCCGAGCACACCCGACTAGCCACTAGCACAATTTACGACCATTAACGCGGCGAAACTGCTCCTAGTTAGGAGATTTCCCAAATGATGGTTCTTCCTTCTATCAATTTGTGCGATATCTGGTTTACGTGATTTATGCAGCCCAGCTTGCACATGCTGTAATGAGTTCCTTTCAGCAATATTTATTGAGGCATTTTCGGTTTAGAGAGGAAGAGAGGTGGGGGCATATATTACAGAGGGGAGGGGGGAGAGAGTGAATTCAACAGCACAGATTACCGTGGGGACAGGGGAGGGGGGGATGTTATGGCAATATCTTTTATTCGCATACAGTAAAATATAATATAGGAAGACTTGATGTGGGAGTCGGCTTTTTCAAGAATCTCACATACTAGCAAGCGATATTGCGGCAGAATAAAGTCCAAGGGTGTCCCCCTGTACACTGTCACTGTCTGTCAGGCTCTTCATGCCTGTAGAGAAAAATTAGCGGAATCCTCCGGAGACACGTACGTCACCCGTCATCTCCCTCCATCAAACCGCAGACCAGGTGAAATCACTTGGAGGAGGCTTTCCGTAGATTTACGAGTTTTTGATGCTTCTGGTTGGAGTTTTGATGACCCGGTACAAGTTTTTCATGGACCGTACAGAAAGGGAACTCCCCCGAGCCCCACCGTATAAGGCGAGGTGTAATACGGTTTGATGGTAGGGCTGGCTTGGTAAAAGTCATCAGCCGCTAGTCTATGGCTATACGTGGACCGCTGGTATAACCCGCGGATTACGCGGAACACGGTCGTAAATTAAATTACAGTTGGGCAGCATACACATGTGGTCATAACCTCCAAACATAAAAGCCCAGAAGGTGAACACAGTGCCAGTGGGGAGTGGAATTGGTGATGGCCAAGCCAGGGTGGGGTCAGAAATCGGGAACAGAATGCTCGGAATTAATCAGATGTGGAACTAACATATCAACTGATTTAGAGCAAACATAAAACATCCGACTTTTATATTTGCTTAGATATTCCTTTGGAATCTGAAGAACATTTGGGGTTTTATAATATGAATCTGCAGCAATCTGTCTCTGCAACAAAATGAAAAGAAAGCTACATAAAAACCCTGCAAAAGTTACCACAGGACCTGTATGTAAGCAACAAAACATGGTAAAGGGTAACAGTAAAGGTACGGTTCCCAAATTTTATTTCCCGTTGGAAATAATTTTTTTCTTTTTTTTTTTCTTTTGAATTCCTTTTGCTTTCCATGGTGTCTACAAAGATGTTATATTAATTTGACAGAACAGATTTGTAGATGAAGTTTTTGGTTTCATTCTGATAAAACTTGTATGTTGGATGCATTATGTTCACAAACTCGGCTGCCTTCCACTGTTCTACATACAATAGTTGTGGCTTAACTGTTTAATTGTACTTATCAGAGAGTAGTATCTGCAATCATTCAGTACCGGTATGGTTTATTGTAACGTGTCTATGCAACTGGCCAATGAGCATACCCTGCATGTTTTGATAATCTATCCCAGTACTGCATATCTATGGTGGTCCGTTCATTTTAAGACCACTGACAGAACCAGTAAACTGTGATCTTGAATTGCAGGTGACCTTAAAAGGAAAGAGCTGGGCACAGTCATAGTTACTATGTAAGTGATGTAATCATGTTAACGAATCATCCAAAGGGGGGGCTTAAAATGAAGTCTTTAACTATATTAAGGTGTCTGAACAGGTAATTAGCACTAGTAGTGTGGTGTACCTATTAACCGACACAGATCCCCAGCTCACAGGAGTCTGACAGAATATTAATGTTCTAGACCAGGACAAGGTCAAGAAATTCCTCGTTTATCAACCTCTTGTCACAGATGTAGTTTTCCCACAGCTGGACTTGTCAGAGGCAAAAAAATTTGAACTGAATGTAAACAGTGCGATGATTGACAACCAAGATTGACAGGCGGCAAAACTCCACCCACTTTCCCCTGCCACTGTCACTATCTGGGAAGAGATTTCTGCCTCTAGCCAAAATATTCAGTGGTGAAGAAAACCAAGAGAGAGAGAGAGAGAGAGAGAAAGAGAGAAAGAAGAAGAAGAAAGAAGCATTGGATCAAACCAGAACCATGAATGGCTGTTATAAGTTTTTATTATCTTTTGAAATAATAGAATCATGTCAAAAACAGTATCTCAGTCCGCTTTCCCACAATAAATTCAATATATGTGTACAAGTCACAACAGTTTTACAGTTCAATATATGTGATGATACAATTTTTCCTACCTTCATGTACATTACTTGAGTACATATACAGTAAATATGGATTCCTCATGATAAGCAATTACAAGTAATTGGAAATCGGCCTGCTAGCAAGGATCTGTTTACAGAACACTCCACAAACTGGAGGTCACCTAGTGATATATAAATCTACACAGCTTGCAGTATAAGTATAAACGGACATCTACTATCCAACTGACTTCTAGACAGGTCAAAATATATGTTTAAACCAGTAACAATGAGCTCTTTGGTATGTACTGGGGTGGTCTTTATTTCTGGGGTGGTCTTGACGGGTGGGATTTTCACTGTAAATGTAGGATAGTTTTAACTACAAAAATTACTGTCCTCTATAATGCTACCAGGAAACTTTGTCTACCAGAACAATGCTACTACCAAGCTTTTTTGTGCAGAAAAAGATTCGAACATAAATCAAGCTTTGCATTTACCGTAGTTATTACCTTTCTCAGGCAAAACTCATCACAAATTCAAACGATCATTTTACATGTTAATTTCTCTCGTCATAATATACTTGTCATATTGGACCATAAACGTAGATTTTATGACCTGCATAAAGCTAGATGAGAACACATCGTGTTTGCGAGCCCTCCCGCTGTACATTGCTTCTGTAATGTTCTCCATAACTCCACTCTTGCCTATAAGCCTCCGATGTTCACTACATTAGTTGTTCCTGCAGGCTTTGATTGACGTGATGTGATAACAACCTCTCCCCAGCCTGATGGGATAATGATTTCTCCCCCGCCCAGGGATCTCCGTGCCATATCGGGTTTTACAGCAGCATTTGGTCATGCAAGATCAGCCAACACCATTGCGTAACAAGTCTGCCACCCTCCCCCCCCCCTTCCCCCTCTGTGGTGTCTCGCTGCTCCCGAACCAATCAAATTGGCTGAACGAGGTCGAAACTTCCTGTTCCACCGTTTACTAGGCGACCCACAACCAGACGGGACGACGGGGATTTCAGATCATCCTGCGAACCTGTCGGAGAGAGGATGTCGGTAAATCAAAGCTAACATCACTGACGGGGTTATTACTGAGATGAAAATCTGTAGCCGAAACAGACAGCTGTATTGAGTAAAAGTCCACTGATAGCCCAGAATAACCATTACAGTTTTAGAATTCTGTCAAATTTAACATCAATGTTTACATCCCTGACTGATGTTTTTTTTTTCTCCAAGTGTGTGTGATCTCAAATAATCTGAAAATCCAAAATAAAGGATGTTTTTCTGTTCTATATCCAATGCTAATTACTGGACCAGATTCCATTCCACCTGGTGTGACCTCGGCCCACACAATGACTATTGCAGAATGAGGGAATGTCGTCTGTACGGAACTGACTCCAATTACTGCCTCCCCCCCTCCCACACACACTCCATACCTTGTATGACTGCCGATTTGAGGAAATGCATCGTGGTCTCGAAGCTCATTTTCTGCAGCGGGGAGGCATTCGACTCCATGGCAATTCGGTTAAACGGTTTGTACGTTCCTTCAAATGTCATGTAGTCGGCGATGAGGGAGAGGTGGCGGTAGTCGACATGGATGCCGTAGGCTGCAAACACGTCACGGATTTCCTGGCAACGAAAACAATCACACATAGCAACACACACTGATGGTTGAGACACGTGCATTGAGAAAAAGTCACAAAGAAAACACATGAATCAGAGTCAGTGACAGCTCATGGTCATACAACAGTGACCTCTACTTTGAGCGTCAAGGTCACTTGTTAAATCACGGATTTCAAACAACACTCCATGAAGCTGGCATGATCTGGTTATGACTTTAGAAACAAGACAAAACTTTGATTACTAGATGCTAGCTATTCAACCATCGATTTCTAGATGGTATACTACTGATTCCTACATGAGCTGTTACAGCAGTGAATCATAGATGTTATATATATATATATATATAGGGGGCCTTAATTTATAGCAATTCCTGCATTTTCAGTCCTCCGGATCTTTATACGGGCCGGTATGTCTCTTAAGTGAATATTTTCATGCATGTAAGTTATGTCACCCCAAATGTACAGGTGACAATATTGGCCAAATAAGGAAATGTACAGGTGACAATACGACCCAAATAAAGAATATACTGCCAGGTGACTACAGCCTAGATAGTGAAATACATGTATACAGCTTAACAGGGGACAGTACAGCTCAGATAAAAAAATAGGCAGGTGACAGTACAGTCCAGATAGGGAAAAGACTTTTTTCCTCCTCACTTGAGCCCCAGACTGTCTAGGCTGTATTATTAAAGGCTGAAGGTGAATGCGATGGTGGAAAAAAAAACAAAAAAACTTGGCTAGCCAGTTTCCCCAAAGTGAAATATCGTCCCCTCCCCCCGAAACCTTCTCCAATCTCAGTGTGCATGTTTAAGACGGTAGCATGCGAAGCCGAGATCTATATCACCCCCCCGCCTCCCCCTCCAGTCCCAGTAAAGCCTGGCTCTGACCGGTCAAAGAATCGACTGGCAGGCCTACAGGTCGCACAGCCCGGATCCTGCACGCCAGACCTCTAATTGATGGATGGTCCAACCCGATTGCCTTCTTTGGCCGTTCACTGCCTTCAGTCACCAGTTTACAGCCCCTTTTGGGCGTGTTCCATGGCTTTTATAGCCAGATGGCGTACTGAGTTGGATTAATTTATGACCGCCCAATAACGTCCACACGGAAAAAGTGAAATTTCACTTGTCTATTTCCCCATCTGTGGGTAATTTGGTGAAAAAATTTAAAACTTGACCTTTTCCTCTGCAGATATGCTTTATGGCAGCAGCGACAGACGCTGTGGCGGATTGTGATTTCCGTAGTGCCACCAGATACGGTATGGACGTCAGCCTTCCGGGAGTTCAAACTGTGTAAACCCCCCTGGCTGGTGAGAAGCAAATCCTCTGCAAAAACTCAGGATGTGCATTATAGCTTTACGATTATTTTATGGTCAATAGCCGGTGGAGACATCAGTCACAATTGAGCCATTATCCACGTTAAAGATGGGATCACGGTGGTCCGCCATTTCCTCCCTGGTCAGACTCTCGCCTGATCCCTCTCACCACCTAAATCACTCGCCACAATGTAAATAATTATCCATCGCCTATAAACGAAGCAATCACGCGGATACAACACATACATAAAAACGAGACTTTAGCCTCGGCCAAGGAAATGATCTTTGCTGTACATATTGTCTTCTTATAGCCAGCGAATGACTCGCTACCATTACGACATCAGCCTTGACATCGTAAATCTCACTCTAACATGATTGGGAGGGGATAAGAAAATGTCCCCTTGCATGCCTCGCCGGTCCTCCCTATTATCACTCGCTTGGGAAACTAAACGCTGCGTCTAGCTCCGATTAATTTCCCAGCTGATATGCCGTACAGTGAAATATGAGGAGGGGAAGGGCTGGTAGGTCAGTGAGAGATGAGTTACTACAATAAAGTGATGGGACATACAATCATTCTACTCTGATAGGTCGTTAATTAAACCCTTTCCCTACCCCCCAACTCCAAAATAAATAATATACAACACACATACTTTCACCTTAACATAGTTAATTTTATGCTATTACCAGGTATATTATTCAGTGTGTTATGATGCATTTTCCTGTTATTATTTGTGAGCCAGCTAGGTGCCAGTTACTATGGCTTTGGTGATCTGTATCCTTCAAATAATGGACTAATTGACAAAGACTTGGCTACGATCTGGTGCTATGCACCCTGTGCCTGTGGGCATGCTCAGTTAAAAAGGATAAAGCCATTGGGTATAGTTATAGTGTACACATTTTAAGTGACTGTCTTGCAAACTATATGTATATATTACTGGGGATAATTATTTTCTGCAGATCATCATCTACAACATATCAACAGAAATACTGAGCCAAGGTGGAAGAAGTTTTTTGCCACAACCCCGGCACCTGTCATAGGTCTAGCAGGGTATTTAGCAATCATCTCAGATGGATCTATATTAACATGTCTTGAAGTGTTAGGTCTTGTATTCCAGGACGGCATTTGCTTTGCACTTTTGCATTGTGACAGTCCCTGTGCAAACCCTATGTGTTTACATTATGACCATGATATCTACCGTGCTCATCCTGACTGACGCCCAGTGCACAACTGCAAGGGGCTTGGGTGTGTAACTAATAATTTCAACAATAAAGCCTGCTGGCTGGCATCTATAATAACCCAGCGATATATTTACATATATGGTATTAAGCATCCACGTGGACCTTTGTTTACAAGGATGTGGCAATTTGCATATGTGTCGTGGCCAGAGGACCCGAATATTGCTCGGATCTTAC
>JAAUYG010194261.1_pt1 | contig 11329 bp, 6 predicted proteins | sample 7278091 | NCBI WGS metagenome assembly JAAUYG01 (sample SAMN14350201, study PRJNA611818) | marine sediment metagenome | isolation source: surface marine sediment (0.6m) | place: French Polynesia: Moorea | collected 2018-08 | reverse complement strand
ATTTTTTTTTTTTGTGGGGGTGCAAAGGTTTATACATACCATTAACCCCCGGCCGGTAATAACGTGTTTTGGCAACCAATAGCATATCATTAAACCCATACCTTTTTTTTTTTTTTTTTTTTTTTTTTTACAAAATAACATAACATATTTATAACAGAGATATCTTCAGTCGATGGTGTGCTTTCCGGACATGATAAAATGCAAAAGGGAATAAAAAAGCCAGGAAACCCACATTTGACGGATTTTCCCCTGGCTTTATTCAGAGGGTGTTATACTAGACTACACTTGTAAGCGGATTGTCGCATTTGACGGATTCTGCTCTTGATAACTGAATTAGTGTCTTAAAGTGTGAGAGCCCCAATTCATTTAGTAACATATTTACTGGGAGCTAGTGTGTTTGGGTCACAATACCTGTGACATGCTCAGCACACGTGACTTCATCGCCCCACGGCTATCTGGTTCAGATATCCCGGGATAAAAGTATGAAATAATGGAAATTTGTGTAAAGCATGAATATTGTTAAGTGATACATGTGTGATTTGAGTAATATCGAGATGATAATTTATTGTCCCTGGCACACATAGCCCTAAGACACATGTAGGTGTCCAAAAAAACGTTATGATCATGATGGCCTGTGCACGTCTGGTTTACGGTTTACATACAGCTTAAGGCAGAAGAATAGGCGCGTCTGTTAGCCCTCTGTTGTAGGTATTGTATTCAGGAACCACTGTTCGAAGTTACATTGACATACAGACAAACTGCATACAGCTGGATTTTCTAGAAAATACACGTAGATCTAGCCCCATTTGACCCGCGTGCAAATTTCAGGTACCAGCTAGCCCCAAGTGACCGTCTACTCTCTGCTACCGCAGTAGACACCTTTACTTGAGCTATCGGTCAGATAAAGGGTCGTTCACGGCTAGGTACCAGCTAGCCCCAAGTGACCGTCTACTCTCTGCTACCTTGAGCTATCGGTCAGATAAAGGGTCGTTCACGGCTAGGTACCAGCTAGGTTGTAACCCTAGCTAGCCGTGAACGACCCTAGAGTGACCTTAGTTTATGGCCGATATAGCGATAGCTCAACTAAGCTGTTAAAGGTCTGGTATGCTAGACAGTCACTTGGGACTATCCTACTATTCCTAGCTCTGGATCTAGATAATAATCGCTTAACTCCTATACAGGATTTCACAGCGATGGGAGGTCTGTAGTATTAACATTAGATGCGAAAGTCGTAGCATTAGTACTAATAGTAATCCAGCCTCCAGGGGTCCGAGTACCCCCAGGCTAGCCCAATAGGACTCTCTATGGTACGTGATATAAGAGTCCAATATGTGTTGTGCCAAGATCTCGGGTTTGGACTATTTTTCGAAAAGTCGTAACTGTAACCTACATCTTTTGGTTCACAAAGTGTTCTTAAAGTTCTGCTGCGAATACGAGATAAAACAAACGCCATCTTCCAGATATATTTACTGAAAAACCGTTGCTGAAGTTTATCCTTTCGAAAGATGCCATTATTCGCCGTCGCGACCCCTAGTGACTGATGGAGAACAGCTGGTTCAAGGAGATTCAGAGTTTACATTGAGCTCGTTTCCCGCCAAAAGTTATACAGGTGTGACTGTTATAACTTTGTGGCTGGAAATGATGTTTGCAGATGTTTGATGTTTGATTGTATTTATAATAGGAAGTATTTTAGACCCCTCTGCTGCGAAATTTCCCGAAGTTACCCGAAAAAGAAAAAAGGTGGAAAAACGAAGTTTGCCTATTGATTGGCCAAATATTAATTCATGTAGTAACAATGTATCTGTATCCTTAGTCACTAAACTCCGAGGTCCGGATATCACAGCGATGGGGAACGACAGCGAATGTGATTGGCTAAAGGGTGCCACATGAGCAAAGGTAGTTTGGCGTCCGAAAAGTACACTCTAGAAAGACCATCCATCTATAACATGTATAAAGAACACAAATTTTTGGCAGCAAGTACTGTGAATGTATGTGGTGCTCTCCCTCACCAAAGGAACCTCTCTAATAACAGAATTTTTGGGCAGAAGGGGTGCTATTATTAGAAGGGGACTACTGTATTATTGAAATGATTACTCAGGTCAAGCCTGACAAATCACGAAAAGCTGATAAAATGCAGTTTTATTTGTACATAATTTAGGATTATGTAGTTAATTCAACTATACATGCAAGATTTGGGGGTATATATGAATTGCTTGAACACTGCTTAGACACAGATGCTGTGGGCATGTTTCAGTTTTAAGCTTTCAAACTCAGAATGGCACTCCTTTTAAATTTCCCAAAGTTTTATTGCCATTAGAAACAATGAGAAACATGACAAACAAACAAAAAAAAAGAAAAAGAAAAAATCAAAAGACAGAAGGTGGTCTGGCTAGGTATTAACTAAAGAAGATTCCCTGTGGATTAATGCTGATTAACCACCCCACTACTGTCCTGTAGCCTATACTAGGGTATCTAATTTCATGAAAGAGGCCCTGAGGGTGACAGGATGGTAAAACATGACCCAAATCAGTCCACAATGTTGCTCTGGTGTTCTGGCGTTATAACAGGAAATGAAGATGCTATCATTGTAGTTGGGATAGTTTCCAGTCTTTGGAAAGTTTTAGTTTATCCAACTAAACATTCTTCCCACAAACCTCAAAATGACTTTAAATCTATAAAAAAAAAAGTGTGTGTCAGATAGAGATTAAAGAAAAACCTTTCAAGTCCGTAATAGGACTTACAGTGGTTCCCTATTTACAAGCTTTTAAAACTACCTTAATTATAAGACTACAGAATGGGATACCACTTGGTAAGATTTTGTGAATCTTGTTTTAAGACCGACAGGCAACAGCAATACAAGAGGCTTTTTATGGTTCCATATGTGGTCTTAAAATTGGCCACTGCACATGAACATGATAAACATGATAAAAGGAGGGGGAGTCTGTGCTGATTATCAATTGCAATTTGCTCTTAAGACAATGAACATGATGAGCATTGGTAGAAAAACAATTTTTGTGGCACTGGCATGTGTTGCTATTGTTTACATGGTTTAGGTTCGTATATAAGAAGTACCGGTAGTTTGTTTCTCATTCTTTTTCTCAGAAATAATGTTAAGCTGGTAATTTTTTGTATGTTGTAGGTTAAAAATGGATACGAACCTTGAAGAGGGGCCAGATACCCTGAAGAATGAAAATCCTTCATTGGATTCCAATGCAGTATGCGATGCACAGGAGATACGCACAGAAGAAACGGCAGATGACTGCACAAACAAAGGTGTTGACTGCCAACCAGAAGACCACGAATTGGTCTCAGAAGAGCCTTCCTTGCATTCAGAAGAAACTGGAATGGTTTCAAACATTGGTGGGGGTCAGACAGCTAATGATGTGGTAGATGTTGAAGTTAGTATTGCTGATGGCGAACAGTCCAGAAGCTCCTCAGATTCTGGATCACCTGGAAATGATGTAGAAGTGGATGTTTTAACAGTCAAAGATAGTGAACAGTCAACAGGTGGAAGTGTGCAGCCCTCTACTGATGCCAAGTCCTTGGATGTATGTTCTGATAGTGCAAAAGGTACCCCAGCTCCAGAACATGACAGTAAAATGGTTTGTTCTGGAAGTACTGGAGGTAATGACTCGGGTATGCTAGACTGCAATGGACCCGAAAAGAGTGTGTCATGTGTGAATGAGGATGGATCCCATGGCATGGAGGTGAACAACGCACGTCATGACAGTGCCACATGTAGTGACAGTAACTGTGGCACGTCACCAGGTGAGGCTAGTGGACAGACAGAAGTGCACAATGGTGTAAGTGGTAAGTTTGAGGAAGTGTGTTTGGATGATAATGAAAATGGCTTTGGCAACAATCGCAGTGACCAAATGCTTTCACAGGCGAGAGATGACAAAGACAATGATGGCAAGAGTGAGACTGACTTAAGCTCATGTGATCGTGATGTGTCGCAAGCTCTGGATCAGCCAGCAACTGTTGCTGATGCCGACACTGTAGCCACGGTGTCTGATCCAGCCACAAATCTGGATGCAAGTACTGGATCGAATTCTGGATCGCGGTCCTCCTATCTCAATCTTGTACAGGATACAGTCAGCCAGTATTTGGGCCCAAGCAAAACGATACATTCCTCGGCCAATCAGCCAGCAGAAGTGCCACATTCCGAAGACACAACGAAAGCGTCTAGTCATTTCCAATCCAAACTGACAGTTCAAAATCATCACAACACATATCACACTTCGCAAAATCTTCAGCCACACGATCATACGGACCATTTGGCATTGGACGATAGTGATGCATTGCTCTCAGCTCTCGATGCCGAACTGGAGACATCACCTACGCCAAAGGATCAAAGCATTCCAGAGTTCTTTGTGGAAGGACCAAATGGACTTCGTCAGAAGGTGTCATTGACTGATATTCCAGAATTCAAGCATCTAAAGGAACAGTTTGATGGTTTGCTAAGGACACATGAAAAATTAAAGCAGGAACATCCAAGGTATAACTCACTTGAGCTGTTTTAATCGAGTATCAGTTAAGTTTTACTATATGTCATAATTATCAGATTATGTGGAAGATCATGTCCATTTATACTACAGCTGCTATTATGTGAGAGAAGCTGCTGTCTTTTTGTGGAGTGAATATATAATCACTAGGTTATCATGACAATTACAACAAAATCCTGGTATGGTTAATAGTACTGAATTTAAATTACTGCAAGTTGCAGAGGAGTTAACAGGTTACTAGTAAGGTAGTTTGGAAAGTTACTGTAGGCATTGTAGGTTCGTCTCTTGTTCAGCATGTAAGGGTGGTTTTTTTAAAATTTTAAACAAAATCTGCTTCTCCAAAGATATGTGTTGCTCTAACATTCTAATAAACATTGATATTAATGCTATTCATGTTCACTGATATACTGTATGTTTGTATGTTTAAAGTGTGAACTTGGTATTTCTTTTCAGAAACCAGTCTAAAGTGAAAGAAAACTCTGAGATACAGCAGACTACTCCTAACATTGACACATCGGAGGTTGAGCTATACCAAGCCCAGGCAAAGGAGGTCAGTGCTATACCGGTAATCAGTAACAGGTTTTTATAGTCAAGAGGTTGAGGTTTTCTAATAGAGTATTCCCCACATTAATATTGCCAGATTGTTTGGCAACCAATTCTAGCCACATTAGACATGTTTTGTGTGTTGACCTTGTTAGGCGATAGCATAAATTAAATAATGTGAAATGCACTCATAACAATACATGTAGCGGAAAAGATTTTTGGTCACATCAGGGTAGCCTCTCTTGAAACTGGCCACTAAGAGAAGGTCTACTATCCAGGGTACATTGGTTATAAGATCTATGTAAGTTGTGGCTTTGTTATACATGTTATATTCTGTACTATGGGAGAGGTTTGCTCATGGTGTTTGTGTCATGGGGATCGTGTTCTGTTGTATTTTTTTTGTAAGAAAATGATGATCGTGTTTACCCCATGGCTCAGGCAACTGTATGTTGAACCCTTGCATGGTGGACAATCCCAGATTTACCCAAAATGATAACAGTCTAGACAACGTGCACAAAGGCCAGAAACTATGGCTGACTTGATGGATCCCATCACGGCGAGGCCACAAGAATAAACGGCAGCAACAGACTAACATCAGCTTAAAATTGCCATCTTTATTAACACACAGTAACCAATTAACAAAAATGTCGAATGCTTTCAATGTACGCAACGAATTTTGATCAGTAAACATGTCTTTTGAATTTTGATCAATAAACATGTCTTTCTGAATCATGTAACCATGGGAGTTAATCCCTAAGAAGGGATTCAGGTGATCTTTACAATGATTGGCATAATCAAAACAGAAAGTTCCCCCCCCCCCCATGTACACGGATATCCACGGTCCCATACCTCAGCTTGCAGTGATGACACTGTTAGCTTCGAATGAAACTACAAACATCCAAATATTATCTGGTTGTTTCCAGCTGGAGCTGACCATTGCCAGACTAGAGGCTGAGTGTAAGCAGGCCAAAGAGAAGCTCGTCTCCCACGACACAGCAGCCAGGGCGACTATCCAGGGATTACAGGCTGATCATAAAGGACAAATGGAAAAGGTTGGCTGTATGCATTAGGATGTTACCTGTATTTAAACTGTTTCAAGCTGTTTCTATTTAAACTATTTCAAAGTAAAGCTGCTCCAAAAACCACCTATATATAAAACCACCTGCTTATAAAGACCACATTTTACAGGTCCCCAAGGGTATACTTTCTATTTTGTTGAACCTGCATATCAGACCACCTGTGTATAAGGACCATATTTTGTTGGTCCCTAGAGTGGTCTTTATAACAAGTTTCATTGTACAACAAACTCTTTGGCAATTCTTAGGCCTGGTGGATGTCCCCAGTCCTGAAGAACACAAGAAGGGCAGAAATGGCTTGGGCAAAAGCTTTGGCCTTAAGCATGTTAAGGCTATCTTCTTTCGCCTTTATATTCAAATTCTTAGATACACTGGTTAAATACAGAATTTATGTTGGGTTTAGTATAAAAAGTAAATGAAATTAATTAAGTTATAATTTATAACTATCACCCATAATGTACCCGGTACAGCACCTTTGTAATCCACAAGTAGAAGTAAGTAACATCATGATGTAAATGAAACTTGTCTAGGTTAGTGGTTCCAAATTCCTCTATTTAGAAACACATGAGAAAGACCAGACCAGCCATGGGTTGTGCCAAAATGAAATTTGTCTGCATATAGACTCTCTGTTATGCAGAACGCTGTACATGTATCTCTTTGTCTTTATATAGTGTAAACTGCCTTGAGAGACCACTGCCATCAGAGAACACCTGTCTTGCTTTTTTGCAGGTTATGAGTGCATATCAGGACTGCAAGAAGGAAAAGGAGGGCATGGTAATGAAATACGCCAAATCTGAGCAGAAAAACCTGGAGCTGGCAGGTCGCATGGCACGTATGGATTACCAAACCAAGGAAATGGCCAAAGAGAGGGACGCCGCGGTGGACAAAATGAAGGCTGCGAGAGGAGAAAAGCAGAAAGCTCAGAATGCCTATGAGACTAGGGTGAGTGTATGTGTGGCTGGGTAGAGAGCGTAGAGTCAGTTACCATTTGATATGCTAAGGAGAGAAGACAGATGCTGAAATATCGACATTTTGTTTTTACTCGCCGCTCCTTCTGAACTGCCTGGAACCATGTGGAAAGTATCCCAACCTGAACACACACAATAAACAATATCTATGGCAATGCATGTTGTTTACAATCTGTCTAATCTTGCGCCACCCAGATAAATAAATTGACTTTCATATTGTCAAAGATCATTATTAAACATTATTCTAATGAACATTGAAACCTATTTTCGGGGAGATCGCTCGTTGAAAATTTTTAATCTTTTTGTTCTGTCCCAATTTTTTTCAGGGTATAGAAATTGCCAATCTGAGAAGAGAAATTGAACGACAGAAGGAACTAGTGGCTTCACAGGAGATAAAGACGAGATGGAACAACAACAAGATGCTAGTGGAGGTGGAAGCACATAAGGTATTGGGAATCAGAAAATACTAACTCTAGACCCAACGATCTGAGTCAGTATATCTAGCCACTCAGCTAATAGGCCGGATATTTTTTAATTTACATTAAATGCAGACTACATATTATGTACTCATTAGTTTATTTCCTTGAAACTCAGTCATAACAATACAGATCTCTCAACTCCAGTGAAAGAAACTGTATCTATTGTAAGCCTTTTTTGGCACAGATATCTTTAGGTGGTGTTATGTAGATAAAATGGTCTTAATCATATTATAGTACCCACAGTTGCAGAAAAGTATTCTTTCACTTGCGCAGACTACTGGCTGGAATAATTGTAAGTCAAGCTATACTTGACTGGGTTAGGCACATAGATAACACTGTATCAAGCAACAGTTACTGTTATAAAGTACTTTGAAGTTTGAACGCTAACACTAAACCTTCCTTTCTAGGAAACCAAGGTTAAGGTCGAGGAGCTGCAGAGAAAACTGAAAGAATCGAGAGAGGAAACCGAACAGATACGGCAGGACTGTCAGGAAATGGTGAAAAAATACCAGGTATGTGTAATACCAATCCTGTTACAGGCCTTTGAGGTAGTCCCACCAATACAATCTTACTTGCAGTTCATTTGTTTAGCAAAATGGCTCAGAATATATCAAGTAATTGGTAGGGTGAATCCTGCCTTATGTTAGCCTTTAATCTAGGACGATCATCACCGGATTACATAGCCGACAAAAATGCTCCATTTTGGCATCTTTAGTTTGATATGGTCAGGTATTGAACCTTTCCCTCCTGTACCCCATACCTTAATACCTAACTAGGCTGATTTCCAAGGGTGGTGGGTCAAACTGCATGGAGAAGTGGAGTGTTGAGTTTTCGGAGATGAACTTTGACCTGATTTCATGAAAAGATCTGTGCTGTTAATGTGGTCAGGATAAAATCGAATTCATGAGAAGATACTGGTTAAATGCAAGAAATTTTGCTGATCTATTCTGTATGAACACTTCGGCTTTACATGTTGTCATTTTAAAGTGAAAAGTTTTTGAAATGAGTTGGGGTCAACATATGAACTTATTTCATTCTTACCTCTTGCAAATTGTTTGCATCCTAGAGCTCTTTTGTAGGTATGCAATAGTTATGGGAATAATGTAATATACACATATATATGTTAAATTATTAGGTGTCACCTTTTAATACTAAATAACCTAGAAAATGTCCACACTATAAAAGAGAAATACCTGAAATTATATAAAAGGAAAGAGATGTAGGAAGTACCAAATGTGATCGATTTCCTATATCGATTCTATTAGATTGTGAATGTTGAGAATGTACTTCAGGGGCTGGTTTCTGGGAAATCATAAGTCCAGAAAGAAATGGAATCACATTGGCAACCATTGTCTTTACCATGCTTAAGAAACGATTGCTAGTGGCCTTAATATTTTTTTTTAATAAACTGGTCCCAGTGTGAAATTATATCTTGAAAAAAAAACAATAAAATTATTTGACACTGTATTATTTTCCAGGAAAGTGATGACATTAAATCCGTGTCCTTGGACAAGCAACTGAAATTGAAAGAATCCGAGCTGATTTTGCAGAAACAGGAGAAGAGTGACCAAGAGGAGGTAAAAAAAGAGATTGACTTATCACCGTTCTGGATCTGGCTAAATAATATGTAATAAACTCCTACAGGAGCATCGCACAGATGAGAAGTTGGAAGTTGCAATCACTGTAATGCTGTTCAAAGCTTTTGTTCACATCCGTAAACTTGTGTTAAGTATGCTGACTGTATTCATAATGTCAAATATATTTCAACGTACATTTGTCACACCATGTTGTGTCGTGAATGTTTCTAATCAAGAGTTATTTGAATGGTGAAAAAGAGTGTCTTCCTTACTAACTTATTGAGGCTGACAAGACACCCCATTTTGAATGGGTGTATGAGGAAAATGTTAGTGTTTCTTTGCTTTGATATACATGATATGTGCAGCAACAGACTTTATTTATGTATGTCCAAATTAAAGTGATTTGTGGAAAAGATATTTTTTATACCAGTACTGTCTGAGGTTAACACTATCCAGTTACATGGATGTCCGTAGAGTAAGTTTCCCCACATTGTAATCCAGATACATCAGGTGGTGAGACAGGAACTGGAATCCCTCAAAGTCCGGCACAAGGATGCAATGGAGGAGCTAAAAACCATGAAGGATAAGGTAATAGTTGACTGTTCAATAGTTTAGTTCTCTAAATACACCCTTACAGCAATACATGTCTGGTCTTAAATATGGAGGTCATGTTTAAAGCTTAATACCCTGGTTTCACCTAAAATCTGCAGTTTGGGACACAATTATGTGGTTTTGTCATCAAAGTGGTCTTAAAATAAAGGCTTGTAAGATAGAGAGACCACTGTATATGTAACAATAACAGTATAGTACATGTTGGCAAATAAAGGGATTATTTAGCAGTATTGGACAAAATGGCCGTCAACGTGTTAATCTTCTTCTGGTGTAAAAATCGGTATAGAGGGATCTTGGTTGGGGTACAATGTCCGTTATACAATAAAGTACCTACCTAAAGTAAAAAAAAAATCATGCCATTGTAAAATCTGAGGTAAGGTCACAGTGGCAACATTTACTAAAATGCTTGCATGTTTTCTTAAATATTTTTCTGGACACCCTAAAGCTTGTAATTCGCTTTGCATGGCCTTTGTTTCTTTCCGTGTTGTACTAGGTTCGTTGCCTGGAAGCAGAGAGAATCACCCAGGACCACACACTCGACAGGTTCAAGGAAACCCTGCAGAATCAGAAGCGGGACAACAAGGAACTGATGGAGAAGAAAGCTCAGTTGGAAGTCTCCGAGAAAGAGCTGGCGAGGTTAGGCCAGGCCAACTGATTTCTTTGTTTTGCAGACCTAGAATGTGCTATAAATTACAGGTCTTATCAGACAGTGATCTGAATAAGAAGTGTAATCACGGGGAGCGAATAAGAAGTCACATCTATGGTCATCTGATTCAACCAGGCAACTAGAAAAAAATCCAAAAGTAATGGTGAGAAACATGGATTATTGGATTTAGGAGTAAGCTTTTAGAATTTATTTGATCCCTGCCATTCCAGTAAGATTTACTTTACTGTTCCTACAACCACCCTAAGTCTCCACAGTTCTGTTTTCAGTCAAAAAGTTATATTCTGTATTTTGGGTCTTGGGGTTTTCAGTGCCTTGGAGAAAGTGAAAGAGTTGGAGAGCCAGGTCGCCGAACTGGAACAATCAAACCATGACCTTCAAACAGAGAACACCAACTGCGGAACTAGGGAAGCGGAACATCTCGTTTTCTCCCAGAAAATTTCTGACAAGAACGCTCACCTGCAGTCGGAAAACGACACGCTATCCAACAAGGTTGGCGGACAGAACAAAAAGCTTCACACCATGTTTGTCCTTATAGAAAGCAATGCCTAATAGTCGCACACTCCCCTCCACAAACACACCACCCCATCTGAAGGGCAAATTCATCCCGAATGCCTGCTTGGGTATAAAATATACGGTTAATACTTTATGAAATACTTGCGTGCGTTCCAGATGTAAGCTCCTTATAAAAATTTGATGCTTAGTGCATATTAAACAACTGCACGTGTAGTGCATTTGACCATAAGGAGCTAAAATGCAATTTGGTTGGTGCGGGAAGCAAGTTTAAACCCTAGTATTCATCACCTAAATCGGTGTCAAACCATAACTCTCTGCCGTGGCTCCCGGCCACAGATCCCTAGCCGTCTGAAAAACGAAATGACCCGGCCAACCACCGGTCATGAAGT
>JAAUYG010224634.1_pt1 | contig 11331 bp, 9 predicted proteins | sample 7278091 | NCBI WGS metagenome assembly JAAUYG01 (sample SAMN14350201, study PRJNA611818) | marine sediment metagenome | isolation source: surface marine sediment (0.6m) | place: French Polynesia: Moorea | collected 2018-08 | reverse complement strand
AGACGGTAGAGATTGTCCGGGGACTGGATCAAATTAATGATCTTTACTGTTGACTTTATTTGAGGGGTGTGATGGTCCGGTGTTTGTATCAAATTAATGAGCTTTACTGTACAAATAAAGAGATGGGAGATGCTGTCAGGGGACTGCTGTCAGGAGACAGTTTTAAATAAACGACCTTAGTATTTTAATAAAGAGAAGAGAGATATTATCAGATAACAATTTCAAATAAACCACTATTAGCGTCTAAATAAAACGAAGAGAGATCTTGTCTGGGGATTGTTTCTTCCAGTGGCTTCAAGTGGTCCATATAATTGTTAATAGTTTCACATCTAGAGTGGTTATTAATCCCACTAAAGCTAGGAACAGCCCGGTTTGTTAGTGGAGTCAATCCTATTTGGATCCAGATTATAGGAGACGCACTATAGGACCCAATCCAGATTGAAAACTGAAGCACATTTCGGATCCTGGTGGAGAACAGGTGGAGTTGAATAAGTGGGAGAGTAGTAGTAGTAGTAGTAGTAGTAGTAGTAGTAGTAGTAGTAGTAGTAGTAGTAGTAGTAGTAGCAGTAGTAGTAGTTTATTTTTCAACTGTAAAGCACATGCCAGTATGTATCAGATACAATTATAATTCAGATGAGACTTAGAGCTGTGGTAATTTACCTAAAGCTAAGTACGTAGCTGTCTCACCGTACAAGAAAAAAAACATAAGAAGTCCACAGTAACTAAATCCTTAAAGGTACGGTTGGTAAATTCCAGAGAAAGTGTAAATAAATGGAAAATGAGCAAGATAAATGTATGGAGAAAAAAGCAAAGCAACAAAAATCATATAGAAACAGAAAGGTACATGTAAAAAAGACTGTTGCAGCATTTTATATATACACAGAATATAAAGAAATGACATACCTCTGGTGTGAGTAATAAAAGGCAGATACTAAATAACCCAAGACACATAGAATATATGTTTATATTAGTGACTACACAAAGTACAAAAGTGAGTCAACCGTGGTCTGTGTGAACAGGTATTTTTTTGTGACGGCTATATAGACAGTATATAGACAGTCTTTGATATAAGTATCACATCATGTAAGACTCACTCGATCATGCTTTTTTTATCAGGCCTCAGCCCATATAAATAAGGCTCGACTTTGATCAGGCCCGCTGACAGTGCAGGGAGAGTGACATCCTCCTTTGGGTTGCCAGGATTATTCCTCCACAGCTCCTGGGAGTTGTGGAAAACACTCCAGCCTTTAAAAATGGCTAGAACAGAGGGCTTCTGCCTGATGAATTGGCGTGGCAGTGTCTTCTGAGCTGCCAACGCTAACTAGTATGAGGCTAGGGTTCATTTTCCTACACCCATCTACCACCCGCACTTTCTTTCTGTGCCAAACATGGGCAGCCGATACTCACTTGGCCACATCCAAGTTCGGCAAGTACTGTGGTTCGGATTTGCAGTTAACCAACACTGCAATGGTCGCGCGAGCTGCTGGAGGGTGGAACGTATTGCTCACCCCCTTATCCTTGTTGCTACTGGGGGCATCCAAGTATGCCAATGGCCAACCCCAATACTCCCAGCCATTAGGTCCTCCCCAATGGGGCACGCAGGATAGGGTCTCTCACACATGGGACCAGGGTCCGTAAGTTAAAAAAAACGCCCGCATTTAGTTTCTAGGACCAAAATCCAGAGTGTTTTTCCAGCTAGGGCAGATTCCCGAAAAAGTGCCCCAATCGGTAAGTTCAAAGAAATTGTATTTTTTCACCCCGATTGGAAAAAACGCCTTGGCAATCTTCGGAAGAAATGGTTTGGTAGCCAACGATAACGCAATATGCATGACGAAATATAATGGATTTTTATAGCAACATTTATTGCTAAAACGCCCGGCTAAAACGTCAGGGTATTAAAGCAAGACTGGCCGTCTTTGTGCAAGTTAAAAACCATGCGTCTACAAACTGGGTTTACAAACAACACTTCAGTATATGGTACCATATTGGGCTGAGTAAATATTGACAGCAAGTCATGGATAATGCATATAAGGCCCTAACGTTGCTACATACATTTTCAACTGGCATGGATAACTCGTGCATGAAAGTACTAATCTATATAGGCTTGAACATATACGTTCAATCTGCAGTGGGTGGTTAATTCTATGCAAATTACGATATAAAACAAATTAATTTCCACTTTTATTTACAACTGAATTTTAGGTAGTTATAACATTGTGTGCCGAATCCATAATTTCAATTATTTACTGGAGCAGCATTCTAATATTGAAGTAACGAACGGGAAAATGTCGACTTCACCAATATTCATTTCAACCGGCAGCCGGCCTTGCCGCAAAAGTCCCTTGGCCACAAATATGTCCGGGACGGCAAGAAAATCAGCTTTTAAGGGTGATCCACCTTCATGTCAAAGTGATCTCTCAGGAGAACAGACAAGGAGCAAAGACAAAACATGCACAGGGGAACAAGGGCATGGCAGGATGTCAAAGGCCCTGTCACCTGATGAAGGCATTGAGGTGTGACCTGGGTTTAAGTCCAACAAGCTCTGAGCCACATGAGCGATTGTCTCTGTCCGAGCTGGGGAAAGGAAAGACAAAGCCCCTGGCTGTGTCAATCAAAGCCTAAATATGGAGCATGACCTGAGACGGGACGAGGGCCGACGTCTGGAGGGTTTATGACAAACCCAAGCCTGAAGTGACAATGGAGACTGAGGTCATGAGACTGAGGCTGCCTGGTTGGCCAACGCCTGCGCATGGAAGATGTCATTGATGTAAGGATACATGAGACATCCCTGCAGATGCAAGTGTGCCGCTAGAGGAGCCAAGATCTTGGTAAAAACTCTGGGGGCAGTGGCCTAGCCAAAAGGGAGAAACTTCCATTGATAACAATGAGATCCCCTGCCTGGTTCCTGAGAGCAAGCCGAAGATACTGCCAGTAACTGGGGTGTATTGGCACATGCAGGTAGGCATCCTTGAGATCCAGCGACACCACCCACCAACCCTTGTGAAGACCCTGCAGAACAGAGGTGAGGGTCTCCATGCAGAACTTGGCAACTCGAACAAACAAGTTGAGTCTGCGCAGGTTGAGGATGGGGCAGAACCCACCAGTGCGCTTGGTAGCCAGGAAGTAATGGGAATAAAATCTCCCCTGGTCCTGCGACAGATCGACAATCTCCATGGCCCCCTTGGTTAGGAGGGACGAAACCTCTTCCCACAGCGCTAGTCATTTGCAAAGCAGCCTGGGCAATGGAGTCTCTACAGGAGGCAAAGGCAAGTGGGTGGCCTCACAAAAGGGAAGGGGTACTCCTGTCTGATCACCTCGAGGACAAACTGGTCTGAGGTTATCCATTGCCAGGCTGGTAGGAAAAACGACAGCCTGCCACCCACAGGGAAGATACCTTGCTGTGCAATTCCAAGCTGTGTATCCCGCACCAGGTCAGGAATGTCCAGAAAGGTTGACCCATCCACCCCCTCCCCCAAAATAGGTGGGGTAGGAGGAAGTGATGGGGTCAAGCCATCAAAGGCGACCGGCTGGGGGCCTCTTGTTGGAGATCCCCTGCCCCCTGCTGAGCCTGAGGCTGACCTTCTGTTGTTACCCCTGTTGTGTGACCAGCGCCTTTTGGCAGCTGAAACTCCATCCCCTGAAGTAACCGACTGAGCGGTTGGAGAGGAAGGAGGAGGGGGAACAGCCCTACGCTTCTGAGACTGCTGAGGCACTCTGGAACCAGAAGTTCCCTGAGCAGCCCTTGAACCAGCAGAGGCTAACCGCCTCAGCTGGGTCAACTTCTCCTGACTATGGGTAGCCTCCTCGACCGAGGACTGAAATTGTCCTCCAAAGAGCGAGGAGCCCACAAAGGGGGTAGACAGGAGAGTGGCCCAAGGGGGAAGCATGGAGGATCATGCGACATTGAGGCGCAATAGCCACCGATGCCGCTTGGGCAGATGTCTGGCAAGACTCCCGAATGGCCCCATGCAAGTGGTTACACACTGCTTTGAGGACGGGATCAGCTTGACAATGATTGTACAGGTAATTGACCAGTACCGTCATTTGCCATCCAAGCCGCCAGGACGTTATTGATGCTTCAAAGGACGTCTCCAAGAATCTGCAAAGGTCAGGATTAAAGGCCAAGGGATGGATATTTCTGACCTGTTTAAACATCTCCTCCACTTCAGGAGTCTTAAACAACGACATATACAGGTCCGCCAGGACCTTATAGGCCGAAGCGGTATCTGTAACTTTCGTCATCGGCTCCTGAAAAGCCTTGGTCAGTTCAGCCACCATGTCCGGGTCTATATTCAGGGCCCCAGCCCCCGATTTAACCTGGACCTCTTGATCCAACTCTGAGAAAGAATAGGGTTTGGGTAAATCCCGGACTAGGAGTTCCGACTTGCCCAGATCAGCCAGGATGACACTAAGTATATGGTCGTACGACTGGAGATCCGGGGGAGTCAAGGGATCAGAAGGTTGGCCGTCTTGACCTACTCCCACTTCAGAAAAAGTAGAGTGAAGCATAGAGTAGGAGGTGTCCATCTCCCCTTCGACTTCATGGACAACATAAGGGTCAGGAACAGCCACCAAAGGAAGCTGGGACGACCCAGTCGAGGAAGGAGGAGGGTTGGCTACTGCAGATGTAGGTTGTAGACTCAACAAACAAATTAGCGGTCTAACCGATCCAGCAGCCAAAAGTGGGAATGCTCCACCTGATCCCATCAACGAAACCTGTGGGTGTGCAGGTAGGTTCAGAAAAACCGGAGGAACAAACCCACTGGGGGCACCAGGTGAAAAGCTGTCAAGCCAGAGGAAACCGGGGCCCCGTATCTACCAAACCAGAGTTTAGTAGGAGAGGGGAAGGCTACAAAAACGAACCCACGGAAAGGGGGTTAGAGAAAGAAGTCTGCAAAGCAGACAAAGAGGTGGCCTGCCCCACCTGGCCAGTCATGCCGAGATCAAGAGAGACCAAGTTACCTGAGAAGGGGGATTAACTAAAAGAGTATCTACAGGGACGTGAGTAGTCTATACTTCCTCGGTATGCTCGGAAACTGCCAACAGTTCAGCAGCATCGGAGGATAAAGAGACTACCATATCCTTGTGATCAAGCATGGCCAGACCAGCATCTCCCCTCGACAAAGAAGATGACTGAGAGCCAACAAACGTGGTCTGAACGCTCGATAAAATTGAAGCAGAAGACGTTTGCTGGTGAGTTGATTCAGTGGCCTCCTCGAAAGTCTGTAAAACCGACCAAGGAGACTGACAAGACGCTACCGGGGGTAAACCAGCCACCTGAGGTTGCGAACTCGAAAGAGTTAACATGCTAGCCAGAGTACCTGATTCTGAAGTGACAGGAATAACAAAGATCAGCATGAGACTCTATGATCCAGATAAGACAAAGTCCAATTAGCTAACCAACGATGGGCTAGCTCAACGGAGCCTAACTGGAGCGTGAGTCTCATGATGCCTTTATCCACTGTTAACACTGGGAGGGGTAATGACCGGGGTTCACAGTTCCACAGGAAAAGTCTGATAGCCCGACATTGTTGGAAATTGGGTGGTGATGTCAAACAAGGGCCACCTGTATTCATATCGTGCACATGGTCTTCAGTCAAACAAGTGAAACAGTGGCCGTGTGAGTCCTGACCCGGGATGCTAAATTTACACCAGGGGGTAGAACATGGGTGGAAGGTCTTCTTGGTAGTAGAAGACGACCCCCGACCAGGCCGTTTGGGTTGTGATTTACCCTGCTTTCCTCCATCCCGTTTGCAGGGCAGGACGCCAAAAGGGCAAACGCCAAGCCAAACAACCCGGTCAGGGCAACCACCACTGAAATGAATGTAAAGTTCATACTTAAATTCACTCAAAATGAAGGACAGGCAGGAAAAATAAATAATGGTATACTTCCCAGCATGTAATCCCAGATGGGCCAAGAAGGTGCACGTAAGGAAATCCAAGCGATGATATAAAAGCACAAGCTAGTTTAAAACTGGACTCTTGGCCTATTAAAATGGCTATTATTCTGGGCTGTTCCAAGCTATGCTTGGCTGGTTTTCACTTGGGACACACACCCTACGGAGGCTCAAAGGTGCCATGCAGATACTGTCATTGGACACCCTTTGGAGGTCCCACTTCAGGCCTTACAGGGGTACTCATGACCAGGGTAGCTGGATCATTTCGCTTTCAGACAGCTAGGGGGCCATGGCCTGGAGCCACGGCATAGAGAGTTACGGTATGACACAGATTTAGGTGATGAACACATCAGGACTTTGTCATCACAGCACCTAACATTTCGTATGCTCAATATTTTCAACTCAACTTGGATGAGTTCTGATATTCGTGTATTGTTAGAATGTAGTGGCAGTCAGGTCATTAATCTGGCTAATCCGCACTTTTATGGCAGAACTGCTAGGCTACTGACTAACTAAAACAAAGTTATAATAGACAGTACTGTCCACAATATGTCTGGCTCAGGAAATAACACGGTTGATATGTTGCAGGATATTTTCAGGTCAAACAGCACTAAAACTTGAGTCAAATTAAGTACCGGTACCAATATCATCAATACACCACCCCGATACCAATACATGTATCAATGGTAACTTGGACAGGGATCTGACACCATACCAGCATAACACAAGTCCGTTCTATTGTTAGAAGGAAGTTTATTTGTGAGAAATCTATGCATGAAAGGGACCATTACAGTACCTAGTAATATTTTTTTTTTTGTACAGAATTCCTGTACCACATAATTGTCAAAAAGATGATCCATATTAAAGCTGTTAAAAAGTAAGGCTGAACAACAGTATAATATTAAGGTTCTCATCATAGACGTTTCTTTTACAATAACAAGAGAGAGAGAGAACCCATAACAATTCATTCTCCCTGAATATTGATGAAGTATCTGGGTACATATTTCCACGATTTACACATTTCGCACATTATATATAGAACTTTTGATACTTCATGAATTTGAATGTCATATCACTTCAAAACACAGGGACGCAAGCATGCTTCTCATCTGCTGCACCCACTAACTAAAGTTTTGCAAAAACATTCTTTTATGTATATTGGCTTGATGATGAAATCTGGTACACTAGAAATGTCCTATAAGGCAAGGTAACGACTATGGTGATTATCGGACTTAAGGCAGATTTAGACATTTTTTTTCAGAGACTGGTCCATAGTAGTGGCTATATCCAAACACCATTGGAAACAGGATATACACTGAGTGTTTGGCAATGAATATGCAGCAGTGTGATTTACATAATAAATAAGGCGCAGAAAATGTACACATCGGTACATATAAACACACAATTTGTTTCATAAATAGCTAGACATTTTAATGATACATATAAGTGATTATAATGTCACCATAAGGTCTGAGGACAAGATCTTGTGTAGATCTATCAGATCTTGGCCGGTGTTGTCAAAATGCTTAAGCAAGTTTTGCCTTCAGTCACATTCTGGACCAATCAAATTGCTCAGATCAGTCAAAACTGCCGTACTTTTGAGATTTCTAGCCGTGGTGTGATGTAATACAGTGGAATGAGCCTTAAAACGACCTCAGACATAAGACCAGAATTAAGACAGCTTATTGATTGCTTAACCAAGCATGACACATCGAGGCTATTTTGTTTTGTTATTAAGACCACCCACAGAATTAGACCATTTTGGTCTCAACCACAGACAGTCCTAATACTGTATTCTACCGTATTCAGTGCAGACAATAAGTGGTTGGTATACAACGTACGGAATGCAGAAAGTAACATATTACCTAAATAAACATTGCAATGTCACAGGTGGGAAAATGTGTACACAAATATTATTCCTAATATAAACTGGATAGCGGGGACCGTTGTCCAAAACTTCAAAACAGCCCATTGGAGTCTCCAAAGTGGTGCAATGAACACATTGCATTCCTAGCCAGGTTTCCTGTGAAGGGATCAATGTTCTTGGACAGCAACACAAACCCAGCAAGGTCAAAGGTTGCAATCCATCATATACTTCTATCAGGGTCCGTAACAGCAACTATAAGGCTATTCTGTAAAAAGTGTACATGCATGGCTGAAGTAAAATGATTGAAAAAGTCACAAGGTCTATATTTTAATAGCCTTCCCCATTAAGAGAAATACAGAAGACAAAATATTATATAATACCAATTTAAAAATTGGAAATTCCATCACCTGTTGCTGCAAGGGAATAGAGTATTTAATTAAAAGTAAAAATTTCATATGCAATTCAGATCTAAAATACAATGTATTTCCATATAGGCATACTATATGGTTCATTTTATTACATGCAGACTTTTAAACGATCTAATAAAGTAAACTTAGAAATATAAACTCCAAGTAACTCTATGTAACTTATTTAGTTGCAAAGGCTGGTATAGAGTATGCAGCATTGTGAGTGAAGTGAGTATATGTACTATACAATGCACAAGTAATAATACATAGGTAACAATACTGAACAAATGGACATACAAGTGGATACACAATTTTTTGGTAAAATGCAAAGACTGAGTACCCTGTCTTGACTAGATAGTGGTATCATCATGCTGTCTGAGGGATCATCTCAATACTCACAAGTGACTTGAAATACATGTACACATTTAAGGATACACATTGATTGCATCCATACATATTTATGGTTGCATCAAACAAAGCAAAACAAAAATAATGTTTGTCATAAGTACTCATTTAAAGTTCCTCACATCACTCCATATACAGGATAGTACACACACCTCTCTTACAAGCTGTGAAGGTTATAATTTGGACTTTATTCACGTTTAAATCTTTACTTTGTTAGAGCATGTATTTGAATTTAAATAGAAGCCTATACGTACATACATACACCTGCATCTGTGGCCAAACTTTAACTGTTTAAACCACAAATACCACACAATTAATTCAAATGGCTAGAACAATGTTTGCGAACAGCTGAACTTTTATACATAATTAATTACACATGTACAACCAGAAATTAAACCTTGAATGAACATTAATACAGCTCTTGCACCTTGCTTATGGTGGGATGTGTAATACAGGACATACACCTTGGTCATGGAGAGATAAGGCAGAATGTACAAAAATTTCATAAGACGTGATATTAACTCAGCACCTACGGTGATAAATCACACAGGCAGTCAGTACATGCCTATCCCCAGCAGATGACACCCAGAGGTGACATGACATGCATAAACCTCCAAATTGTACCCAAATCTAGTAAAACCTTTCTATATAAAAACTCCACTACCGACCATCAAATTGTGGTTTTTTATACACATGTTGTCTTTATATACATCTTCAATAACATGGAAAATACTCCCATCTGTGAATCCGAAAAAAGTGGTCCTTTATAAGCAGGCGGTCTTTATACACAGGCAGCCTATACAACAGTCTTAAACTCTACCTACTTAATAAATATGCTCTGAGCAAAATTATAAATATTAGAAGATGCTTTGATATGTATTCCTGGATGCAATTAACTCTCTGGAAAAACCAAACGTATTCACCTTCAACATTATTTCAGACCACCCAACCACATTATACATCAACATGCTACTTGTAACAGCAAATTTTGGAATCAAGTTTTTTTAGTTTTGCACTTGAAAGTCCCACAATTACTGGTAAAAACCCTGGGAATGGAAACTAAATCATTTGTTTTGAATTAAGACATTTGGAATACAGCCAAAAAGTAACAAATGCCCCGCAAAAATTCCAACAGCAGGTGCGGGTACTTGCAAAATTGCAAATGTTAAGGCTAATAATACTGAAGTACCCAACTGAGAAACTTTGTTACCTAACTATTATTAGGTTACACTGGATCAAACCATTATGCACATTGAGATCAGAGTTTGCTTTTAATTAGCAGTAAACTTTAGTCAATATTAGGTCTACAGCACCAGCTGATGAATTTAGGTTATTTTTTTTTTGTTATAACTACTCAGCAACAACAACAAAGCAACATTACTAAGAATCTATTTGTTTGTTATATTTAAAAAAATATTATGATAAACTACCCGTCAGTCAGTCACCCAGTTACACAAAGGCAACGCCCATAGGGATGAACCTGTGTGCCATTTTCTTCATTTTCTGCTGGTATGTCTCGGGCCACATCAGGGTATATATATAGAAGTCTTAAAGCCAAATAGTTGATCTAAAGTATGGAATAGATGTTGTTTTCACAAGACTTGCTGAGCTAAACGCTTAGCAACGGCAGACAGTGTACACACCGTGTAATGCTCTACATGTATTTATCATAATTTGAGTGTTTTGCGTGTGACTCAGTGCCAAGAAACTGAAAAGGATCTTAAGAACTTCCACGGAATATGTAGAAAATATTTTTAGGCAAATTGGATGAACATTGAAGTGGTGGACAGAGTGGAAGCTAAAGATCATTACTATATCTTGGATTTTCAAGAATATGAGCTTGGGAATACAATGGGAACTCTTAAGACAAAACAAGGTTCAAAGTGTGCAAAAGTTTAAGCCCAGGAAACAAACTGCACACTGGAATACTACACCACATAAAACTTTCTCTTGTCCGGATGTAACAGGATGGACAACAATATGATTAAAACATGTAAACTAACGTAAGTTAATGATATGGTAGATAGTATTCAACAACTACATGCGAGAAACCATACTACTTGAGCAAAAGTTAGCTCCCAAGGTAGAAACACCATTCTACAAAACAATTGTGAATAATTGCCTACAGTAGCATGTGAAAATGAATTTAGATTATAAAACAAGAGGCCCATGGGCCTTGACACTCTGCTTGAAAACCAACTTTGCCATTGGCAAAAGTTCCAGAAGTTGCACATACACTTTCTTGCTACCAGAGGGGGTCGATATTGAGTTTATTTTTGCTCTACGGGCAGTGGTTTCCGAGATATGGGCCGATTTTCAAAATGGCCATATTTACGATTGGAACTTGGCCATTGTCAAAAAGAAGTTGCACATATACTCTCTTTCTACCCCAGGGGGTCGAAATCGAGCTTACTTTCACTCTACGGGCAGCAGTTTCTGAGATACAGGCCCATTTTCAAAATTACCATATTTGGGCATGAAACTTGGCCATTGGTCAAAGTTCCAGAATTGCACATACACTCTCTCAGGTGGATTTACAAAATTGCCATATTTGGGCATGAAACTTTGACATTTGCCAAAATTCCCAAAGTTGCACATATACTCTCTTTCTACCCCTGGGGGTCGAAATTAAGCTTTTTGTCGCTCTACGGGCAGCGGAAGACGATATACCCGCCGGTTTCAAAATTGCCATGTTTGGGCATGAAACTTGGGCCTTTGGGGGTGGTCGCGTGGGTGGGGGTGGGCTCTGTTTCTT